>JACCDS011591134.1_pt1 | contig 22755 bp, 19 predicted proteins | sample 7446441 | NCBI WGS metagenome assembly JACCDS01 (sample SAMN15323445, study PRJNA562643) | freshwater metagenome | isolation source: river surface water | place: USA:Blue River Watershed | collected 2017-08-17 | reverse complement strand
TCTCATATTTCAAATTTACAGGGAATTTGGGTAGTTTTAAACTTGTGAAAGTTTTTTAAGTAAAATTATGAAATGATTTTTGTTTGAAGGAAGCTTCGACGAATGAAATAATAGATGACTCCCAACGAATTTTTAGCCAAACTTTATAAATATGAAATTAAAATCCGCAAGGCTGTTACTTCACAGATGCGGGGAAATTTCCATTCTATTTTCAAAGGTTCTGGACTAGAGTTTAGCGATTTACGTCAGTATCAATATGGTGACGACGTTCGTTTGATTGATTGGAATACTTCAGCCAAAGGACATGGAACTTATGTTAAAATCTTCAAAGAAGAAAAAGAACAATCAGTGTTTTTTGTGATTGATGTAAGTGCTTCGCAAGATGTAGGTCGCTCTGACCGTTCTAAACTAGATACTACCAAAGAAATCTGTGGTGTGTTGGCCTTATCGGCCATTAAAGAAGCAAGTCACGTTGGTTTACTTTGTTTTTCTGACCAAAAAGAAAAATATATCAAACCAGCTAATACTTTAAAACATGGCTACAGAACTATTTTAGAACTATTCAAACTCAAAACAGAATCTACAGGTACAAATTTGAAAAAAATGATTCTATTTACTTTAGATGTTTTGAAAAGAAGAAGTTTGGTCATTTTAGTCTCCGATTTTATTGATACTGGTTATGAGGAAAATTTAAAAGCTTTGGCTCGAAAACATGAGTTAATTGTGATTCATTTATTCGATCAACGAGAAACGAATCTTCCACGTTTGGGAATTATTCCTGTTTATGATACCGAAACTCGAAAAACAATTTGGGTAAATGCTTCTTCAAGTTGGTTTAGAAATCGAATGAAGAATTTATTCGATAAAAATTCACAACAAGTAGAACAAGTATGTAAACAACATCGAGCCAATTATTTAGCCATTGATGCTTCGGAGGATTATGTTCCTAAATTGATAAAATTATTTAAAGTAAGAAAGTAAGAAGCTATTGCTCATAATATTCATGAACCCTTTTTTAATGAAGTCCACCCTCATCAAATTTTCTGATTCATTAAAAGAAATATCAGTACAGTTTAATTCCTGCAAAGTTTCAACAACATTACAGGAAAAAATCTATAACTTAAAAACTAGGTTTAGACTATATTCAATCATACAAAACTCAAAACTTTTATCTGTTAGTCTATTAACTTTTAGGCGAGAATCCTCTCGTCCTGTTTTTTCAAGCCTTGTATCTTCAACCCTTGTTTCCTCAAGTCCTATTTCCTCAAGTCCTGCATATCCAAGTCTTGTATCTTTTGTCTTACTTCTTGCTTCTTTACTTTTCTTTCCATCCAATACTAATGCACAAAACCAGAATTGGCAGCCACCAAAAGGACAATTTTTGAGTGATAGTTTAAAAGTAGGTTTGCCGATAAAGTATGCTTTGAGTTACAGACACAAACCGACAGCCGATATTTTCTTTCCAGATTCAACCTATAATTTTGCACCTTTCGAACTCGTTTCGAGAGAATACTTTCCGACAGTCACCAATCCCAAAGGCAGCCTTGATAGTGCCATTTATACTTTAATTTCGTTTGAAGTATTACCTGTTCAAGAACTTAGTTTGCCTGTTTTTGTAAGAGATAATCTTGATTGTACTCGTGTTTTTGCACCGATAGATTATGTTCGTTTGCAAGGTACAATTTCTGCAAATGGTAACATCGACACGATGTCGTTGAAAAAAGATACTCAAGTAATTCCGCTATCGCAACAGCCTAATTACCCAATTATTTTTTTATTCATTATTGGATTAAGCTTTTTAGGAGCGATTACTTTTTGGTTTTTTGGTACGCCAATCAAACGGCAGATTAAATTATTCAGGTTTAAACGTCGTTACGATGAATATCTAAGACTTTTCCAAAGATTAAGCAAAGCTACCGACGATAAGAAAAAAGGTTTGGAAAATGTCGAAAAAGCCGTAATTCTCTGGAAAAAATATGTAGAACGTCTTGAAAACAAACCATTTACTACTTTTACCACAAAAGAGATTTTAGATAATTTACAAGATAATCGTTTGTCGGAAGCACTAAGAGAAATAGATGCCACAGTTTATGGCGGAATTTATTCTAGAACAACAGCAAGCTCTTTGAATATTCTTCAAGAACTAGCTGAAAGCCTTTACAAAAAACACAGACAAATATTAGTACAAAGCACTTGATGAGTATCAAGTAAATATTATGGAAGATTGGTTTTCAAAATATTGGTTTTTACCTTCTACCCTTTCAAGTTTTGATTGGGCAAATCCGTTTTTTTTATATAGCTTACCAGTCATTCCAGTACTTTTATTGATAAGAAGTTGGATAAGAGGCAGCGCCATCCAGAAGTTAAATATTGCTTTTCCTGCTAACGATATTCAATCTAACTGGATAAGTTATTTACGATTTGTCCCTGCTGTATTTTTGTTATTATCAATTACGATGATGCTTTTAGCCTTGGCTCGTCCGCAAAGAGTCGTTTCAGAAACAGAAGAATTTTCGGACGGCATTGATATTATGTTGGCTTTGGATATTTCAAAATCGATGGACAGCAAAGATATTCCGCCATCAAGATTGTCAGTTGCCCAAAAAGTAGCTAAGAAGTTTATCAACGGTAGATTATACGATAGAATTGGGATGGTAATTTTCTCTGGAGAACCGTACTCTCTTTGTCCGCTTACTACCGACTACGAAATGTTAAATGAGCTTGTAGATGAAGTTTCTTCTGATTTGATTAAAACATCAGGAACAGCCATCGGTAATGCTTTGGGATTGTGTATTAATCGTTTAAGGGAAATTGATTCCAAAAGTAAAGTAGCCATTCTGATTTCAGACGGTGATAATACTGCGGGCAACCTAGACCCCGTAACTTCGGCTCAACTTGCCAAAGCATTCGGTATTCGGGTTTATACAATTGCAGTAGGAAGTAATAAAAATACTACCGAAAAAGTAGATGAAGGAACGCTTAGAGAAATTGCAAGAGTAGGAGAAGGAAAATTCTTTAGGGCTAAAGATGCCAAATCTTTAGAGACGATTTTTGAAGAAATTAACCTTTTAGAAAAAGTTGAAATCAAGCAAAATAAATCTAGAAATGTTCGTGATTTTTATCATTCATATTTAAGATTATCAATCGCTTTTTTGTTAATATCCTTTGCTTTTAAGAATACTTTCATGGGTAATATTCTGGAAGATTGATTGATTCATTCAAATCCGAAATAGTTTGTTGTGGATTTAGTTATAACATAGCTTGTCAAAGTACAAGTATTTTCGATAAATACGTATGTTAATTACATTTAATAATTCCTTAACATTGGGATAACTAAGTATTTTTACCTTTGTGTCGAAATTACCAATATGAAAAACCACAAAAGTTTGAACTTTTACATTTAAGTGTATAGTAATTGTAAATTTTCAAATTTTAATTAGAGTGCTTTGCGCTCTTCAAATCAATAAAATAATGTTCGGATTAGACACTTCTCTATTCATTTTACTTTTCCTGTGTTTGTTTTTGGCTTGTGCCTTTGAGTTCGTCAATGGCTTTCATGATACAGCAAATGCTGTTGCTACAGTCATTTACACGAATTCCTTAAAACCAACGCAAGCAGTTGTTTGGTCTGGATTAATGAATTTCTTGGGTTTACTTACTGGTGGCGTTGGAGTGACGATGTCAATTATTGGTTTATTACCCACCGAACTCCTCATTGACCCCAACGTATATCACTCCATGGCAACAGCATTAGCCATGCTGATTACCGCCATTCTTTGGAACTTGGGAACTTGGTATTTTGGTATTCCAGCTTCTTCTTCACATACTTTAATTGGTTCAATTATCGGTATTGGAGTAGGTTATGCTCTTTTGCCTGAAAACAAAGCGGGTTTAGAAACTGTAAACTGGGATAAAGCTGTAGAAATTGGTAGAGCACTTTTGCTTTCACCATTATTTGGTTTTGCAGTGGCAATTGTATTGATGTATATCATGAAAAAAGGTATCTCGAACAAAGATATTTTTAAAGAGCCAAAAAAAGATACTCCACCACCTATGTGGATTCGTGCAATATTATTCACTACTTGTACTTTAGTTAGTTTCTTTCACGGACGTAACGATGGACAAAAAGGAATTGGTTTAGTAATGATGATTTTGATTGCTTTTTTACCAGGATATTTTGCCATCAATACTGATGTTGACCCATTCAAATTGCAAACAGAAGTAAATACTGTTCAGCAAATTATTACAAAGATTGATACTGTGAAATTGTCGGCCACAGAGAAAGAAGGTTATCACAAGATTCTCAAAGCAACAAACGGCTTAACAGCTATTTTAGAGGACAAAACACTTACTAACGATAATTTATCAGTAGATAAAAAATTAGAAATTCGTAAGGATGTGTTGTCAATTAGTAAATACGCTAAAAAATTAACTGAGAGTGATGCTGTCAGTTTAAGTAAAGATGATAAAAGTGCCTTGAAAAAAGCAACTGCTGGTTCTTCTCCTGCATTTTTTACTTTCGGGAACTCATCAACTGGCTTATCATCATTAACTGATTTTGCACCAACTTGGGTAATGTGGATGATTGCACTTTCTTTAGGTTTAGGAACAATGATTGGTTGGAAAAGAATTGTAGTTACCGTTGGTGAAAAAATTGGTAAACAACACTTGTCTTATGCTCAAGGAGCTTCAGCTGAATTAGTTGCTTCATTTACCATTGCATTATCAACAATTTATAAATGGCCTGTTTCAACTACTCACGTACTTTCTTCGGGTATCGCAGGTTCGATGGTTGCTTCAAAAGGTATTAAAAACTTACAAGGTGGCACTGTAAAAAGTATTGTAATGGCTTGGGTACTTACTTTGCCAGTTACAATTTTAGTATCTGCTACGATATTTTATTTACTTCGTACTATTATCGGATAGTACAAAAGAATTTAAAGAGCGTGAAAATATCAATTTTCACGCTCTTTAAATTTTAGTATCGATTACCAACTACCAATATAGAAAATCCATAAATTAATGAAAACTTTCAAGGGACTTTTCGTCCTGATGACTCTCTGTGTCATCAGTCACCAAACTATTGCCCAAAATGCCATCAACGACCCAAAAAAAGATGGTCAAACTCCCAAAAAATGGTACGATAAAATCTCATTAAGAGGTTATGCCCAAGTTCGCTACAATCGTTTATTTGAAACAAACGAAAAATTGAAATGCGAACAATGTGATAAATCTTGGGGCGAAAATGGTGGATTTTTTATCCGTCGTGGTCGTTTAATTTTCTCTGGAGATGTTTCCGATCGATTATACTTTTACATTCAGCCTGATTTTGCGTCTAGTGTTAGTAATTCATTTCAGCACTCTTTTCAAATTCGAGATGCTTATTTTGACTTGGCACTTGATGCTAAAAAGGAATCTCGCCTTCGTATTGGTCAAAGTAAAGTACCCTATGGATTTGAAAATATGCAATCTTCCCAAAATCGTTTGGCTCTAGACCGTGCCGATCCAACGAATAGCCCTGTTTCAAATGAAAGAGATTTAGGAATATTCTTTTATTGGGCAAAAGCTGAAATTCGTAAACGATTTGCTTATTTGGTTAGCTCTGGCTTGAAAGGAAGTGGCGACTATGGCGTTTTAGCATTCGGGATTTACAATGGGCAAAATGCCAATAAAGCCGAACAAAACAATGAACCACACGTAGTATCTAGAATTACTTATCCCTTTAAGTTAAAGTCAGGACAAATTATTGAAGCTGGAATTCAAGCTTACACAGGTAAATTTGTAATTGATAAAAATAGCAAAAATAAAGCAACAACTTCTTCTTTTATTGACCGCCGAATGGCTGCTACTTTGGTCGCGTATCCACAACCTTGGGGCTTCCAAGCAGAGTATAATATCGGTGAAGGTCCTCAGTTTAACCCAAATACCATGACCACAGAAGTGAAAAATCTAAATGGGGGTTATGCTCAGGTTATGTACAGACAAAAAATAAATGATAATTACATTACACCATTTGTAAAATATCAGTATTACAACGGCGGTAAAAAGCATGAAATAGACGCTAGAAGATATTTGGTGAAAGATTTAGAAATTGGTGCTGAGTGGCAACTGAAAGAATACTTCGAACTTACTGCCATTTACACTATTTCTGATAGAACATTTGAAGATGTAGCCTTACCAGATAATCGCCAAACTGGAAATTTACTTCGCCTTCAAGCACAGTTTAATTTCTAAAATAAAAAGAGTTGTCAATACTAAACTGACAACTCTTTTTATTTTATGCTCTCTTTAATTCAAAAACGGTAATTTCTGGTGGCATTCCAATTCTACCTGGATAACCGATGTAACCATAACCACGGTTTACGTATAGTTTTTGGTCACCTTCCTCATACAAACCTCCCCATTGTTTATAAACATATTGTGCTGGCGACCATGTTTCGTTGCCAATCGTAATGCCAAACTGTGTTCCGTGTGTATGCCCTGAAAACATTACATCAATATCTTTGAATTTAGTGTTTACTTCCTTATCCCAATGTGTTGGATCGTGCGAGAGTAAAAGTTTAACAGGAGCTTCTTCAGTTCCTTTTATGGCTTTTGATAAATTGCCATAAGTATGAAAACGATTTTGTCCACTAATATTTTGTACTCCGATAATGGCTAACTTTTCACCTCCTTGTTCAATAAATCGGTTTTCATCCATTAATAAATCATAGCCCATTACTTTGTGTGCACGCATCAGGTCATTTAAATTTTTCTGTTTTCCTACCAAATCATTTCCCCAATTTACATAATCTGCATAATCATGGTTTCCCAAAGTACTATAAACACCCAACGGAGCTTTTACTTTATTGAAAATATCAATGTATTCTTGTACTTCAGAAGCTAAATTGTTCACTAAATCTCCAGTAAAGAAAACAGCATCTGGTTTTTCTTTCATCAACATCTCAATACCACCTTTCACAGCCACACGATTGAAAAAAGAGCCAGAGTGAATATCTGAAATTTGAGCGATAGTCATTCCTTCAAATTGCTTTGGTAAGTTTTTTAAGGCCAACTTTACTTTACGTACTCTGTAATCATGTGCTCCCGAAATAATTCCCCATGTTAAACCCAAAGCTGGAACAGTGCCTGCAATAACAGCAGTTTTCATCAAAAACTCGCTTCTTGTAATAGGAGTATTCAGTGCTGAAGGTTGGCTAGTTGTAGCAACTGAACTTTCAGGAGTACTTGAAAATTTAGCAGCAACCAAGCGGAATAAACGAATGATGTCGTCTATTAATAAGAAGATAACCACGAAAATTTTAGAGAAGTAGCTGATAAAAACGCCAACCATAATAATAGTTCTGAGGTTTTTTCCGAGCCATTCTGGAGGAGTAAAATTATAAAGCCACATACCAAGCATAGTGACAGAAGTAAGTCCCCAAAAAATATATTTTGTAATATTCTGAGTATTAGCCGAAGTATTTTGAACAGAAACTTTAATAGCTTGCCAAACGTACCAATCAATTAACAACAAGACAATCGATACAATTGGAATAATAATTAATTTATTCATTGAAGTAAAAGGATATTTTTATCAGAAAAGAGTATTCAATAGTTTATTTAACTATTTGATTAAACCCTAATTCAACAACTTGGGTTCTGGATGTACTTATTTTTATGATAAACGGCAAAAACCTTCAAGTTTTTACTTTTGTCGATATAATCTTTGATAAGCCTGTGGTTTCATTTGCATCAACGATTTAAAAGAACGATTGAAGTGAGAAAGATTATTATAACCACTTTCAAAGGCTACTTGCGAGATACTGAGTTTCTCGCCAGCCAATAATTTACAAGCATGACCAATCCTGAGTTCTTGCAAAAACTGAAAATATGTTTTTCGAGTATGTGTTTTGAAATAACGGCAGAAAGAATTTACACTAATATTAGCTACTTCGGCTACCTCTTCTAAAGTGATTTCTCGGGCAAAATTATTCAAAGAAAAAGAGTAAATCATGTCAATTCTTCGAGTATTATACTCATCCAAAGAAACATTAAATTCTGTTTTTGATAAGTCTGTAACATCTTCAGAATTGGCGATAAAACTAAGGATATTCAAGAGTTGTATCACTTTCTCAATACCTGTTGTATGGAGCATTTCTTCCATTAAAGCACCTACTCTTGAACGAACCGTACCACCAACCAATAATCCTTTTTTAGCTTTTTGGAACAATTCATTCAAAGAAATGGCTTCGGGAATTTTCATAAAGCCATCACCCCAAAAATTTGGATTGAAGTGAATAACTACCGAACGAGACATCAATGTAGAGTTCGGTTCGAAGTAATGGGGGTCGCTTCTAAAAAAATGAGGAACATTTGGCCCAATCATGATTAAATCATTTTCTTTAAAACCCCGTACTCCATTACCAACCAGTAGCGTACCTGTGCCTTCAAAAATATAAACAATTTCAATTTCAGGATGATAATGCCAATGATTGTAAAAAAAAGGGACAAAATCTTTATTTACACTAAACGATTGCTCAGGCATTATCTGAACTTTTCTGAATAAGGGTTTCATTATCTGTAAATTATTGCCGAAATAGACTTCTCATATAAATTAATGCTAATATAGTATTAAAATGTACTAATAACGGAAAAGTTTATGTAAGAAAAATATACTCTCTTTGTAATGAAGTTTTTTAATAATTTATTGTAATAAAAATAGATTTAAAGATGATTAAGCGTCAGCATTACGATAATTTTGAGCTTTGGCAAAGATTTAAGAAAGGAGATCAGCAGGCTTTTCATTTGATTTATAAACTAAATCATAAAATTTTAGTCAATTATGGTAGTAAAATTACACAAGACATCGAGCTTGTAAGAGATACTGTACAAGATTTGTTCGTGAATTTATGGCTTAGAAAACATAATTTAGCCGATACTGATAATATAGAACCGTACCTAAAAACTTCATTACGCCATGATTTGGTTCGAAAAATTACCGAATCCAGAAATGGTGTACCTTTTGATAATATTTCCGAGCTTGCACATCAGCTTGAAAAATACCACTTTTCGTATATCCATGAAAATGAAGAGCGTGAAGAAATGTTTGTAAAACTAGAGAAGGCTTTGTTGACTTTGCCAAGTAGAGTATCACAGGCATTAAAAATGAGATACTTTGATAAAATGGGAAATCAGGAAATAGCTAACAAAATGGCTATTAATTATCAGTCTGTTAATAATAATATTCATAGAGGAGTAGAAACACTTAGAGTTGCTATGACTCAATAATATATTAATCACCTATTCACACATACTTTTTTTAATGTGGATAGGTGATTAATATGATCTAATTTTCGAATCATTATCTACAAAATAGCCAATCTAAATTGTAATCTTCTTAATAACGAATTCTCGATTCTTTAAAACCGACTCTGATTTTCGGCCAAAAAATATAAAATACTTCGATTATCTATAATAGGACTTATTTGTTTTATTATCTTTTGTTAATACGTGTATTGACACATATATTTGCCAATATAAATAACTAATCACTACTTCCCACTAAATATCTTTGTTGTGATTTTACACAATAAAGTAAACAAAAGTACAAAACTCCTGTATAATCTTAGATTCTGAAAAATCATAGTGGCGGCTTTGATTTTTTGAAACAAAGATTAAATCGGGAGTTTTTTTATTCCTTTGTACCTATCAGTTCTTGTCCTTGAACTAACACCTTAATGCCAGTTACCACGCCCGCTGTACGTACAAAAATTATTTGCGCTCCAAACTCACTCTCTTCAAATTCATCATCTTTTTTGCGGGTTAGCTTTGTTTCTGGATACTCAGATGCTTGGCCAAAAAGTTCACCAGCTTTAAAGTACACCTTCATTTTTTGAACATGTGGATTCTCTGCCATTTTATAGCTTCCGTAATAATCTTTAAATGCTAAAGAATCTTCCACATTTGTAATAGCCACAACTTTTACACTTTCTTTTTCTTGCGTTTTAGCTTGGCTTACAAAACAAATCGCCGTTAATAGCGTGCTTAGTAATAGACATTTTTTCATCATAATCTTACTGTTTAAAAGTGATACAATTAATGTTAAAGATGATATTCTTGAAAGTGCCAAATTTAAGTTAAAAAGTTAGCGAAAATAGTATGCAAGCATAATGAATTTATTAAATTCGTAATAATTTAAAAAGAACACTCAGCAAGGTTGAAGCCGCTGGATGAAATACCAATTTTACTGTCAAGAGGGTAGGAGTCTGGCATTGCTATGAAAGGTTCTAATCCACTGTGTCCTTAGGTACGCTACTTAATAAATCTGAACAAATGCTTTCATACAATCTCTTAGATAACGTCGCCATTTTAAGTATCAATGTTGCAAATCAAGCAATGAATGTATTGAATGACGAATCAATTCCTGCTCTTGCTAAAGCATTAGAGCAGGCATATGCAGACCCAGAAGCTAAAGGAATCATCATTACTTCTGAACGACCAGAGTTTATCGCTGGTGCAGATTTACGCATGATACTCAATAATAATGGCAAAGCTCCCGAAGAACTCTATCAGCTTTCAAGGTCATTAAATACCATTTTTCGTAAAATAGAAACCAACGGAAAACCTGTTGTAGCCGCCATCAACGGCACAGCTTTGGGCGGTGGCTATGAAGTATGCTTGGCTTGTCATCATCGAATTGCGCTTAATAAGCCAAAATCCTACATTGGTTTACCAGAAGTAACAATTGGTTTGTTGCCTGGTGGTGGAGGTACTCAGCGCTTACCTCGTTTGGTAGGATTGGAAGTCGCTACCCCCCTTTTGTTAGAAGGTAAAAAAGTATCGCCAAAAGAGGCCTTTACAATAGGTATGATAGACGAATTAGTGGATTCGCACGAAGAGATGATGGAAAAAGCTTTTGCATGGATTAACGCCAACCCTGTTGCTCTACAACCTTGGGACGAAATCAATCAAAAAACAGGGAGAATTCAGGCAAAGGAAAAATTTGAAGTACCTCAAAGTAAGGTTTTTAGTTTAGAGGGAAAAGCATCGGTAATAAGCCAGAATAGTTATAAGATAGCTCCAATAAATGAGAATTATCCATCGCCAATAGCAATTATGGCTTGTATCAATGAAGGGTTAAAAGTGAATATCGACGATGGACTTTTGATTGAAGCTCATCATTTTGTGAAGGTTGCTAATTCTTCAGTGGCAAAAAACCTGATTCGCACCATGTTTTTCGGATTGAATGAAGTAAATAAAGGTGCAAATAGACCCCAAAATATTGAAAAAACAGAAGTGAAAAAACTGGGCATTTTGGGTGCTGGAATGATGGGTTCGGGCATTGCTTACGTTTCGGCAATGGCAGGCATTGAAGTTGTATTAAAAGATGTATCACTAGATACAGCCGAAAAAGGAAAACAATATGCTCGAACTCTACTCGAAAAAGCCATCAGTAAAGGTAAAATGAGTACAGAAAAAGCGGAAGGTATTTTAAGTCTTATCAAAACTACTGACAATTATGCCGAGCTTGAAGTATCAGATTTAATCATCGAAGCAGTTTTTGAAAATACCCAATTGAAAGCAGAAGTATCTAAAGCAGCTGAGCTTTTCTTGAAAAAAGATTCGGGTGTTTTTGCCTCAAATACTTCTACTTTGCCTATTTCAAACTTAGCAAAAGCGACAAGTCAGCCTGATAAATTTATTGGTATTCATTTCTTTTCACCAGTTGATAGAATGCAATTGGTAGAAATCATCATGGGCAAAGAAACTTCTGATTATGCGCTTGCCGTGGCAATGGATTTTGTCAAGAAGATTCGTAAAACGCCGATTGTTGTCAATGATTCTCAAGGTTTTTATACTTCCAGGGTATTTTTTACTTATACTTCTGAAGGCATGGAATTATTAAAAGACGGTGTAAATCCTGTGGTTATCGAAAACATCGCCAAACAAATGGGAATGCCCGTTGGGCCTTTGGCAGTTTCCGACGAAGTAGCCTTAGACTTGGCTTATAAAATTGCGAAAGAAGCCGTTGAAAATGGTATTTTATCTTCAACAGATACAGCTTATCAAGTCAGTAAACTATTTACTGAAATGGGACGTTTGGGCAAAAAAGTCAGAGCGGGCTTTTATACTTATCCAGAAAACGGCAAAAAGTATTTGTGGGAGGGCTTGGCAACCATTTTTTCTTTGAAAGAAGAACAATTAGCCGTAGAAGAAATCAAGAAAAGATTACTGTACAGACAAGCCTTAGAAACCGTAAAATGTGTTGAAGAAGGCGTAATTCGGAAGTATTTGGATGCTGATTTGGGTTCTATCTTCGCTTGGGGTTTTCCTGCTTATTTGGGTGGAACGCTTTCATTTGTTGATACTGTGGGCATCAAGACTTTTGTTGCCGAAGCCGACCGTCTGGCTGATACTTATGGCGAAAGGTTTAGACCAACCGAAAAACTTAGAGCTATGGCAGAAGCTGGCAAAGGCTTTTATGAGTAAAATAGAAAGAATTACTTACCTTTACATAAATCCCCAAAACCCCTTGTAAGTCCGCAAGATTTACAAGGGATTTTTTTTGGTGATAATGTTAACACAAGAACAAAAGTTTGAAGGCTTAATAGAAGGAATATTAGCTAGTGGCTACGGAGTTTGTGATGATTTTCTAAGTATTGAAGAAGTAACAAGCTTAACAACAAGGTTTGCTTCGAGATTTGATGATGGCAAATTTAAAGAAGCTGGCATCGGAAAGCAAAGCGAAGTACATCAAGCCACAGAAATCAGAGGTGATAAAATACTTTGGCTAGAAAGTAATTCTGTTGACTCTTCAGAAAGAATACTTTTAGACAAAAATCAAGCATTTGTAGATTACCTCAATCAAACCTGTTATTTGGGTATTATTGATGCCGAAATACATTTTGCCAAATATGATATTGGTAAATTTTACCGCCGACACCGAGATACTTTCCAAGCCCAAAAAGGCAGAGTTCTTTCCGTAATTTACTATTTGAACATCAATTGGCTCCCCGAAAATGGTGGTAACTTATTGATTTATACCCAAGAAAACAATATTGAAAAAACAATCAGCATCGCCCCATTAGCAGGAAGATTAGTCTGCTTTGAAAGCGATAAACTTGACCACGAAGTAAGTGAAACTTTTAAAGAAAGGTTAAGTATTACGGGTTGGTTGTTGAATTGTTAAGTTTTTGTTTTTCTAACCGTAAAACAAAAACACCTGTCTCTAATGTTAGAAACAGGTGTTTGAAATGTCTTTGTTTATTTGAATACTCCCAGAGGATCTTCTTTTTTAGCGATTAGTTCTTGTAAGAAATTCATGTCTAGGAAAGAAATATCTAATATTCTACATTTATGAAAATATTCCCACGCTTTTTCGTAATGTTCTAGTTGGAATTCGGCGATAGCATATTTTAACCAGCCATTAGCATTTGTTGAATCTATTTTAAGTGATTTATCAAGTAGCATCAGTGCGTCATCAATATCATCACATTTTTTTTGTTCTTTAAAACAAGCCAATTGTACTGTGGCAACATCAATCATCAAGGTTGGATTTTCGGGTGCTAATGCCAATCCTTTTCTCAATAATTTAGCTGATTCTTCATAATTTTTTTTCTGATAACTTATCGAACCTAATCCCCAATAAGCTTCAACATTATTTTGGTCGAGCAAAAAACTAAGGTTGAATCTGTAAGTAGCAGTATCTAAAAGCCCTTCACTTAAGTATTCCCATCCTCTATCTGCAAAAAACTTACTTGCCTCTGCACGATCTTTAAAGTTTTGTTCGCACTGTATAAAAAAATCAGTAGATTTTTTTACTTGTTCATCCGCAACTTTTTTATTACCAAAAAGTGGAATATACCGCACGTTTTGGCTGTCTAAAGTGAGCTCTTTTTGAGGAGCTTCCTTCGTGCTAGCTAAAGGAATTGGTTGAATCTGCGCTAATAATGGCTGAAAGCTAGACGATAAAAAGAATAAATATATTAACTTCTTCATAATGGTGGTAACAATACGACTCTAATAACGATGCTATTTGAATGTTTATTGTTCTGGTAAATCTACTTTCGAATATCTTGAACCTTGGCCTTTATTTATTTAATTTATGATTAGCCTAACCATAAATATCATGAATTTATACTTATCAACAATAGAAAGTATGTATTTTTTATTCAATCCTTTATAAAAATAGCACTATTTGGGTGTTGGAGGAGAGTTGAGGCTAGTACAATAGCGAGATAGACATTATAAGGTGAATATATTTAGGGACTGAGAGAAATATTTTTCTATTTTTTTTGATTCATGCAATCCAAGCTTTGGGGTTCTGCGTAGATATGGTTGTTCAATGGGAAATTCATTCAAAAACATCATATAAATATTGTCGATTATGCAAACGCTGACCAAAATATTCAAAGTAACAAGTGTTGTCATTTTAAGTTTTTTTGTTGCCTTTGTAGTTTATGCTAATTGGGAAGAACCGCCACTTTCCGAACGCTTAAATCTAAAGCCAATTTCTTTGGCTGTCTTTAATCTCGACCGTGACTTAACGGTTCAAGATAGTATTAATATTGCTAATAAATTTTCTGCTAATGCAGGTATTACTGCTGCCACAGTAAACCGCTCAGGAAAAACCGTTAGTATTACTTTCCATGAAGATGAAACCTCGGAAGATGTACTTACTAAAGTACTCACTTCTGAGGATTTTAATCCTTCAAAATTAGATTTTTCTGCTTTTAAGGGCCCGCAGTGTCCTGTTCCCACAGAGTATATCGATTTCATTTTGGGTGCTAAAAAAGCACTCTGTTTTCGATAGATAAAAATATTTAAGATCAAATATTCTATAAATCATCTCTTAATTCTTTAAATCTCTCTTTGCTCGATTTTTCTTAAAATTAATCGTGAAAGTAGCGCATAACGAGCGTGCAAAACTTTCGCAATCATCGGTAAAATTTTTAAAAACATGAAAAAAACAATGCAACTATGGGGTGCTTTCCTCATGGCAGGAACGTTATTGCTTACATCTTGCGGTAACGACGAGGAGGTAGCGCCAGTAAAATCTCTGTACGACCGTTTGGGTGGTAATGCCGCAATTTCTGCTGTAATTGATCAGTTTATTACCAATGTAGCTGGTGATGCAAGAATCAACGCTTTTTTTGCAGATGCTGCTTCTGACCCAGCACGTCTAACAAAATTGCGTAACAACTTGATTAATCAAGTAGGTATGGCGACTGGTGGAATGGAGAAATACACCGGTCTCGACATGAAAGCGGCACACAAAGGAATGGGTATTGAAGAAACACATTTTAACGCTTTAGTTGAAGATTTGTCTTTATCATTAGATAAATTTAAAGTACCAGCTACCGAGAAAAATGAACTTTTATCAGCTTTGGCAACGATGAAAGGTGATATCGTAGAAGGGCCAACTACTGTGTATGCACGCTTAGGAGGTAATGCTGCGATTACTGCCGTAATCGACGACTTTATTGGAAAAGTAGCGGCAGATTCTCGTATCAATGCTTTTTTTGCAGCTGCTGCTGCTGACCCAGCTCGTTTGAATCGTCTAAAAATGAACCTTGTAAATCAAGTTGGTCAGGCTTCGGGTGGTCCAGAAAAATATACAGGAATGGATATGAAAACGGCACACAAAGGAATGAACATCACCGATGCGCATTTTAATGCTTTAGTGGAAGACTTGACAGCATCATTGGTTAAATTCAATGTTGAGTCAAGAACTAAAATTCAATTATTGACCGTGTTAGCAAGTCTTAAAGGCGATATCGTAGGACAATAATTTTATACAAAAATAGGTAAAAGGTTTTTAGAATAGAATACAAATTCCATTTTCAAGAATACCTTTTACCTTTTTTATTAAACAGTTATATAGTTAAAAGCTATTTAAATATACAAAATATCAATTTTACTTATCGATATTCTTTGTTTACTTTTGCTTCATAAAAATACAGCAATACTAGTGTTTACAATAAGAATCAGTGTTTGTTGAAAATGCTTTAGCGTTTAATTGTTTCTTTAAACGGTATTGAAACTAATTAAAATTAACAATAAAATTGATGAAAATCAGTTTTGAAAACTCAAATCTCTACTACCTTTCGATAAAAATTTATTAAAGCTCTAAATTGTACTTTTTTTAGAATAGGATTAAACTATAAAATAGCTTATTTATAAGTATTCTAAATTATTGCTATGGTTGAATAATTAGCCTCTATTAAGACTATTCATAATCATTCGTGTTGTAATTTTACACAATTATTCAATTTGTGAATTTATGACACACAGCGTTACAAATTGTTTAATTGTATAGCTTGAAAACAAGGAAATTACTTTGTTGAAGCGAATCGGAATTGTAAGGAGTCATGAAAAATATTTTCAAAGCATTAAGTCTATCATATAAATCTGCTCCCTTGGCGGTGCGTGAACAAGTTGCTCTAACAGAGGAAGAAATTAAAAATTTCTCACTCAAGATTAGAGATTTGTTTGGCATTCAAGAAAGTATCGTTGTATCTACCTGTAACCGTACAGAAGTATATTATGTAGCCGAACAAAATTTTACAGCCGACTTAATCAAGGTATTATTAATCGAAAAAGGGATTACTAACACAGCATCTCATTTTGATTATTTTCAACAACTTAACACACAAGCAGAGGCTGTTCAACATCTTTTTGAAGTGGCTACAGGTTTGCATTCAAAAGTAGTTGGCGACTTACAAATTCCTAACCAAGTAAAACAATCATATCAAATCGCAGCAGATTTGAACATGGCCGGCCCTTTTCTTCATCGTTTAATGCATACAATTTTCTTTGCTAACAAACGTGTTGCACAGGAAACATCTTTTAGAGATGGCGCAGCTTCTACTTCTTATGCAGCGGTAGCACTTACAGAAGAAGTAACCAGAAATATTAAAAATCCGAAAGTATTAATTTTAGGTTTAGGCGAAATTGGTATTGATGTTTGTAAAAACATGGCAGACCAAGAATTTGCTGAAATCACAGTGATGAATCGTACTCTTGCTAAAGCAGAGAAAATTGCTGCGGGACGTAATTTCAGAATTGCAGATTTTTCTACTTTAGAAAGAGAAATTAAAAGAGCCGACGTAATTATTTCTTCAGTGATGATTGATAAACCAATTGTTACCAAAGAATTAATTGAAAGAATCGGTATTCTTACCTTCAAATATTTCATTGATTTATCAGTTCCTAGAAGTGTAGAAGATAATGTAGAGGAAATTCCAGGAGCTTTAGTTTATAATATTGATAGCCTTCGTGAGCGTGCAGATGAAGCATTGAAAAATCGATTAGCTTCAATTCCGCATGTACAAAGTATCATTGCAGAAGCTATTGTTGGTTTTGATGATTGGTCGAAAGAAATGGTAGTTTCACCAACAATCAATAAATTGAAAAATGCCCTTGAGCAAATCCGCAAGGAAGAGATGGCTCGTCATTTGAAGAATCTTTCACCTGAAGAATCTGAAAAAATCGAGAAAATAACGATGGGAATTGTACAAAAAATTATGAAGTTGCCAGTAATTCAATTGAAAGCAGCTTGTAAACGTGGAGATGCTGACCAACTTGTAGATGTGCTTACAGAATTATTTGATTTAGAAAAACAAACAGATAATACTGCTTACACTCATTAGTGAGTAATAATAATACTTTCAGAACCTGCGAATCATTTTGCAGGTTTTTTGTTTTTAGATAAATATCATCTCAAAACTATGCTCATATATCGTAGATTACTTCGTTTAATCCCTCTAATTTTATTGATTCTTTTGGCTGTTTGGGCTTGGGAACAATTTCAAAAATACAAAAGTTCGTTTACAGAAAATGAGCCAGAGGTATCGCATAATGTGCTTTTAGAGAAGATTACTTCAATGGGTAAATTAGAATTAGTAAAGTATAATTTTAGAGATGTCGTAGAAAGTAGTATCAAAAAGAACTTTTTGCCAGATGCTAAAGTGTTATTAATCGTTACAGGTGAAGCTACAGGCTGTTTGGATTTAACTAAGATTAGAATTGCAGATATTACCGAACAAGACAGTATTTTAGTCGTTCATTTACCTGAACCTGAAATCTGTAGTTTTAAAATAGACCATTCAAAATCAAAGGTTTATAATACAGAATACGCTTTTATGGATGAGGCCAAATTGGTAGATGAAGCCTTTAAAAAAGCCGAAATACAAGTAGCACAATCGGCAAAAGAAATGGGCATTCTGGAGCAAACTAAAAAATCAGCAGAGCAAATTTTAAAACCTTTTTTGGAAACGGTTTCTAGGAAAAAAGTAGTATTAAAATATGCAATGAAAGATAAAAAGAGAGAGTTAGGATAAATACTTTGCAAGGCTGGTTTAATTGCCTTGCAAAGTATTTTGAGCTTTTACAAAAAATAAAACTCCGTATTCAAAACTTATTACTCAAAATTAGCGATGTCCAAAAATCGCTGAACCAACTCTTACTAAAGTGGAACCTTCTTCTGCTGCAATCAAAAAATCACCAGACATCCCCATTGAAATTTCTTTTAATTGTAGATTTTCACTTTCAGGAATTGATACCTTTAATTCATCGAAAAACGTTTTTAAACTTCTGAATTCTAATCTTACTTGCGTTTCATTATCAGTATTTGTCGCCATGCCCATCAAACCAACAATTTTGATGTTTTTCATGTTTTTGAACTCATCAGATAGTAAGAGTTCTTTGGCTTCATCTTGTGATAATCCAAATTTAGTTTCTTCTTGGGCAATATAAATTTGTAACAAACAGTCAATAACTCTATTATTTTTAGTAGCTTGTTTGTTGATTTCTTGCAATAGTTTTAGAGAATCAACAGAGTGAATCATTGCCACAAAGGAAGCCATATACTTTACTTTGTTACTTTGTAGATGGCCAATTAAATGCCATTCGATATCCTTTGGCAATATTTCCCATTTTTCAACCATTTCCTGAACCTTATTTTCACCAAAGGTTTTACAGCCTGCCTGATAAGCTTCTTGCAAATCAGCGATAGGTTTAGTCTTGGTAACGGCAATTAAATGTGCTGCACTACCATGTAATTGAATCTTGATATTATCTAAATTTTTTGCGATGCTCATAGTTTGGACTCAAAAATGATTGGTAAATATTCGTATTTTTGTGTAATCGGGGGCAAACACTTAGTTTTGCAAAATTAAACCAAACTTATAACGTTTAAAGTTAATACAAACATAAATTATCAAATACTAGCCAATGGAGGAGTATAATCCAAATAGAAAAAGTGAACAGAAACTTAAAGTCGCCGTTGCTGTATTGATTATTTTAGTGACAGCATTGGGCTTTTTGTATGTTCGGGAACGTCAATTCAATCAAAGAAACGAGGAACTAAGTGACCTTCAAGCGAAAGATTTATTGGTTGCCAACACAAAGTTAGATTCTATAGAAAACCAATTGAATACTAAAATTATTGAAATAAAACGCTTGGGTGGAGATATAAGCGAGCTTGTTCGTGCTAAAGAGCAATTACAAAAAGATAAAGTTGCCCTGCAAAAATCTGTGGGTTTTTCGATGAAAAAGTACGAATCGAAGTTTAAGAAGTATCTTACCTTACTTGGTGAAAAAGATAATGAATTAATTAGGCTTAGAAAAGAAAATGGTATTCTCGCAGCCATGAACGATTCGTTGAGTAAAGAAGCTCAAGCACTTCTAGAGGATATTAGTTTTGCTCAAAAAGCACTAAATGATTCTGCCATAAATTATACGTTACGCCAAAAGGAACTTTCGGATAAGAATAGAGAATTGTCTGAGAAAGTTTCACAAGCAGCAGCCCTTCGTGCAGAAAGTATCAACGTTTATGCTATCTCTACCAAAGGAAAAGAAAGTGATGGTGGCGTTTATAAATCTAAGAAAGTTGATAAGATTAGGATTACTTTTTATTTGCAAGAAAACGCAATTACTACCCAAGAAGCTAAAGTGATTTTTTTAAGAATCATTGATCCAACTGGCCAAACAATTGCTGACATGAGTACTGGTTCTGGAAGTTTCACTTATAAAAATAAAGAAGTTACTTATACTGCGAAACAACGGATTGCGTACAATAACACTCATCAATCGGTAGAATTTGTTTACAGCCGTGGACAAGCCTACAGGGAAGGCAGACATATTATAGAGTTATATGCTGAAGGCTTTAAAATTGGTGATGGTTTTTTTGAAGTAAAATGATAACAAAAGCGGAGTTTGGTAGCAAGCTCCGCTTTTGTTTTTCAGTTTTAATTTGTAACGGAAGAATTTAAAAGAAATATTATTTGTATTGTTTTATAGATATGGGTTACGGAACTATGACTTGTCGTAACTATTACATCTCAATTCCGATTCTCTTCATCAACTCGCTTGCATTAAAACTATGACAAACGCCTTTGCGTAGTTTATAATCGAATACCAAATCATCGTTGATTACTTCTGAAGAAAAACTATAATTCTTTACAAAATCTTGTTGGTCAAATTCATCTCCCAATTCTACGTCGTGTGTAGAAATAAAACCAGAAGCAGAGGTTTTGTGCAATTGCAACATCAAGGCTCTTGCTCCTTCGTGGCGGTCTTTTGAGTTTGTTCCTTTCAGAATTTCATCTAAAAAGTAGAGTATCGAAGTAATACTCTTATCATCTTTTCCTACTTCATCAATTAATTGTTTCAAGCGTTTTAGTTCAGCATAAAAAGACGAAGTACCTTCTTCCAAAGAATCATTGCTTCGCATACTCGTAAATACTTGTAGTGGCGAACATTGAAAGCTTTCAGCACAAACAACAGCACCAGTTAGCGCCAAAATAACATTAATGGCAACCGTTCTTTGGAAAGTACTTTTGCCCGACATATTCGAACCTGTAATGATAATGGTTTTTCCTCCGCCAATCAGTTCAATATCGTTTGAAATTCTTTTGTTCTGGCGAATCATCGGATGTCCCAATGCTTTTGCTTTTAGGAATACTCCACCCGATATTATACTTGGTTGAATAAAGGTTGGATTAGCAAAATGATAGCCAGCCAAACTATTCAAGGTCTCAAATTCGGCAATAACAGCCAACCAAGTAGGCAAATTTTTTCGGTGTTTTTCTTTCCAATTTTCTAATTTGATAAAATACTGAATATCCCACAAAGTTGGAATGCCCACCACGAAAGCGAAAAAAGGATTCGTTCTATTTGCCATTTTGTTTAAAATATCTTCTAAAGCAAGAATGGCGGGACTAGCTTCGGCTATTTTGCTTTTTAGATTTTGTAGTTTTTCTTCTTGAAAATCTTCACGAACAATCAGGTCAGACAAAGCAGAATATGCTTTCAATGCACCAGCGATACGAGTGGTTTGGTCGAGTGCGACGCTTACTTCTGTAAATATTTGTTTTAAAATCAAACCATGAATGCCCATCAAAACCAACACAATGTAAATAGGCACAAATCCCAAAATCCAAGCGAATATCACAGGAATGGTAATATATGGCAGAAAGCGAGCAATTTGAAATAAAGGTTGCTGGATTTTCTGATTTGCTGGCGCATCGTTCCAAGCCAGTAATTGATGAGTAGGTTCGGATACTTCTTCAATCAACATGGCGGAGGCTTCTAAATCTTGTCGCCAATCTATTTTCATCGATAATTCTTGAACTGCTTTTTGTCGATTGATAATTTCATCCGTTTTTGCTGGATGCAACAGCCAATTGGCCAACATTTTCGCTCCACCAAAAGTATGTGTACGATTGAGTAATTTATAGAGTGATTGCTTCCCGAAAATATCTAAATCACTTGCATAAAAATGATTGTCTTCTGCAAAGATTTCTCCTGTTTCTGTGCGAGTAAAACGGTTTTCTAATCGATGGATTTCATCTTCGTTCAGTGTACTTAAAATTCTATTTTTATCTCTTAAATACTTTATTTTTAAATGTTTGGCTACAGAAAATAAAAATAAAGCAATGCCAATGATGAGTACTAAAAGCGTGTAGGCAAAATCATAAAACTCATAGCAGAAATAGCCAATTGAAGCAGCTACTACAAACACGATAGCCCTAAAAATAGCCCATTGATTGTACTGTTTTTGGAATTGCTCTGCTAGGTTTTGGAAATGAATTTTTCTGGATTGAAAAGTTTCGAGTGGTGTCATAATCGATATTTTTTCACAAAGATACTCAATGAGCGTTGAACATCTTTAAAAGCTTATAATGCTTGTAGCGCATCCGACTCAAAAAAATGCACGCCTTTCAAACCTTTATTGGCTAGTATTTGCATTGCTTTGGCAATTTGTGTGGCTTCAATTCCTCTGTATTTTTTCAAACTTCCCAGTAAAAGTGGTGAAATTACTTTGGCTAACACGATACCAATTTTTTCACCAAAACGAAATTCTTGTCTGTCGCCTAAAATAATGGAAGGACGAACGCTGATGAAGTTTTCAAAGCCTAAAGCTTTAATTTTCTGTTCTAAATCGCCTTTTGTTCTCAAATAAAAAGTATTTGAATTGGCATCCGAGCCAATGGATGAAACCAAAATGTACTGTTTTACGCCATTGGTTTTGGCAATTTTTCCAAATTCATAAGGATAAGTACAATCAATTTTATATTGTGCTTCCTTAGAACCCGCTTTGCGTAATGTTGTTCCCATCGCACAAAATAAATCGTCGCCAATAATTTTTGAAGCATCAGGATTATCGAAATCAACGATTTCTTGTTGCAATTTTGGATGCTGAATATCCAAAGTTTTGCGGAGTAACAACGTAACTTTTGAGTAATTTGGATTATCAAGTATTTGTTTGAC
>JACCDS012241345.1_pt1 | contig 22769 bp, 23 predicted proteins | sample 7446441 | NCBI WGS metagenome assembly JACCDS01 (sample SAMN15323445, study PRJNA562643) | freshwater metagenome | isolation source: river surface water | place: USA:Blue River Watershed | collected 2017-08-17 | reverse complement strand
GACGCGGTGGACATCGGCAAAACCATCCACCCCCACCCCACGCTGGGCGAGAGCATCGGCATGGCGGCAGAAGTGGCGCATGGCAGCTGTACCGACTTGCCGCCAAGCAAGAAGTAAACGCTTCGCGCAGCCATCAAAAAAGCCCAGACAGGACACTGTCTGGGCTTTTGTCATTCAGGGAGATGGCTCAAAAGAAAAATCACACGAGAAATCACCAATGAAATCACATGTGGTTCTCAAAGTGCCCATCAATGGGCCCCAAGGTAACACCCCTCAGCGCCATCGACTTCTTCACCTTCTTCGCTGCACAGCGCCGCAATCAAGGCTTGGTCCACGACTTGGCCGGGCAGCAGCAGTTCTTCATTCGTCCAGCGCTTGACCAGGTGGCCATTGGCCACGCCGCCGGTGTGTGGGGCTTGGTAGGCGCGGCGGTGTTGCATGGTGATGCCGCTGTTGGCGTTGGCAATGAAGCGGCTTTCGCCTAAGGCCCACGGTTCAAAGTAGGCATTGGCGGCAGCGTCCACTTGGCGAAAGTAGCTGCGAGCGCCTTCGGCGTCTAACTTTTTGCGCACCGTGCGCGTGATGAGGCCTTGCAAGTGGTCAAGCGCATCGGCATCCATGTGGTCCAAGGCTTGGCGGCTCATGTCTTGTGTGGCCAGTGCGGCTGTGTTGGCCAGCTCGGTGGGCAGCACTTGCACCATCGCTTTGACCACATCGCGGTGTGGGGCCACGGCGGTGGCTACGCCGCGAGTTTGCGGCTGGATGGGGCAGCGGATTTCGACAAAGCGTGGCTTGACGGGGCCGGTGCAGCCATCGTGGTGGTAGTACTCGCCTTGGCTCAATCGGCCTTTGCTGGAGCGGCCACGCACATCGCGGTAGGTGGGGTGCTGCGTGTGCACGTTCAGACACACCACCAATCCGGTGGCGTCGACGAGCTTGTAAAACGCTTCGCGCCACTCAGGCAACAGAAGTTGCTCGTGCAGGTAGTCGCTGGGGGCTTCGCCTTCGTGGCCCACTTTGCCTTCGATCACCAGCACAAAGGGTTTGGGCTTGCGCACTCGCCAGAAGGCGTTGGCAAATTCCATCACGGCGTGATCGGAATGCGTCAATGGGGCTGCGCCGGGGCGCTGGGCGAGTAGGGCTTCAGACATGTGAGAGGTTTGCGCGTTGCCGTGCGGGAGTGGCAAGCAGATAACGTGACAATTTTAAGAGGCGCACCGGGTCAAATTAGCTCTGGCTTAAGCCCAAAGCCGCCCAGACCCGAATGGCCGCGTAGGCGTCGTTGGCGGCGTAAACCAGTTGGGCTTCGCTCAGTCGGGCATTGGCCCAATTGCTGGTGGCGGCTTTTTTGGATTTGATGAAACGTTGTTGAAACAGCACCGCCACGGCGCCTTTGACACCCATGTCTTTTCGGTAGCCGCGTTGGTGAAACACCGTGTTCAGTTCCAAAATGCCTTGCGGTTCAATGCCCAGTTTGTGGACGATGCGTTTGCGGTCGTCGCCCAGTCCAAAGCCGGCTTTCACGATGCCCGGCGCCGCCAGCAACGCTGCGGCTACGGTGCGGCATTCCGGGTCATACAACTGAATCACCCAAGCGCGCTCGGGTGTGGAGAGTTGCAGCACATGGGGGCCATCAGAGTGCTCGCCCACTTTGAAGGTGGGTTTGGATTCGGTATCAAACCCCCACGCTCGGCTTTGCATGAGTTCTTCAAACGCCTGGTGCGCTTGCACGCCGGTACTCACCAAGGTGATGCGGTCCAGCCCCAAACGATCGAAGGGAGGGAGGAGGGCGATGGCCTCTTTGTCTGGCGTGGCTTGGTGGGGCACATGGGATGTCATGGGTGTTGTGGCCTCAGTCGTGCGCCTGTTTTTTGGCTTTCTTGCTGCCTGCTTTGCGCTGGGCACGCTCGGCGTCAGCTTTTTTGCCTTCAGCCCACCATTGGGCAAATTCTTGCGGGGTTTCGAGTGTGAGTCGCCCCAAGGCGGCAGATCGAAAATCGTGAATCACCAGTTCGGCCGCTTTGGTGGTGTTGACCCGTCCGCCACTTTGAATGGCGCCACGTTGCCGCGCAATGGCTTCGAGCAGGGTTTCATCGGTGTGAGAGCCGACATCCTTGATTTTGTAGCGCGCTTCGATGGCAGAAGGGTAGTGGGGGATCAGGTAGTTCAACAGTTCCAGGGCGACGACTTCTTCGTCAAACGCGTTCACGCCAATGGCACCGCTGGCGGCCAAGTTGAAGCCACTTTGCTCCACGATGATGCGTGGCCAAAGTACGCCGGGCGTGTCATAGAGATAAAAATCATCGGCCAAGGTGATGCGTTGTTCGAGTTTGGTGACACCGGCTTCGTCACCGGTTTTGGCGGCTTTTTTGCCTTTGAGGGTGTTGATAAGGGTCGATTTGCCGACGTTGGGAATGCCGCAGATCAACACGCGCATGGGCTTGACCATGCCACCACGCAGGGGCGCCAATTGTTGGCAAGCGTCAATCAATGCTTTGGCGGGCGAGACCATGCTGGTGTCCAAAGCCAAGGCGCGCACATCGGGCATGGCGTTGTAGTGGGCCAGCCAAGCGCTTGTTTGAAGGGGGTCAGCCAAATCTTGTTTGCTCAAAATTTTGAGGCCCGGTTTGCCTTGAATGAGTTCGGCCAACATCGGGTTGGCACTGGAGCCGGGCAAACGCGCGTCTAGCATTTCGATGACGACATCGATCTCTTTGATGCGTTCCCCAATCGCTTTGCGCGTCAGGTGCATGTGTCCGGGAAACCATTGAATCGCCATAAATAAATGCGCAGTACCAAAACCTAAATGGGAGATTGTCGTTCACTGCCCGAAGCGCAGGGGCCGATGATTTGACGCGGGAGAGATGACGTGAACGAAATCAAACCTGCAAAAAAAAACAGCCAGGTGTCTCTCCCTGGCTGCCTTTTGGCCGAAGCAATCAGAAATTACTTCTTCTTGTTCACGGCAGCTTTGAAAGCGGCACCAGCGGTGAAACGGGGCACAGTAGCAGCTGCAATCTTCAACTTCTCACCAGTGCGTGGGTTCTTGCCAACGCGAGCTGCACGCTTGGCAGCTTTGAAGGTACCAAAACCGATCAATTGCACGTCTTGTTTTTTGGCAACTGTCTTGGTGATGATTTCAACCAGTGCGCTCACAGCGCGACCGGCAGCCGCTTTGGACATGTCTGTTTCTTTGGCCAATGCTTCAATCAGTTCTGCTTTGTTCAAGATATTTCTCCAAGTGAATAGAACGGCGAGATTTTGCCACGCAACTGGGCACATGCTCGATTCTTTTTAATGAATTTAATCAACTTATTCGATCCATGTGACTTTACATAATATACATCGTATGAATCTTAGGCGATGTTATTTGGGGGTCTTTGGCTCAAGAACACTGCAGTCTTATTGTTTGGGTGCGTCTGCTTTAGGCGCTTCCGCTTTGGCCGCATCCAAGGCTTGTTGACGCGCTTTGCGAGCGGCTTCGCGCTGCAAGCCCGTTTCAATCAATTCTTTTGAGTTTTGGCGGTTGCCGCGCACAGCAAAATCCAGCGCGGTCAAGCCCAGTTGGTTCTTCACATTCAAATCAGCGCCCGCTTGAATCAGCGTTTTGACCGACTCTGGCGAACCGTACATCGCGGCCATCATCAAGGGCGTGCTGCCATTGGGAGACTCAGCATCAATATAGGCGCTGTTTTCAAGCAGCAACTCGATGATGGGCACATTGCCTGCTGTGGCGGCGTAATGCAAAGGCGTCCAACCGGGTTTGTTCACATCGGCATCTTTTTCAACCAGCAATTTGACCAAGGGGAAATAGCCTTTGAGCGCGGCCAACATCAACGCACTCTCGTCGTTTTCGTTGCGCACCTCGGTCTTGGCTTTGGGCCAACTGGCCAACAACTGGGCCACCTTCAAAGACGGTTCTTTGACGGCCACGATCAAGGCGGGAACGCCTTGGGGGTTGACGGTATTGGGATCAAAACCACGTTGTAACAACGACTGAACGGTGCGCACATCGTCCATTTGAACGGCTTTGAAGAAATCCTCGTAAGAACCCGCTTGGGCAAAGCCGTTGACGGCAATAAATCCAATTAAAACAACGCACTTTTTAATATTATTAAAGTTAAACATGAGATTTTAAGCGGCCGTTTTGGCGAACAATTGGAGGAAATTTCGGGTCGTCAAATGGCCAATCGCTTCGCTGGTGCTGCCCCGAAGTTCGGCTAAAAGCTGCGCCACATAGGGCACATAGGAAGGGTTGTTCAATTTGCCTCGGTAAGGCACTGGTGCCAAATAAGGGCTGTCGGTTTCGATCAGCAACCGGTCATCAGGCACAAACTTGGCCACCTCGCGTAAATCGGCCGCCGACTTGAAGGTCAAGATGCCCGACAGCGAAATGTAAAAGCCCAAATCCAGTGCGGCGCGCGCCACTTGCATGCTCTCGGTAAAGCAATGAAAGACGCCCCCAGCTGAGCCTGCCCCTCCCTGTTCGCCCTCTTCTTTCAAGATGGCCAAAGTGTCATCGGAGGCTTGTCGGGTGTGAATGACCAGCGGCAAATGCGTTTGTCGCGCTGCGCGAATGTGGGTGCGAAAACGCTCGCGCTGCCATTCCATGTCGGCCACACTGCGGCCGCCTTTGCGCTCTTCCATTTGGTAATAGTCGAGGCCCGTTTCGCCAATGGCCACCACTTTGGGACGTGCTGCGCCCGCCAGTAAATCTTGCAAAGTAGGCTCTTGCACGCCTTCGTTGTCGGGATGCACGCCCACCGTGGCCCACATGTGGTCATGCGCCATGGCCAGGCCGTGCACATCGTCAAAATCTTCCAGCGTGGTGCAAATGCACAAAGCGCGGGTGACCTGGGCCGCTTGCATGGCTTGCTTGATGGTGTCGAGCTGGTCCATCAGCTCAGGAAAATTCAGGTGGCAATGGGAGTCGGTGTACATCGGTCAGCTCTTGGACTGAAGGGTTTGGCGCGCATCGGCCGTCAGGGCTTCGAGCATCAGACCGGCATTGAAAGGGTGTTCAGCAGTTTTGGCAGACTGCATCAAACGTTTGAACCAGTCGGTCAACAAGGTCAAGCTGGCGGGGGTGGCTGGCAATTGCGCAGGCTCGAAAAAACGTGGTGCCGCGCCCGCATGGCGCAACACCATGTCGTGACACAATTTTTGCAATGCATCGATGGCTTGCGCTGGGCTCAGATCAGCCAAATGCCGCGCATCTCCTTGCAGCATGGCTTTGGGCAAAGCCGCCCACCAAGCGGGCGATAAGCCGGCTTCCGCTTGGCGCAACACATCGGTCGGACGCCCGCCTGCGCTTTGCAGCAACGCTTTGGCCACATCTTGGGGAACGCCCTGCCCTGTCAGCCATTGCAGCGCTTCGTTGGCCTCGGGCCACCGCATGGTGTGGGCCAAACACCGGCTGCGAATGGTGGGCAACAACAAATGACTGGCTTCGGTGGCCAAGACAAATTTCACATCGCCCGGCGGTTCTTCCAGTGTTTTGAGCAGTGCGTTGGCGGTGATGGTGTTCATGCGCTCGGCAGGAAACACCAAAACCGCTTTGCCGCGACCGCGCGCGTTGGTGCGCTGGGCAAATTCCACCGCATCGCGCATGGCGTCTACGCGGATTTCTTTGCTGGGTTTGCGGGTTTTTTTATCAATTTCATCTTGGGCTTTTTCAGACAAAGGCCAGCCCAAATCGAGCATCACGGTTTCAGGCATCAAAACGGCCAAATCGGCATGGGTGCGCACCTGGATGGCGTGACAACTGCCGCAGTGGCCACAAGCACTGAGCGCTGTGGGTTGCTCGCACAACCAGGCCGAGACGAGCGCCAGGGCCAGCTCGTATTGCCCCAAACCGGATGGCCCTTGCAACAACCAAGCATGGCCCCTTTGGGCCAGCAAATCGGTCGCCTGTCGGTCGATCCAGGGTGCGTTGACCACAGCACTCGTGCCGCCACTCGTGCCGCCACTCATGCCGCCACCCGTTGCTGCCAAGCCTGCATGACAGCGGCGACGTCTTCACCCACAGCCGCCACTGACTGCGCGGCGTCGATGCGCGCAAAACGCGCAGGGGCCTCAGCCATGCGCTTGGCATAACCATCGCGCACCGCTGCAAAAAATGCGGTCGGCTGTGCTTCAAATTTATCGGGCACACGGGCAGATGCCAATCGTTCGGCGGCAATCTGGGGGTCCAAATCAAACCACACCGTCAGATCAGGCTGCCGCAAGCCGCCCTGTGGCAAAGACTGAACCATCTGCTCTAACTGCGACAAGACCTGCCAGTCAAAGCCACGGCCACCGCCTTGGTAGGCAAAAGTGGCATCGGTGAATCGGTCACACAGCACCACTTCACCGCGTGCCAAGGCGGGTTCAATCACTTGCACCAAGTGCTCGCGCCGCGCGGCAAACATGAGCAAGGCTTCGGTCAGCGCGTCCATCGGGTCGTGCAACACCAACTGGCGCAATTTTTCTGACAATGCCGTGCCACCGGGTTCGCGAGTCAAAACCAGCACGCGGCCGGCATCGCGAAAAATTTGGGCCACGCGCTCGATGTGTGTGGACTTGCCGGCCCCGTCGATGCCTTCAAAACTAATGAACAAACCGCGTGTCATGTGTTGCTTATTTTTGCTGATGGGGTTTGGAAAAAACCGATTGTCGCAGGCTCAAGACCAGCTCAATCAGCGTTGTTTTTCTGACCACGCTGGTAGCGGTTCACGGCGCGATTGTGCTCGTCCAAGGTGGCGCTGAATTGGCTGCTGCCGTCCCCCTTGGCCACAAAATACAAGGCTGAAGTCTGTGCCGGCTGCACTGCTGCCATCAGCGCAGCTTTGCCGGGCATCGCAATCGGGGTGGGTGGTAAACCGCCCCGGGTGTAGGTGTTCCAAGGGGTGTCGGTGGTCAGGTGCACCCGCCGCAAGTTGCCATCAAACGCTTCGCCCAAGCCGTAGATGACGGTCGGGTCGGTTTGCAAGCGCATGCCAATGCGCAGGCGGTTATGGAAGACCCCCGAAATCATCGGCCGGTCACTGCCTTTGCCGGTTTCTTTTTCAATGATGCTGGCCAGCGTCAACACCTCTTCTGCCGACTTCAAAGCCACGCCGGGTTGGCGGGCCTCCCATGCCAACTGCACGTGCTTGTCCATGGCTTTCATGGCCCGCTGCAACACAGCCAAATCGCTGGCGCCTTTGGCGTAGGCATAGGTGTCAGGATAAAAACGGCCCTCGGGTGCGACCCCAGCGCGACCCAATTGGGCCATCAAACTCTCGTCACTCAGGGCGCGGCTGTCGGGCTTGAGGTTTTCGGCTTTGGCCAAAGCTTGACGCACTTGCCGCCAGTTCCAGCCCTCGACCAAAGTCACGCTGCGCAGGCTTTCTTCGCCCCGCACCAGCATGTTCAAGAGCATTTTTGGCGAAGTGCCGGGCGCAATTTCGTAGCTGCCTGCGCGCATTTGTCGTGATTGTCCCGACAACCTGAACCAAGCAAACAGCAAGGTGGGTGAAGTTTGGGCACCAGCATCGGCCACCGCCTGGGCAATCGCCTTGGGCGAAGTGCCCGGCTCAATGGACAAATCAAGCGTGGCCTGTCGGGTGTCCATGGGTTGGGTCAACCACCAAAAAGCCCCTGCACCGAGCGCCAAACCAAGGAGCAAGATGATTGCCAGTAATGTCTTCAAGCCTTTGAGCACGGCCATGTCCTTGTTCAGATCGTCCAATCGATGAAGGATGATAATTCACGCCTTGCCCGACGACAGAAACACGACATGAACACCCCCGCAGATTTCAGCACGATCCCACCGGCTCATTTGAATGGGGTCAGCGCCCTGCCCCATTGGGGCGTGATCCAAGCCCAAGGCGAGGATGCAGCCAGCTTTTTGCACAACCAATTGAGCAACGATGTGCTGTTGTTGCCCGTGGGGCAATCGCGTTTGGCGGCTTTTTGCTCAGCCAAAGGCCGCATGCAAGCCAGTTTTGTGCTGGTCAAGACCGCCCCAGACACGGTGCTGCTGGTCCTCAGTTTGGATTTGCTGGCTCAAACCCTGAAGCGTCTGTCGATGTTTGTGTTGCGCTCCAAGGTCAAGCTCAGCGACGCCACCGCGCAATGGACTTTGCGCGGTTTGTTGGGCGAGAGGGCCCAGGCCACCGTGGGCAATGCAGCGCCCTGGCAGACCCACGTTGCAGGACTCACCCACACGGTGTCTTTGTATCCCGCCGTGTTGGGCGAGCGTTCTGTGCCTCGAGCGCTGTGGCTGGCTCCGGCCGATCAACCATTGCCTTCCGGGTCAGCGTTGGCGCTTGAAACTTGGCACTGGTGCGAAGTCATGAGTGGCGTGACTTTGGTCAGCCAACCGGTGTTTGAGGCGTTTGTGCCGCAAATGCTCAACTATGAGTCTGTCGGGGGCGTGAACTTCAAAAAAGGTTGCTACCCCGGCCAAGAAGTGGTGGCGCGCAGCCAGTTTCGCGGCACTTTGAAGCGGCGCACAGCGCGTGTGCACAGTCCAGTCGCCTTGGCGGCTGGCCAAGAAGTGTTCACCCCTGCCGACCCCGAGCAAGCTTGCGCCACCGTGGTGTTGAGTGCGGCCAGACCCGATGGCCAGGGCTTTGATGCCCTCGTGAGCGGCACGCTCGAGAGCCAGCTCAGCGGCTGGCAAGTCAGCTTGCCCGATGGCCCAAAGCTCGCATTGGCTGACTTGCCTTATCCGCTGTTGGCCGACATTTGAGGCCTTCGGCACGACACTTAGAGCGGTCGCACCATTTCAATGTGGGCAATGCCGGCTTCTTCAAAAATTGCGCCATGCGGCACAAAGCCTGAGCGTTTGTAAAAACCTTCAGCGCTGCACTGCGCATGCAAAACCACTTGGTGGTCGCCTCGGTCCTTGGCGGCCTGCATCAGAGCTTGCAGCACGCGTTTGCCTAAATCGCCGCCACGCATTTGCTTTTTGACCGCCATGCGGCCAATGCGCGCCACGCCAGGGGCGTGTTGCAACAGTCGCCCAGTGGCCAGCGGCAAGCCCATGCGGTTCAACACCACGCCATGCACGGCGGTGCCATCGGCCTCATCCCACTCCAACTCGGCCGGCACTTTTTGCTCGTGCACAAAAACTTGGGTCCGCAAGGGGCTGCACCAGTGTTGCAAATCTTGCCACGAGCCCAGCTGCACTTGCACCATGTCTTCGCCGTTTTCGTAGCCTGTCAGCATGTCGCGCAAAGGCGCCGGAATGGCTTGGCTTTTTTTGGCTACCGGGTCAGCATAGACATACACCAGCTCACTGGTGATCAGCAACTCGTCGCCCCTGAAGATGGCCCCGACAAAGGTCATGGAAGAATTGCCGATGCGTTCGCAACGCATGCACACGTCCAAGAAATCGTCCATTTCGGCACTGGCGTGGTACTCGACACTGGCTTTCTTGACATACAAGTCGCCGCCGAGTTGGTGCATGGTTTCCGCATAGGGCATGGCCAGCCTGCGCCAGTAATCGGTCACGGCGGTGTCGAAGTACATCAAATAGTGACCGTTGAAGACGATTTGTTGCATGTCCACCTCAACCCAGCGAACGCGCATGCGGTGAGAAAAACGGAAGTCTTGTCGTTTCATGGTTTATCTTTCAAAAGCGTGTTTCAAAGCACGCCCAGCATCGGCGTGCGCCTGCAAAGCGTCAGGAATGGCGCGGCCCATGGTGATGAAACCATGCACCACCCCTTTGTAAATTTCAAGCTCAACCGGCACCCCAGCCATGCGCAAGGTGTCGGCGTATTGCACGCCCTCGTCCACCAAGGGGTCGCACTCTGCCAAGCCAATCCAAGCGGGGGCCAGCCCCGCATGGTCAGGCGCATTCAGGGGCGCAAAGCGCCAATCATCGCGGTCATTCTTGTCGATGTATTGGGCAAAAAACCAATCCACGGTGGCTTGGTCCAGCAAGAAGCCGTCGGCAAATGTGTGGTGCGACTCCGTGTTTTGGTGGGCCGTGGTGCCCGGGTAAAACAGCAACTGCAAAGCCAGTTTCAAGTCGGTATCTCGGGCCATCAGGGCGCACACGGCGCTCAAGGTGCCCCCTGCGCTGTCGCCGCCTATGGCCAATCGCTGCGCATCCAAGCCCCAGCTGGCGCCATGCTGATGCAGCCACGTCAAGGCATCCCAAGCGTCATGCACCGCGGTTGGAAAACGGTGCTCAGGTGCCAGTCGGTACGCCAGAGAGACCACCGCACAGTGCCCCAGCCTTGAGAGTTGGCGGCACAACACATCGTGGGTGGTCAAGCTGCCCACCGTAAAGCCGCCACCATGCAAGTACAGCAGCACCGGCGGGGGCGCTGTGTCGTGTTGACTGGGCTGTGGTGTGCGCGGCGCATAAAGCCTGGCCGGCATGGCATGCCCATCTCGGGTGGGTATTTGCAAGTCTTCCACCCGGTCAACGTGCGGCGGCGGTTGCAAGTCGAGCATGGGCCCACCGATGTCATAAAAAGCGCGGGCTTGCAGGGCCGTCATGCTGGCCATAGGCGGCCGACCGGCGCGCACCACCCGGTCTATCAGGCTGCGCGTGGCGGCATTCAGCAAAGCGCGTGGGTTGAGGTGGTGGCTGCTCATGAAAACTTCAACATACACAACAGGCGAACTGGGGGCCAAAGCCCAAACAAGGGTGACAGCTGGGCATCGCCATGAGACCCGTCCTGCATCAAAATGGACCTCGATCGTACAACGCCCTGCCCTGCAAAGTCTGTCACCTGCAGGGCCTTGGGCACCTCAATGGGAGAAATGCGGCATGTCCTTCATCAACTATGTGACCCAGATCCAAATCGACTTTGGGGCTGTCCGTTTGTTGCAGGCCGAGTGTCAGCGGGTCGGCATCGCCAAGCCTTTGGTGGTGACCGATGCGGGCGTCAAAGCCGCCGGGGTATTACAAAAGGCGCTCGATGCCCTGCCCGATTTGCAGGTCACGGTGTTTGACCAAACGCCGTCTAACCCCACCGAAGCCGCCGTGCGAGCCGCTGCCCAGATGTACCAGGCACAGGGTTGCGACGGTTTGATCGCCGTTGGCGGGGGCTCGGCCATCGATTGCGCCAAAGGGGTCAGCATTGCCGTGAGCCACGAGGGCCCGCTCAAAACTTACGCCACCATCGAAGGAGGCTCGCTGAAAATCACCGATCGCGTGGCCCCGATCATTGCCGTGCCCACCACCAGTGGCACCGGCAGCGAGGTGGCTCGGGGGGCCATTTTGATTCTGGACGATGGCCGAAAAGTCGGATTCCATTCGTGGTTCATCGTGCCCAAGGCAGCCATTTGCGACCCCGAATTGACTTTCGGTTTGCCCCCTTTGTTGACGGCGGCGACCGGCATGGACGCCGTGGCCCATTGCATGGAAACCTTCATGGCAGCGCCTTTCAACCCACCTGCCGATGGCATTGCTTTGGACGGTTTGGCGCGGGCTTGGGCCCACATCGAACGCGCCACCACCCATGGGCAAGACCGAGACGCGCGTTTGAACATGATGAGCGCCAGCATGCAAGGGGCGATGGCGTTTCAAAAGGGCTTGGGATGTGTTCACTCGCTGAGCCACAGTTTGGGCGGTGTCAATCCACGTCTGCACCACGGCACTTTGAACGCCATGTTTTTGCCTGCGGTGGTTCAGTTCAATGCTGCTGCCGAATCCGTGCAAAAAGAAAACCGCCTGAACCGCATGGCCCAAGCCATGGGCTTGCACAGTGGCACCGACATTCCGGAAGCTATCCAAGACATGAATGCCCGCTTGGGGTTGCCCACAGGCTTGGCCGGCATGGGCGTGACCGAGCAAATTTTTGACGCGGTCATCACGGGGGCGTTGGCCGACCATTGCCACAAAGCCAACCCCAGAATTGTCTCGGCAGATGAGTACCGAGAGATGTTGCTCACCAGCCTCTGAAGAGAGCCTCAGTGGGCCTCGTGGCTGGGCATTTTGGCGCCAACGTGCACTTCGCCTCTTGACTCAGCCAACTCCACTTGACGTTGGCGCTCGGCCAATTTTTCTTTTTGTTCAGGGGTGCGTTGGTCGTGGCAGTGATCGCAACTGACGCCTTTGATGTAATGCGGCGACTGTTTGTCTTGTTCGCTCAAAGGCCAGCGGCATGAACGGCACAGCTCATGGTGGCCCAAGCCCAGGCCGTGCCCCACACTCACGCGTTCGTCAAAAACGAAGCAATCGCCTTCCCAAGTGCTTTGCTCAGGCGGAATTTCTTCTAAGTATTTGAGAATGCCGCCTTCCAGGTGGTAGACCTCTTCAAAGCCTCGCATCTTCATGAGGGCGGTCGATTTTTCGCAGCGGATACCGCCGGTGCAAAACATGGCCACTTTGGTTTTTTTGGCCGCTTCGCCTTGCAAATGAGGTTGCGCATCGAGCCAAGCGGGCAACTGCACAAAGTTTTTGATGTTGGGATTGACCGCGCCCTTGAAAGTACCGATGGCCACTTCGTAGTCGTTGCGGGTGTCGATGACCACCACCTCAGGGTCGGCCAAAAGTGCATTCCAGTCTGCCGGCTTCACGTATTGCCCAACGGTTTTGTTGGGGTCCAAGTCGGGCACTCGCAAAGTCACAATTTCTTTTTTCAGTTTCACTTTCATGCGGGTGAACGGCGGCTTCGGGCTCCAAGATTCTTTGTGCGGCAAATTGGCCAGTCGGGGATCGGCGCGCAAAAAAGCCAGCACGGCTCGAATCCCTTGTTCGGGGCCTGCGATGGTGCCGTTGATGCCTTCGTGGGCCAACAGCAAAGTGCCCTTCACAGCGTTGGCTTCGCAGCAGGCTTGCAATGGGGCTTGCAAATCGGCGAAATCTGGCAGATTAACGAACTTGTAGAGGGCAGCGGTGAGAAAAAGAGAATCGGCTTGCATGGTGCTGATTATCCCAGCCTGTTAAAGCGGTTTGATCTGGGACGCGTCGGGTTGGGTTAACCAGTCGGCAAATTCGTGGGCGAGTTGCTGGCTGGCTTTTGTGGCGGCCGACCATGCGGCGATTCGGCCGGGCAAATCGTGCTGGTAGGTCATGAAGTCTTGGCGGTCGGGCAGTTTCTGTTGGGGCAGCGTTTTGACCCATTCGGGGTTGGGCGCCAGCACCACGGTGTGGTCCAAAAATGGCGTGGCGCGGTGGCGCCATTTCAGGGCTTTGTCGAGCCAGCCGGGCACCACGTGTTTTTGAAAATGCGGGTACAGCACGATGGCACGCTCGGGGCTGGCCACAGGTGGGGTCCAGTTCAGGTGCAAGTGGTAGTCGGTGATGCCGCCGTCCCAATAGGCCCCTGTGGGTGCGCATGGAATATCGTGCACCGCACGCAGCGCAAACGGAATGGCGCAACTGGCCTGCAATGCCGCCATGAAGTTGTCTTCGGTCAGCGCCAAAGCCTGGGTTCGAAAATCTTGGGCATCAAACGGCAAAGCCGCGCCTTGCGAAGAAAACACCACCCGCTCAAGCCAGCCACCCAAAGCACGGCGGCTCAGCACATTGCTGAGATATGCACCGGCATAGCCCAAGGGCGTGCCCAGCGGATGCTCGCGCTGCAGCACATGCCGTCCATGCGATGTCACGATGTGCAACTTGTATCGCGGGTGGCTCAGCACTTGGGGAATGCGCCCACCATAAAAGCTTTGCAAGCTGTCGCCAAAGGCCTCGCTCACTTGCTTCGCGGTCACGCGTTTTTGCCCGGGTAATGGCTCGTAGTGCTGGTGAATGTAGTCGTGCTCCAGTCGCTCAAAAGCGCTTTGCGCGTCTTGCAAGCAGGCTGTGGCCATGCGCCAAGCGCCAATGGAGGCCCCCACCAAGTCAACCTTTTGGCGGCTTTGGCTCAGCCATTGGTTGAAGATGAAGCGGTCAAGCGGCCCCAAGATCAGCCCCTTGGGGCCCCCTGCTGCGCCCGGAATGACGCCGATGTGCTCAGGGCGCAACCCATGTTCACGGATATGGGCCAGCGCCTTGGGGCCGGCGTGAATGTGTAAGGCGTGCAAGGTCATTGCTTTTTGAGGGCTTGCAACTTGGCAAACGCACTGGCCATGGCCGAGCCTGATGCCGGCCCCGAATTGGACACCGATGTCAAGCCGCCGCCGCGTGGGCGATGGTCGCGTGTGGCCCCTTCAAATTTGTTGTCGCGGGGGGCGTTGCGGGTGGCAGGTGTCGCGTCGAGTTTCATGGTCAGGCTGATGCGTTTGCGGGCCACATCGACCTCCAGCACTTTCACCTTCACGATGTCACCGGTTTTCACCACTTCGCGTGCGTCGCTGACAAACTTGTTGGCCAACTGGCTGACATGCACCAAGCCGTCTTGGTGCACGCCCAAATCAACGAATGCACCGAATTGCGCCACGTTGCTCACCGTGCCCTCTAGGGTCATGCCTTCTTTCAAATCTTTGATGTCTTCCACCCCATCGGCGAGCCGTGCCACCTTGAAGTCGGGACGCGGATCGCGTCCAGGTTTTTCAAGTTCGCCCAAAATATCTTTGATCGTGACCGGGCCAAACCGCTCACTCACAAACAACTCGGGCTTCAAGCTCTTGAGCACCTCACTGCGACCCATGATGTCCTGAATGGGCTTGGCCGTTTTGACAATGATTTGCTCCACCACCGGGTAGGTTTCAGGGTGAACCCCGGTCATGTCGAGCGGGTTGTCGCCGCCTCGGATGCGCAAAAACCCCGCACTTTGCTCGAAGGTTTTGGCGCCCAGCCCGGTGACTTTCAGCAAATCTTGTCGGGTTTTGAACATGCCATGGGCATCGCGCCAACGCACCACCGACTTGGCCACGCTGCTGCTCAAGCCCGAGACCCGCGTCAACAGCGGCACGCTGGCGGTGTTCAGGTCTACGCCGACCGAGTTCACGCAGTCTTCGACCACCGCATCCAAGGTTTTGGCCAACTCGCTTTGGTTGACATCGTGCTGGTACTGCCCTACCCCGATGGCTTTGGGGTCGATCTTCACCAATTCCGACAATGGGTCCTGCAGTCGGCGTGCAATCGAGGCGGCGCCGCGCAAGCTCACGTCAACATCCGGCATTTCTTGGCTCGCAAATTCACTTGCCGAATAAACCGACGCGCCCGCCTCGCTGACCACCACCTTTTGAATCTCGACGCCATCGTGCAGTTTGGCCAATCGCTTGATCAATTCGCCAGCCAGTTTGTCGGTTTCGCGGCTGGCCGTCCCGTTGCCGATAGCGATCAGGTTCACACGGTGTTTTTCGCACAACTTGGCCAGCGCAAACAGCGCACCCTCCCAGTCTTTGCGGGGCTCATGCGGAAACACGGTGGCCGTGTCCACCAACTTGCCGGTGCCATCGACCACCGCCACTTTGACGCCGGTGCGGATGCCCGGGTCGAGGCCCATGACCACGCGTGGGCCTGCCGGCGCCGCCAGCAACAGGTCGCGCAGGTTGTCAGAAAAAACTTTGATGGCCACTTTTTCGGCCTCTTCGCGCAGCCGCGTGAACAAATCGCGCTCCGTTGACAAACTGAGCTTGACGCGCCAAGTCCAGGCCACGCATTTGCGAATCAAGTCGTCAGAGCGTCGACCGGCATGGCTCCAGCCCAAATGCATGGCAATCTTGCCCTCGGCCATGCTGGGTTTGCCGGGTTCCGGCTCGACAGGCAATACCAACTTGGCGTCCAAAATTTCTAAGGCACGCCCTCGAAAGACCGCCAAGGCGCGGTGCGAAGGGACGCACCCAATCGGTTCGTCGTAATCAAAGTAATCACGAAACTTTGAGACATCGACATTGTTTTCGTCTTTGCCATCGGCCAGCTGGCTTCTGATCAACCCTTCTTGCCACAGCCATTCGCGCAACGCCTGCACCAAGGTGGCGTCTTCGGCCCAGCGCTCGCTCAACAAATCGCGCACACCGTCCAACACGGCCAAAGTGCTGCTGAAGTCGGCCCCCTCAATGGCACCAGCGGCCAGCACGAAGGCCGCGGCCTCGGCATGCGGGTCGAGTGAAGGGTCTGCAAACAACCGGTCGGCCAAGGGTTCCAGCCCAGCTTCACGCGCAATCATGCCTTTGGTGCGCCGCTTGGGTTTGAAAGGCAAATACAGGTCTTCCAGCTCCTGCTTGGTCGGCGCCGCTTCGATGGCGGCCTGCAAATCGGGCGTTAACTTGCCCTGCTCTTGAATGCTTTTCAGCACCGCGGCACGGCGGTCTTCCAATTCACGCAAATAGCCCAACCGAGACTCGAGTTCACGCAATTGAATGTCGTCCAGACCATCGGTCACTTCTTTGCGGTAGCGCGCAATGAACGGCACGGTGGCACCGCCATCGAGCAACTCCACGGCGGACTTCACTTGGTCGAGGCGAATCTTGATTTCGTTGGCCAACTGGGCCAGGATTTTCTGCATGTCTCAGGGATCTGTGGAGAGGGAAAGCGAACGAGTTTGCCACAAGCCAAGTGCCCTCTTCGAAGGGTTCTTGTCGAATTAACATTCTCAAAATTAATTTACAAATTCACGATAAAGCAACAGTAAACCGTTAAATTTGAATTTCAATCGACTTCAATCGTATAAAACCCTAAACTCAGGACAAATTGATAATTTAATTGTCAAAGGGTGGAAAAAATGAATTCGTCACATTCGGATGGCGTACGCAGCTCGGCGCAACAGTTCCGCCTGTTGTGCACCGTTTGTGGCTGGATCGTTTTGTCTGGGTGTCAAACCTTGCCCACGGGCGAACTGGCCGCCATTGAGTTCAAAGAATTCATCCCGAAATCGGCTTCCAACCGCATCATGAACGAGGTCAAAATGCGCTGGGAAGTGCGTGAAGATGTCGGTCAATACTGTGCCAAAACCATCGGCATGAGCTATCTGCAAGCCAAAACCACGCCCCCTGTGGCCTGTGCCGTTTGGCATGTGGAGTCGAAGCAATGCACGATTTTTACCGGCCCCACCACTTCGCATGTGGTCATCGGCCACGAAATGCGCCACTGTTTTGAGGGCGTATTCCCACACTGAGTCGGAACCATCGGCCAGCCTGAAGAAAGATCCTGCGCCCCCGCGAGATGGATGCGGATCGCCCTTCGCGGCCGCCCGGCAGCGGGCGGCGGCCTTTAGAGGCTTCTCAATGCTTGGCGCAAGGCCTCACCCAACTCGGGTTTGGCCGCAAAAGGATCGGGTGGGTTGATGCCCTGAACAATCGCTTCCATGCGGCTTTGCACATTGCCCAAAGCTTGTGGGTGGCTGTAAATATAAAACTGGTCTGCTGCCACTGCTTCGAACACACGCAGTGCCACATCGGCCGCCGAAATTTTGCCGCTGCCCACGGCTTTGTCGCTTTGCGCCTGGCCAATCAATTGGCTGGCCGTGGGTTTGTCTGCCGCCAATTCGGCAGGCCGATTGCGGTGGCTTTGGCTGATGCCTGTGGGCACAAAATACGGGCACAAGACACTCGCGCCGACTTGGTCGGTGACCAACTGAAGGTCTTGGTACAGGGTTTCGGTGAGGGCCACCACAGCGTGTTTGCTCACGTTGTAAATGCCCATGTTGGGAGGGGTGAGCAAGCCGGCCATGCTGGCGGTGTTGACGATGTGCCCCCGGTAAGACGGATCGGCTTTGGCCGCGGCCAACATCATGGGCGTGAACAAGCGGACCCCGTGCACCACGCCCCAGAGGTTGACGCCCATCACCCATTCCCAGTCTGCAACCGAGTTTTCCCAAATCAGGCCCCCTGCGCCTACCCCGGCGTTGTTGAAGACGAAATGGGGTGCACCAAACCGAGCTTGAACCTCGGTAGCCAGTTGCGCCATGGCCTCGGCGTTGGCGACATCGAGGCGGCGCGCCATCACCTGAACGCCTGTGGCCAGCATCTCAGCTTCGGCTTTGTCCAAGGCGTCTTGTTGCACATCGAGCAGCACCAAGTTCATGCCGCGTTGGGCACCGATGCGGGCGCACTCCAAACCAAAGCCGGAGCCGGCACCGGTCAAAACCGCTGTCTTGCCCTGAAAATTTTGAATCATGTGGTCGCTTTCTTGAGCGTGAAGCCCATGCGTGGGAAATGCACGTGCACGGTGCCGGTGCGGGCATCGCTGCGCCGCAGGGTGTAACGGGTGCGGGTGGCCGCAATCAGCTCGCCCTCGGTGGGCTCCAGCCCAAAGTTGTCCGCCGCAATGTGCACCTGGCTGCCCAACGGGATGCCGTGTTCGTCTTGAAACACATCGCCTTCCAAAACCAAAGGCGTTGCTGCGTTGGCCACCTGCAAAGCTTCTGCCGCACTGCAAGGCATGCTCTGCGCGTGACCGATGGCTTTCATGCGCGCCATCCAACCTTTGACTTCGGGTGTGGCATCAAAAATGCCGGCCAGCGCTGGCGTGCGCTCTTGTGTGAACCACAAGGGGTGGTAGCAAGCAAAGTCGGCCAAGCAAGGGCGATTGCCCAACAAGAAGTCTTGTCCGTGCAACATGCTGGCCAGCCGGCGCAAATGGCTCTTGTAGGTTGCGGCGGCATCGGTCGCCGACATGCGGGCTGCGCCACCGCGCATGGCGGTGCGGTCGGCCACAAAGGCTTGCACTTGCTCGGCCGATGCGCCGGCAAACACTTGCGCCACGCCCATCGGCTGAAAGTTGTAGGCCATGGCCACCGTGAACAAGGTGCTGTCGGCCCATTGCGCCACGATGCGGGCCGTGCCCTTCAAAGCCTCCGGGTAAAGACTGGGGCTGGGCGCGATGTGCTCCAGCACATCACAAATCAAGGCGGTGTCACAGTAAATGTCAGCCCCGATTTGCAACACCGGTGTTTTGCGATAGCCGCCAGTCAGGGCCGTCAAATCGGGTTTGGGCATGATCATCGGAATGAACACGCTCTTCCAATCGAGTTGTTTGTGACCCAAGACCAGCCGAATTTTTTCGGCAAACGGTGAGTTGGCGTAGTGGTGCAGGATGAGGTCTGACATGGCCTGCCTTTAGACCAGCTTGACCAATTGCTTGCCAAAGTTTTTGCCCTTGAGCAAACCCAAAAAGGCTTCTGGGGCAGCAGCCAAACCTTGGGCCACGGTTTCGCGGGGGCGCAGTCGGCCTGTGCCCACCAGGGTGCCCAGTTCTTGCAGGGCTTCGGGCCAGACTTCCATGTGCTCACTGACAATGAAGCCTTCGACTTTCAGGCGGTTGACCAAGATCAGTGCAGGATTGGCCATGGGCAAAGGCGCGCCATCGTAGCCGGCGATCATGCCGCACACCGCAATGCGGGCAAAGGCGTTGGTGCGCAGCATCACCGCGTCGAGCACCATACCCCCGACGTTTTCAAAGTGGCCGTCGATACCGTTTGGGCAAGCCTCGCGCAAGGCTTTGGACAAGCTCAAATAATCTTTGTGCGCCTTGTAATCAATGCAGGCGTCAAAGCCCAACTCATTGACCACGTAGTCGCACTTGTCTTTGCCGCCGGCAATACCGACCACGCGGCAACCACGGGCTTTGGCCAGTGCGCCATAGGCACTGCCCACGGCGCCACTGGCGGCGCTCACGGTCACGGTCTCACCGGCTTTGGGTGCAATGATTTTCACCAAGCCATACCAAGCGGTCACGCCGGGCATGCCCACAGCGCCCAAGTAATGCGACAAGGGCACGTGGGTGGTGTCGACTTTGCGCAGGGCGCCCGGCACGTTGGCGTCCACGGCGCTGTACTCTTGCCAGCCGCCCATGCCTACCACCGAATCGCCGGCCTTGAATTTGGGGTGACGGCTGTCCACCACCTCGCCGACGGTGCCGCCGATCATGACCTCACCCAAGGGCTGCGGCACTGCGTAGCTTTTGCTTTCGTTCATGCGGCCGCGCATGTAGGGGTCGAGGCTCAGGTAATGGTGGCACACCAGCACTTCGCCGTCTTTCAATTCAGGCAATGGCAATTCGACCATTTTGAAATTCTGAGCAGTGGCCTCGCCCTGTGGGCGGTTGTCCAAAACGATGCGGTGGTTGATGGGCATAAAAGTCTCCTGTTGATCGGGGTTTAGTCGGTTGAAATGTGGCTTGTCTCGGGGCGGCTGACATATTTGAAGGTGCCCGTGGCATGGGCGCACAACTGGCCTTGGGCATCAAACACTTTGCCCTCAGTAAAGGCCATGCTGCGTGTGCGGTGCAACAGTTGTCCCTGTCCGACCAGCACTGGCTGGGCTTGCGCATCTAACGGCGGCACGTGGGCGGGCCGCATGAAGGAGGTTTTCATCTCGATGGTCACCACCCCAGATGCCGGCTCGACGCTGCGCGCAGCGGTGGCCATGATGACATCCAAAAAGGTCATCACCGCGCCACCATGCGTGACCGCGAAAGAGTTGAGGTGCTCCGGCTGCGGCGAAAAATGCAGCACAGATTGACCACCCTCAAACTTTTCGAGGGTGAAGCCCAAGAGATTGACAAAGGGAATGTCGGCGCCGAAAGGAAGGCTCATGTGCAGCGGCTTGTTGGGGCTTAACCGCCGATGATGGCGCTGACGCCACCATCCACCGCCAGCCATTGGCCGGTGATGTGTTTGCCAGCGTCTGATGCGAACAACAAAGCCAGGCCTTTCAGGTCTTCTTCGTCACCCAAGCGGCGCAAAGGAGCGCCTTTGGCCATGTTGTCAGCGCCCAGTTTTTCAAGCAAGCCGTAGGTCATTTTGCTCGGGAAGAAACCGGGGCAAATGGCGTTCACCGTGATGCCGTATTCGCCCCACTCCCCTGCCAATGCGCGGGTGAAGTTGACGACCGCACCTTTGGAGGTGTTGTAGGCGATGGTCTTCATCTCAGAAGGGTTGCCGGCCAAACCGGCAATCGAGGCCACATTGAGGATGCGGCCTTTGCGGCGAGGAATCATGCAACGCTTGGCCACTTCTTGCGACAGCAAAAAATAGCCGCGCACGTTCAGGTTCATCACTTTGTCCCAAGCCTCCACCGGGTGCTCTTCGGCCGGTGCGCCCCAAGAAGCTCCTGCGTTGTTGACCAAAATATCAATGTTGCCCATGCGCTCGAGGGTCTCGGCGGCCAAGCGGCGGATGTCTTCTTCTTTGCCGCAATCGGCGGCAATCCAGCGTGCGTCGATGCCAGCGGCTTGCAACTGGGCCGCAGCTTCTTCGAGGTCGGCAGCTTTGCGCGAGCTCAGCATGATCTTGGCACCCGCCTCGCCCAAGGCATGCGCCATTTGCAAGCCCAAACCGCGAGAGCCGCCGGTGACCAAGGCCACTTGGCCTGTTAAATCAAAAAGCTGTTGAATCGTGCGTGACATGACGTACTTCCTTGGGGGGTGGGTTCAAACGGTGTAATCCATGCAACGGCGTTCTTTGACCACCGCTTTCATGAAAGGCTTTGCAGCCAGATGTTGCGGGTGATTTTGATAAGCCGCTAGCACCTGCGCGTCATCCACCAACATGTTCAGGACCAAATCGTTGGTGCAATCCCAACCTGCTTGGGCTGTGGCCACTTCAAATTCATGGATGCCGGGCACCAGCTGCGAAAAACTGCGCAACAAACTGGCCGCTTTGTGGATGTTTTCAGCCTTGTCCGCGCCTTCGGCGTGGTCCAACAAGCTCCACATCACGATGTGTCGAATCATCAAAAGGCCTCCTCAGGCAAGTTCGCGCAGGTGGCATCACGGGACTTCACCACGTTCAGCCAAGCGCCAATTTTGGGCAATTCATAACGGAAAAAATACCGGCAGGCGGCCTGTCGCCCTTGGGCGGCCGCCGAGGCATCGTGCTGCAGACTGGTCGCCACATCGAGCCAAATCCAAGCGATCACCGTGTGGCCAAAGGCCTGCAAGTAAGGCACCGCATTGGCCAAGGCTTCGGCGGGCTCGGCGCCGTCCCACGCCAAGTGCGTGGCTTGCCCAATTTGCTGCAAAGCGTCACGCAAAGCGGCAGCTTCAGGCGCCCAGTGGCTTTCGGCTTTTGCGGCAGTGGCCAACATGCGCTCAGACAGCAGCTGCAAACCGCGCCCTTTTTCCATCAGCACTTTGCGGCCCAACAGGTCCATCGCCTGAATGCCGTGGGTGCCCTCATGAATCATGTTCAAGCGGTTGTCGCGCCAATATTGCTCCACGGGAAAGTCGCGTGTGTAGCCGTAGCCGCCGTGCACTTGAATCGCCAAACTGTTGGCTTCAAGGCACCACTCGCTCGGGAAACTTTTCACGATCGGGGTCAGCACTTCCAGCAGCAAGCGGGCCACGTCGGCTTGTTCCGGGGTGCCGGTGTGCTGTTCGTCCACCAAGCGGGCGCTGTACAAAGCCAGCGCCAGTGCGCCTTCGCTGTAAGATTTTTGGGCCAGCAACATGCGCTTGACATCGGCGTGCTCAATGATGCGCACCTGGGGCTGACTGGCATCTTTGCCGCCCGCACCTGTGGGGCGGCCTTGCGGTCTGTTTTTGGCGTAATCCAAGCTGGCGTAATAGCCCGCCATGCCCAGCATGGTGGCGGCCAGCCCCACGCCAATGCGGGCTTCGTTCATCATGTGGAACATGCAGCGCAAGCCGTCGCCCGGGCGGCCAACCAAATAAGCCACCGCGCCACTGCCAGCACCGTCCAAACCGCCTCCGGTGCTGAGCACGGGGTATTTGCCCTCGCCAAAATTCAGCAAGGTGTTGGTGGTGCCGCGCCAACCGCATTTGTGGTTAAGGCCTGCCAGTGCCACATCGTTGCGTTCGCCAGTGAGCTGCCCATCAGGGCCGACGATTTTCTTGGGCACGATGAACAGCGAGATCCCTTTCACACCGGGGACCAGTTGGCCTTTGTCATCGGGAATTTTGGCCAACACGAGGTGCACGATGTTTTCGCTCAATTCGTGCTCACCCGAGGAAATCCACATCTTGTTGCCTTTGAGGCGGTAGCGTG
>JACCDS011771859.1_pt1 | contig 22769 bp, 30 predicted proteins | sample 7446441 | NCBI WGS metagenome assembly JACCDS01 (sample SAMN15323445, study PRJNA562643) | freshwater metagenome | isolation source: river surface water | place: USA:Blue River Watershed | collected 2017-08-17 | reverse complement strand
TAGTCTCATTATAGTTACCCGAACAAATCCATGGCACGAGCAATAGATTCTTACCGTCCAAAATAATCTCCTGTGCGTCAGAATATGTGATAACGTTTTCATATTCTCGCAGCAGAAGATCCAGCGAATTGACTTCGTTGGTGTTCTTAAAGAAAGTGTCGTGATTACCTGCGATCATATGCACGTCGATACCAAGTTCGCTTGTGCGATCGAAAAAGTATTCACGACACTTCTTCAGCGTATTAAAATTTATAAACTTTCTGCGATCAAAAACGTCGCCGAGATGGATGATTGTTTTAATCCCCTCGCGCTCTAGATGCGGAAAGAAAACTTCGGTATAAAATTTAGCGAAGAAAGCATCAAACGGAACAGAGTCCGACCTTGCGCCGAAATGCGTATCCGTGATTAGTGCAACCTTCATACTTTAACCTTCTTGTTTTTCTTCTCATATTCCTTCAAGGCAGAGTCGCAGTAATTACGAACGTTTTCTACTGCGACCATATAGTTATATCGAATATGAGCATTGGATGTTTTGTCAAGCATCGCCTCAACCATTTGTTGGACGATTGCTGGGACAGTATTTTCTCGTCCCATTTTTATCTCCTATTACTTTGCGGGAGGAGGAGTTGCCGTTGCGTTAGTGGGAACAACTTCTTCCAACTTTTCTTCAGGAGTTTCCTGAGGAACTTCATCCGAAAGACGCTTCAGAATAATCTGACCATCGCAGATCATGTAGTGCTGACCGTCGCCCAGTTTACTCGACTCGAGATAAATGCAAGCAGCATTCTGCTTCGAGATTTCCTGGACCTGATACTTATGTTCCGCTGCGGAACTAATCAACGAGTAGGCACCCGTCGCAAACAGACCACCGAAAATCAGCATCCAGTAGTTATCAGCAACCCATTTAGCAGCAGGGTTCTTCTGCACGAGGGTTTTAGCAGCGGTCAAATCAATCTTATCAGTCATTAAATTTTCCTTATTCACAAGAGAGAATACCATTCTACTCTAAATCAAGAGAAATGTCAACAGTTTTTTTGTCAAGATATTTTGGACGACGTTTCGGGAAAGCAGGTTTCTTCGGTTCGGTTGTTGTCTTATCGAACTCATCTATCATGTCCATCTGCTTCTTGACATAATCAATAAACTCGTTACCATAGTCGCCAGTATCATGGTCCTGTGTAATCAGGTCATGAACATCCAAGTTCCTCATGTATCGATACTTGGTTTGCTGTTGCCTCTTTTCTTTTTGGATTCTACGAAGAAAGGCATAGTAGGTGATTTGTGTGAAGTACGCGAAGGGATTCTTAGACTTATCAGGATCGAAGTTGTCAATGTAAGTAATGCAGTTCTCAATGCCATCGGAAATCATTTCCTCGCGATAGGTGTAGTTGATGAAGTTGCTCTTGTATGCAAGGTGATTAGCGATCTTAAGAAAACATTCGCCCAGATAATTCGGGACGCGAGGTTTAATTGTTCCTGCCTCAATGGAAGCAAGGACGCTATTTCTATACTTAGTAATCTCTTCTAAGAACTTGGCATTATCGACATAATGCACGTTGTTCTTTTTGTTCTTCTTAAATGGTTTCTTCTCTGTCATTTTATTGCTCCATCTATAGTATTCGTTATACTATAATTATTTGCCATAATCAATACTTTTTTGGATTTTTCTATTTACTAGTCACACATAATGCGGTATAACGACTATGTCGCATATGAAGAATAATATTAGTTAAGTAAGTTCTTGTCTCTGAGTATAGCTGCAGTGATTGTTTCGAGTTCCATGTCCATATCTTCGGACTGGGGATCCTCGACTACAGCAGGGGGACCCTCGACATATCTCGTATACTGATCCAGTAGGGGTTTTCGCAGAGAACAAATCGTGATAATCTCTGACTTGGGAATTAGAAAAGATTTTTCGTCTGTAATACCAATCCATGGTTTCAGGAGAAAAGTTTCTCCCATCATTTCATTTTGCATGATTGGATATGGCACAACAGCGATTGCATTTTCTATCAAGAAACTGTTGTCATCGTTTGGTCTCAACAGTCCAATGACCAATTCGCCATTATTAAATTTAATTACTCTTGGAACTTCCATCGGTTGGGATCCTCACCAGTTTGTATCTAAAACCTTCTTCATTATATAACTTGATTCGTTCTATCATATGTTGCAGGGTATAATTTTTTCGACTTTTCCAAGTCAGATCGTCGCCAATGTCGAACAAACGACAGGAGGTCTTGTCGTTACCCTTACGCAATCCTCTGCCGATCGACTGTAGATTCCTAATCCTTGATTTTGACGGAGATGCGAATATAACATTGTGCAGATTTCTTATATTTATGCCTGTAGAAAACGTGCCGTATGACGCTATGATGATAGCGTCCGATTCTTTCTCAGTAATCTCGCGAACTTTCTCACGCTGCTGCGTGTCAGTTCCACCATGAACAAAGAAAACATGTCGTCTGGCACCAACCTTGTCATTGATAAGATCGTATAGAACTGCACCGTGTTTCTCGACAAACTGGAACAGAACTAGAGTGTTGCCCTTCTGCGTAGTTGCCAGATTTTTAATGATGGTGTTTCGTTTCTGATGCGTTACCAACCAGTCCATTTCTTCCTGATAGGTATACTTTGTCAGCGCCTTCTTTTCTTCATCGGTATAATCGAGAACAAGGCAATGGATATCCAGATCGGCGACTGATCCCTGATCCATGAGTTCTTTGGTAGAGATTACCTTGTGAACCTTGCCGAACAGACCCTCGAGAATCAACTTGTGCGTCTTTGTTCCGTCGAGAGTTCCTGTTGTTCCGATGCGGAATTTAGTTTTCGTGCACTTATTGAAGATAGATGTCAGCGACTTTGCTTTGAACAAGTGCGCTTCGTCTCCATAGATAACATCAAATTCATCAAAGAACTTTTTTGGCAACTTGTAGATCGACTGCCAAGTCGAGATAGTGATTGGATATTCGTTCGACTTCTCGAAACCTGAGTAGATTCTACCGCAATTATACGATGCTTTCCAATCAGTTTCGCTTGCGTAGTCTTGGAAGTCCTTATACATCTGCTCAACCAGAGATGTGGTAGGCACAATGATTAATTGCTTGCGACCAAACTGCTGATGATAGCGCATTAGTAGATAGATGATCAGGGATTTACCAGAGGCAGTTGGTGAGAGTAGCAGAGTGCGCCCGATGCGGATCGCATATTTGACAGCATCCAACTGATAATCTCTCGCCTCAATCGGACTTCCCTGTGAGTGTAGATTCAGAGACTCAGCAAACTCTACCAGTTCTTCGAGATTAATTGGATCGCCGATGCGCTCCATCTGAACATCCATATTATAGTCTAGACGTTCGGCAAATTCTCTTAGATATGGGAGCAGACCAACATAAAGTTCCTTGGTCCACATATTGAACAAACGTGCCTTACCATCCCATAACTTAGCACGGTAGGTTGGCATAAATCGAGCACCAGGAACCTCAAACGTGAAGTAATCGTTGAGTTCTTGCGCAATGCTGGGGTCGCATTCCACATTCAGATATACTTCGTCTTTTTTGGTAACTGTTAGATCGCTCACATTAACCCATTTGTAAATTTCGTCCACTCGATTGCAGACTTAATGTCCCATGTTCTACTATTTAGGGAGCGTAGGATTTGCTCTAATTGGTATAGAACTGCTTTGACATAATCAATCTTGTCTTGAACCTTGATTAGATCGTCATCGCATTGAAGAACATCATCCATTTCATTCTTGAGTGGTTTCAATCCTTGATATTGATTCCATCCCCATTCTTCTAGTTCTTCGCGAGTAAGTTCGCCCTTGTAGTATCTTAGTTTAGTTTTACGCATGCGAAAGTAATCTGCCTCTGCCTTGCGCAATTGCAACTTGGCATTAGTCAACAGGTTCAAATACTTTGCGTGTAGTTCTGGAGTTTTGGTAGACTCTGGTCCAAGATTCATTTGATCGATCTTGCAGTCTTTAACCCACATCTCTTGTATTTCAGATAATTTCATAATAACCTCAATGACAAATAATATAATGTATTTATAATGCCTCTACGGTGTAGTGGCGATACTTAAACGCAGCAATCCCGACCAAGAAGTCTGCTCTACCTGAACTGATGTCGAAATCTAATCCTTCAAGACTGACTGGGAAAACATCATAGTAAGTAATCTTAACATTTGGATTGTTATCAGAGTCGAGAATAAAGAAGTCTGCGTCCGAGAAGTTTCCTAGTGCACCAAGACGTTTGTCTGAGATAGCAGGAAATCTATATCGTTGTGATTCGTTCCAATTTTTATACTGGTCTCTAGACTCTGGGAACCCAAGACCAATCAACCAATTATACAATTCAAGATAGTTACTCATATTTTCTTGCACGAGGAAACGAATAACCAGATCGCCGTAAGATAGTTTATCGCCAGGATATGGGATATCGGATAGCGGTGTTGCAACTGTGGGCGATCCCATTTGAATCGCAGGGATGTTTGCTGCCTGACAAAAATATGACACGTTCGGCAGGTTGTGAATCTGGAATTTGAAACCATTTGGTTTCAGATAATCGAGATCGCTGGGTTGTTGATTGACCCAACTTGCTTCTGTAACACCAAGTTCTGTTTTTAGTACCATAGGATCCTCTTAGTTTCCTACTATTTATAATGAAAAAGGGGAGAGCATTTCTGCTCCCCCCAGTTTCTTTACAACCCTCTCTCTGATGGAGAGGTATCGATTACATAAGGTTAGTAACCTTAACGCGACGATAGTATTGGTTGCGGTTAGCAGTGAATGTATCACCGTCTGTTGTACCATTCGATTGTGTAACGAATGGGTTAGCAATCATACCGTAACGAGTCTTGAAACCAATTTTTGGTTGGAAGGTGTTAGGATCGATCGCACGAACCATTTGTAGTGGAACGTATGGGCAGTAGAAGATACCTGCGTCGTAAGCATTCGAACCCTTATAACCAACAACATAGAACTGCGATGCAGCGCCTGTGTTTGCTGAGTAAGGATCGATGAACACCTTGTAACGACCGTTCAGAGTACCAGCGAAGGTGTTGCCTGTGTCGTCTGACGACAGAGTTGGCGAACCATTAAGCGCACCACCTGTGTCAAGCATACCTGCCATTGCAAGAGCAGCAGCAACGTCTGACGAACAGATGATGAAGTTACCCTTACCACGACGGGTGTCTTGAGCGATTACGTTAGCGTCACGTTCGATGTTGAACAGAAGACCCTTGAAACGCTCAACCGACCAACGACCGTTTGAGTCAACGTCAAGGTCGAAAGTACCAGCAGTTGCAGTCGATGCCGCACCTGTCTTAGCAACCTTATAGATCGTGCGGATAACTTCGCGGTTGATTTCAGCAAGAATTTCTTGTGAAAGGATGTTCGAGAGTTCTGACTCAGCGTCAAGACCGTGAATTGCCTTGAGATCCTGTGCCAGTTCGACTGTGTATTCTGCCTTCAGCGCACGTGTTTTAGCAGTTACAGTTGTTTTCTCGATTGAGAATGCCATTTCGTTGAAGTCAGTGCCCGAAGGATCACCAAGTGCTTCAGCGTCAACAGTAGCAATACCAGTACCTGTGGTGTAAGTACCATCAACTGGATTTGAACCGTCATGAGCGCCTGTGCCCGAGAAGTCTGTATCTGCTTCGTTGAAGAGAGCTTCAGCACCGTTCATTGCGCTGTAGCGTGACTTCATTGCGAAGATAAGACCAGTTGGACCAGTCATTGGTTGAACGCCAGCAACGTCGTATGCCATTAGGTTTGGCAACGCACGACGAACGAGCGAGATTAGGATTGGGTCGTAGCGGTCAAGATTGTCAGCACCACCAGTGGTTGCTTGAGCAATATTGTTCGCAGCAGGTGTAGTTTCCCAAAGAGCCGAACGCTCTTCACGGAGTGCCTTTTCTTGGTTTTCAAGAACTACTGCTGTAACCGAACGGCGATAGTTGTCCTTGATTTCACCAAGGCCTTCATGATTGAGAACAGGTTCCCACTTCTTCGTTAATTGTTCTGAAAGAAACATTTAGTTTTCTCCTCTAAGGTGTTCAATAGATTTATTTATAATAAATTACTTTTTAGCAGCAAGTTGGTCAAGTGCCTTGACATACTGACTGACTGTTGATCCTTCGATGAACTCGTTATCAACTCCATCGTCAAACTTATCTTCGGAAAGTGTTCTGCTCTTAGGGAAATAATTTTCCTTGATAACAGTTAGTTTTTCTTCGAAGATTTCTGCATTCTCGAATTCTACATCAGCGACCAAAGATTTGAACTTTTCAGCGTCTGTCTTTGCGAGGTCCTCGACCACTACAGAGAAAACACTTTCTTTCATAAGTTCGGTATTGGCATCGTGCAGTTCTACATTTGCAGCGATTTGTTCATCCAGTTTCGACGCTAGTTCGTCGATCTGGTTTTGCATTTCACCAAGAACATCATATTTTTCTTCGGGAACATCAATGTAATGTTCTGCGAAAAGATTCTTCAGACCGCTGATGAAATCTTCAGCAATTTCAGAACGGAGACCGTTCTCTACTGCCAGTTGATTTTCTTCGATCCAATTTTCAATAACATAACCGAGATAGGAATCAACCTTCTCGACGAGTTCTGACTTGTATTCTTCCATCAATTCAGCGGCTTCTTCGACCAGACGGTCTTCGATTAAACCAACTTCATTGCTTACTCTTGCAACAACCATTGCTTCAAAAAGCGATGATGCCTTGTTGCGGAAATCTTCTGTAAGATCTTCGTTGCCGTCGAACAGAGTTGCGAGGTCAGCAGCGAAATCTTCTTCTAGATCTTCGTCTTCAAGATCGTCTTCTAGATCTTCATCTTCTTCTGGGTCATATTCTTCTTGGTGAACATTACCCTTTGACGATGCCTGATTGACAACCGATGTTGGATCAGCAACAGTCTTGAAGTTTGGAGCATCACCAGCACCACCCTGAGATAGTGTTCCTTGGTTGCTGCCCTTTACTGCACCAGCTTCTTTAGCACCTGGATTTTCTGTCTTGTCATCGCGCTCACTGTCAATAGTTGCATCTTGCGATGAACCCTGACGTGGATTAGTTGCGTCGCCAGCAGTCTTTGCTGGGATCGAAGAATCCTTACCCTTTGCTGCGCCCATGGCACCAGCAGCAGGACTTGCTTGTGATGAACCCTGCATAGGATTGGTTGCGTCACCTGCTTCGGCAACAACACCCTCGGATAGTTGCTTCTTAGTCAGCAACTCTCTGATTTTGTTCTCTACACTCATTTGCTTCTCCTAAAAGTCGAGATTATATGATATTTATAAAAACTTTGTTTTGCGTGAAACGCGATTCAGGAAAGATTCGAATACTGCAAGTTTCGCTTCTTCCAATTCTTTTTTGGTTGCCTTCTTAATATAACGCTTAGACATATCGCATGCTTGCTCTGTCCAAACACCATTTACAACAACCCATTCTTTATTTTCCATGATGCCCTGAACAAACGCATCAGGAGCAGAAGGATCTGCTACGATATCGGCAGCAGTAGCAAGATAGAAATCGCTCTGCACTTCATTGATACCATCTTTGTTCGCTTTCAGTGTTCCCATACCACGGGAAGAAACACCAAGTTTAGCACCACCTTCAATCAGACCTTTGGCAATATTGCCCATTGGTGTATCCATAAGTTTTGCCTTACCGATATAATTGTCTCCATCTTCTCTAAGAGAAACAATCATATGGGAAACACGATCTAGATTAATCGATGGACCATCTGGGTGACCAAGCTCGCCGAGTGCACGATTTGATTTGACATAACTTTCGTTGTATCTGTCAACTTCTTTCTGCATAATCTCTTTTGGATAAACACGCCCATTGCGGTTTTGGAGATTTGACTGAAGGAAGATACCTTCGATAAAGTGTGTCTTCTTACCGTTAGTTTCTTCGGTAAGGATGTTGATGTCTTCAACGACTTCAGTAATAAGTTTCATTATCCTAGATCTCCTTGATTTTGGTGCTGTTGCGAACCATAACCAGAGACCTTAGCAAGTTCCAAGACCACTGAACCAGTTCCTGAAGAAAAATCGACTACAATGTCCGATCCATTTTCTTCGTTATCCGACCAACCCATAAATTCCATCTTACCAGTTCCAGAAAGGTAATATAGAACCACACTATTTCTAGTAACGGTTGCAGTAGAACCTACTGACAGCGCCCAATGAAGTGTGCGAATATTCGCCTTTGGTGAAGACTGAGTTTCTGAAGACTTCTTCAGATCAGTTGCAAGCGCAATAGTAGCGGATCCCGTGCCACGCACTTTCACCACACCATGGACCTGTGTTAGTTTTAGAACCGCTTTAGTCGCCATCTGTTATTCCTTACTGGTATCTTGCTTTCTTTGCATTACGCAAAATTTTGAAATCGTTGCTGTCAACCTTACCATTCTTATTGGCATCAATCTTATGTTGATTGCCCTTTAGTTCTTCGTCAGTCTGTTCGACGTCTTCCTTAACACCACGATCTGCTTCCAACTTGGCAGCGATTGCCATCTGACGACGCTTCTCCATGCTCTTGCCCTTAAACTGGGGGGCATCAGAATCCTGGAAATCCTTGATAACATCGCCCATTTTTGTTTTGGCAATGTTAAGTCTTTCCATCAAATCCTTAAACTTCAGCATCGTCTTCTCCCGTAAAGTCTTCTTCCGATTCATCCTCAACGTCAGTATCAAAATCTTCTTCAGGTTCTGATTCTTGGTCGTTAAAAACGTTCATCGCAATTTGCTGTCTGTATGCATCTAATGCAGTACCTGCTTTAATGTCCATAATATCATTAAATACTTGTTCTGCGTCCGCAAGTGTTCCGTTTTCGATATTATTTATTAGATCTGCTACACTCTGTGTCATGATTATTGTCCTTGTTGATTCGGTGCTTGTTGTTGATCAGGTGGTTGTAATGATGAAAAATCAGCAGGTGGAACCTCTGGTGGGTTCGCTTCGTTCTCTGCTTCAATTTCAGCAATTTCATCATCCGTCAACTTCAGGATATGTTTCTGCACATATTCCTTACTATACAATGAACCGATATAGTTTGCCATACCATTAAGAATTTCAATACGAGATTGAAGAATCTGTTGTTCTTTCGATTCGGTATAGAATGCATCTGTAGCATACTGATAACGAATCTTATACTTAATCTTTTCCCAATCATCCTCAGTAATAATACCCTTCAGTATTAACTGGGTCTTGAGAAGATCATCAAAGAGGAGAGAGAAACGACGACGAAGTTTAGCGATAAACTTAGTGAATTTCCACTCATCACGATTGATTTCAGCAGCACGACCAAAGTTTAGACCAGACTGCTGTTGTAGTCTTGAAATAGGAACATTCAATGCCTGATATAGTTTACGCTGGAAGAATTCTACGTCTTGGATCTGACCAAGGTTTTCTCCTCCAGGTAGTGTTTCAATCTGAGTACCACGACCACCTTCACGGCGAGGCAACCAGAAATCTTCTAGCATCGAAAGAAACTTTTTATCATCGCGAATTTCGCCAGTGTTAGAATCGTAAACGATCTTGTTACGATACTGGTTCATAATACCCTTGAGGTATTGTTCCGCTTTAATCTTTGGAAGATTACCAACGTCAACGTAAAATACTCTACGCTCTGGGGCACGAGTAATACGATAAATGACCAGTGCGTTTTCCATCATACGCAACTGGTTAGCAGGACGAATTGCCTTATGTAAGTATGACAGACCAACGTTCTTATCTTGGTCGACCAAACCTGATGGGACGTGACAAATAGCGTCCTTTGTAATCTTCAGCATATTTGAAGTGCTGGAGTAATCATTGACATTTGCTGTCTTCTGATTGACTACGCCCTTCTCATTGTAAAGGAAGTATTCATTAACCTTGGTGATGAACTCTACGCCAGACTTAGTTTCTTTTTCCTTAATAATCTCACGAACCTTTTTAATCTTTCGCGGATCAATGTAACGAACATCAGTAATACCCTGCTTAGGATTTGCTGTGTCGATAACTTTGTGGAAGAAAAGTCTGCCATCGATATACCAACGGCGGAAGTAGTCTTGCGCTCTAAGTTTAAAATCAAGAATATTGAGAACTTCTTCAAATTCTCTTTCAATATCTTTCTTGATTCCTGCCGATAGTTCGACGTCATCAAGATTAATTTTAATTGGATCTTCATCATCAAGATTCGAAATAGAATCGTTAACGATGTCATCAATAGCAGTATCAACGTCTGCCATACCGCCAATATCACGATAGCGTCTAATCAATTCCTGCTCAGTACTGGCAGTTCCATCTAGATCGAGGTATGTACCATAGTAACCGCCCGCCTTGATAGCGTCGGTACCACCGTCGTCTGTCGGAGCCACAAACGATTTTTCCGTTGGCGGCTCCGAAGACTTCGTAATCTTATAACCAAAAATTTCCATTATATTAAATTACTCTTACAGTGTGTTTGTTAGGTAGTGCGAGTAGTTGAAGGTTACTGTGAACTCTTCAATTACATCGTTCTGCCCATATTGTAGAGCAATTTCTGACATGTTGATTGGGAACGAGTTATACAGAGTGTATTCCATCAGAACTTCGTCGTTACGATCAAGATGTTGGACAACAATGTCTGCTTGATAGTCTGTTGGGTTAAGAACACCTGTATTCAATTCCAGATCGTTCATTCCGTTCATCCACTCTTCGAATGGTTTGCGGAGTGACATCTCAGTATCGTTTACAATAGTGACTGTCCAAGGATCGAAGATACGCTCGCCAGCAAGTTTGACTTCGCGACCACGATATTGAACGAGAGTTGGGTTTACTGTTGATGCAGGAAGAGCAGCGCCAGTTACCAGCAGCGAGTATTCTCTATCAGGAACAGCAGTTACATATCCTGGGAAGTTGAGAAGTACACGGAATTGGTTTGGACGAGCACCACCAGCACCTAGTAACCCTTTAAACTTTGAAATATCCATATTAGATTTCTCCTATAATTCTATTTATTCGGGTTATTAGGCACCAACTTCTTCGAACGATACCGAGGTACGAGTTGCGATGAAGTTTAGGTAGATGAAGTTGATCGACTTAGCAGGTTTGATGTAGATGTCTGCAACAAACTCGTTACGGTCAATTACTTCGCCAGTGTTATTTGTTTCGTCGCAAACGACACGGAAGTCATAGATACCACGGCGACCACGAACATCGCGGAGGAATGGTTCTACTAGCGACTTGAACTGTGCGCGAGTAAACACGTCGTTGAACTCGAACAGTTGATACTTCGCAGCAGTCGAAATTGCCTTCTCAAGAACGATGAACAGACGACGAACATTGATGCGGTCGAATGCTGATGGTTTTGCAAGAAGTGTCTTATCGCCGTAAAGAACAACACCCTGTCCTGGGAACGAAACAACTGGGTTAACACCATTCTTGTAAAGCGTATCGCGCTCTGTTTGGTTTGGCGAGAACAGCAACTTAACGCAGTTCTTGATTCCACCACGGTTGAGACCAGCAGGCGACCACCATGGATCGTTTGTCTGGTCGGTACGAGCGCAGAGACCTGCAGTGTCAGCATTCAGAGGAATGTTTACATACACGTCATTATACTTGTCGTATTGAACCTTCCAACCCGAATCCATAACAGCGTATGAAGTCGAACGGTCAAGAGTTGTGTTTCTGTATGTTACGATATCTTCTGCTTCGTCACCAACGTTGTTTTGAACTGCTGCCAGTGGTGGCGACAGGAATACAACGCAGTCAAGACGATCTAGAGCGATATTATCGATAACATGCTGAACAGTAGCAACTGCATGGTTACCTGTTAGAAGTAGAGAAACATCGACCAGTTCCTTGTTTGCGAACAGATCGTATGCTGTTTGAACGTTACCATCTGAAGGAGCAGCATCAACACCACCAGTTAGGAAATCGCCGATCGCAGCATCAAGAATGTCATATTCTGTTCCTGCAGCAAGAGTACCCCAGTTTGAACCACCGCTTGGGTGATCCATCCACCAGACATACTTAGACTGAGCATTGAGAACGTTCTTGTAATAGTTCGAAGAACCGTCAGAATTCTTAGCATCCGATGCCTTCGAAACAAATGGGAACTTTTCTAGAACAGTATTTCTTACGCCAGAGAATTGACCGTTTGCATCGATGACTGCAATGTGCATTTCGTCATCAGAAGCATTCTGTGCCGTGGCATATGCAGATGTTCCTGGTTGACCGTCGAATTGTGTCGAAAGGTCAAGACCATTTACTGACCAATCTTCCCAACCACCTGCGTCGCAAAGTGTTACGATAAGACCGTTACCAAGTGCACCTGGAAACTTAGCAGCAAAAGGTCCAACCGATGCTTCGCCTGAAGCATAAGATGCATCATAAACATCTTGGTTGTCGATCTTCAACGCAGTTCCAGTCCAAACAGCATTACGTGCTGCTGAACCAACTGCACGAACTAGTTGCAGATTGTTGCCGTAACCAAGGAAGTTTGCTGCAGTATGGAAAGATACTGTAGTTGTGCTTGTTGGTTTACCGAACTCACGAACGAGTTGATTTTCCGACGAAATTGTTTGAATTTGATTTACAGGACCCCATAGGAAGTAACCAACGTATCCGCCCGCAGAACTTGAAACTGCTGGTACGACGTTAGTAAGATCCTTCTCTGTAACTAGGACTCCTGGCGATAATTGAAATGCCATATTCTTCTCCTCGTTTGTAAAAACTGACAAATACCACTGTCTTTGGTTTGTTTATCAACTTATTTATAAATTGTGCATTTTATAATAACCAGTTTCGTTTATCGGATGCCCGATCAACTGTCCATAAATCACCACTATCTATAAAGACCTCTTCTTCAGTCCCATCCATTATAATACCAAATGGGGTCAGTTCTTCTTCTATTTGTCTCATCTGACTGTCATATAATTTCCTACGAATATCAATGTCAGTCAAATCTCTAAAGTATGTGTTACTAGTAACCCATGCAAACATAACCAAACTCATCACAAGGTCATCGAAATAACCTTCATCTGCCATCCAACTTCCCTGTTTCTCAATGAAAGTAGAGAACTCAGAAATGGTATCAGCATCAAAAATTAATAATTTCTTTTCCTCTAGCAATGACTTGAGAGTAAAACAACCCTGTCTCTTGACCTGCTTGGTCATTCGCACACCCATTTGGGTTGCTTTACCAAATCCTGGAGAGAGATATTGTTTATTCACATCCTTTGCTGTAGTCAGGATATTATCATACTCTAATTCTGCGTGCAAAATATCTGCAACTTGCTGCCCAATATCATTAATTTCAATCATGACATGGGCATTATTAAAATCTCTTGCAACCTTATTTATAACGTTCGGATATAGCATTGGAGCAATCTTGTTGTTGCGATATTTAGCAACCAACCTGTATGGAACTTCCGTTGCATCAACAACTGTAAACGCCGAGTAGTCGCCACCGATACCTCTAGCAGTATCAACTCCCATAACATAAGTATGGTCGGGGATCGGATCTTCGAAGATTTCCAAACCATCCTTTAGATAAATCGGATCGATCGAACTCATCGCCCCAAGTGTTTGCGCATTGATAAGTGTGTTGCTCGATCCAAGGAAGTTACAGAGAACTTCTTGGTTGAACTTCAGTTCTCCAAGCAGTCTTAGTTGTTCTTCCGCCCATGCATCATCACGCCCTGGAATCTCGGTATATGGAATGAACATGGGTTCAAATCCATTCAATCCCTTTTCCGCCTCGTTCCAGAATTTCCAAAAGTGATTATAACCGAGTGGTGTAGAAGTCAAAAGAATCTTTGTGGTTTGACCAGCAGAAATAGTAGGATAAACCGAAGCAAAGAATTGCTCAGCGACAGTGTTTGGGATGATTGCCGCTTCGTCGATATACAACCAGTTAACCGATCTACCACGAATACCAGAGGCAGTCGTAGCAGCAGTGAATACCTTTGAACCATTTTCTAATTCGATGTCACCCTTGTTCCAAGTACGCACACCTTGTTGCATCCAAATCGGAAGATTCTCATACATGCCTTGATAACGAGACATAACTTCTCTCGCACCAGCAGTTTTGTTCGCCATGATAGCAACTGTCTTGGAATCTTGGAAGAGCGTATACCAGAGAATGCAAGCAGCAGAGGTAATCGTTTTACCCTGCTGACGACCTTCCATCAGAATCGCTTTACGATTGTTTAGAATGTGGTGAACCTTTGCCTTCTGACACTCATAGAGTTTGAAGTATTGCAAACCATGGTCAAGCGTGACGATTTGGCAGTAATTCTCAATAAAGTAAATTGGATCGTCCTGACACTTAATCAGTTCTTCCAGTTGCTCTTGGGTAAAGGTGTGTTTGTAACCAATCGGTTTTAAGTTAATATTACCGTGGTATGAATTGTCGTCACTCATGTTCTATAATTTTTTCTTTTTCCGCTTTCAATGCTCTTAACAGATCTTGTGTAGAACCTGCGAACACAATATTATTTTGCGTGTCGATATTCTGCTTCTTTGGTTCTTCTTCTTTCAGTTTCTTTTTTGCCTGTTGAAGTTTTAGAAGATCCTGAGCAGCATCGCCTGTAGTTTTGATTAACTGTCCGACGACTTCATAAGCACGAGGACTGTCGCTGGCAAGAGCAACGTTTAGCATACCATCAAGTGCTTGTTGACTTTTATCAATTAACTCGTTGAGTTTCTTTCTGGCAACTTGATAATCGTCTTCGATATCATCACCAGTCGAAATTATTTCAGGAACTAGTGGTTGTGCAACAACAGCAGGAACCTCCGAAACAACTTCAACAACCTCTGGAGTTTCTGTTGTTTCAGTTCCAAAGAGATCGTCAAGATCTTTGTAATTACCCTTGCTCATAGACTTCATCAAATTGCTCCACATAATCCCATGTTCCTTCTGGGGTCGCATTATCAGGATCTGTTGTTACTTGGTATTTTTGTTGATAGGATGGTTGATCAATATCGGTATAAGTTTGAGCGATTGCAGTTCTAATGATGCCTTGTTGCTCAACTGGACCGTAAAGATTCAGACCAAGTGTGAAATTAAGAGTCCAAATAATCGAACGTCTTTGTAGATAGTCGCCCTCATAATTATCTTCATAATTGATTGAGTCGAGAACTATCTGTAAGTCTCTCTTAATTCCCATTTCTGGAATGTCAGTTATTGTTACGCAAAAATCAGGATTGAAGAATGGAATAATTTGCTCAATAATTTGCAGACCTTCATCTTGATTTTTTGACATGATGAATAATGACACATTCATATCATATGGTGTGCTGGTAAATTGAGTGCGCAAGGTATTAGGATCGTCGCCCTGACCCACCGCTACGTTCTTAGTTAGAAGATTAATTTTTCTTGCAGGATTATATTGCAACCCTGTAATCTCAAATCCCATTCTTGGTAGAATAATTGCTGCTGCTTGGGTTGTGGTTGCAGGAACCTCAGCAATACGAGCAAGAAACTTATTCTTTGGTGAATATGCAAGAGGGACACGTAGAGATTGCACTGTTTCATTCGCAGCATTAAATCTCTTGACAGTAATCTGATTGAAGATTGTGCCAAAAGCAATGATTGCTTTACGAATGTGTTGGTGGTAGAAGTGTTGACGTAAAAACATTATGCTCTCTTTTGAACCTCACCGAATGGATTGAATGCAGTAAAGTCTAGGATGCCTTCCGCCTCTACTTCGAATTCATCGTTGTCTGATTGTGGATCGGTATCTACTGTTGCATATTTCTGCAGAACAATAGAATCACCCGAAGTGTTTAATACCAAATCACCCGATTCCATGAGCAACTGGAAGCGATATAGATCCTGACTTGATTTGTCAGTGATAGAATCAATCTCTTCAATACCAGTATCAATATTTTCGGAACTGAATTCGAATACGTCGCACTGCAGTTTATAAGTATAAATTTTACCAAGTTGGTAGAATGGATTTAAGAAGTCAACATATTTGATTACAAAGAATGTTTTTGTCTTTGAGAAGTATAGTAAGTCGCCTTCTGCTGGACGACCTGGAAGTTGAACTGTTGCATTCTGCGCAACACCCTCTTCCCATCTTCTTTTGGCAACAACGAACGTGGCAGAAGATCTAAACTCGAAACCAAACTTAGTAAATAATTCACCCTCGCCCTCGAAACCTTGGATATTCTCAAGATACATTTCGAGAGGATATGCCTGATCAAAATACTGGAGTGCATCCTCGCCGAGAATACCGTCTAGATTGCCAGTCTGTCTTGGAAGATAGTAAACGTCATGACCATAAATCTTTAAACTTTCAATGACAAGATCCTCCAACAAACGCTGTTCGTTTGTAGTTCCAGAGGTATTTCCTGATTGAAAGTAGAAGTTGGTAGGCATGTTTTATCCCACCATGAAATCGACTGGCAACTCTGAACTTAATTGCATGTCTTGTTGGATCATCCGAATCTCTTCGACCGCCTCATCGTATACCTGTTGACCGTTCATGACGATACCTCCAGGTAACTGCATACCACCAAATTTCTTCATGTTATCGCCCCATTGCTTTTTGATTAGCGCAGTTGCATATGTCTTAAGGAATCGGTCATTATATACTTGGGTGTATGTATTCGGATCGAGAATGCGATAACATTCAACAATTACGTAATCACCAGGATCGAAAACTTCTTCCCAGTTTACGTCGATAAACATCTTGTCCATCTTACGATTATATCGAATAGATCTGTCACCAACCAGAAGCATATCAAGCATTGATAGATGCTGCTGAACTTGGGTGTAGTAAACCATATCTGCTGACAGTAGATTATACATGTCATTCAGACGAAATTGGTAGATGATATCGAACATATTGTTTCGATTATTCATACCAGAACTTGGACCGTTTACTGGGAGGACACGAATAACGCCGATTACCGAATCTGGGATAGGAATATATCCGTTTTGAATATCGCCTGGAGTATAGAAATTATCTGTTGATGCTAGTGCTCTGCTGAATCCTGATACTGACCCAGTAACAGTTTCGCCAGCAACGAATGTTCCCTTTACGCTGGAAACTCTAGAATTTGTCCCGCTGAGAGAGAAAAGTTTACAAGTCGCGCCTGATGTTGCGCCAGTTAAAATTTCATCAATCTCAAAGGATGGAGCAGATAGACCTGAAAATTTAAGTTCTGCAGTTGTAACTTGGTGGGTGAGGTAAAGACGCTCAACCCCATCAAAATGAAACTCTTGAAAATACTGCAATGCATCATCGATTCGATCTTCAATTTGATCTTCATCGACGTTTATTTCGATTACAGGAAACCCTAGTCTACGTAGGCAGTAATCGATTAATTCTTGTCTTGATGCAACTGTCATATCTTGTCCTCTTTAGGACTATTTATAATGAACCCATGTCGTATGTCGACGGACTAGTTCCTGTTAAATCGCCTAAATCAATTGTTTCTGGGATAGTAAAAAACTCTGGATTATAACCACCAACTTCGATGATACTACCATCAGTTTTCTTAGAATATAATGTTCCGTCTGCCAGATTAACAGCAAGTTCTCCAACTGCAATATCTCCAGCAGCAGGTATCGCACCTGTTGTTTCACTTCTTTTTAGTTGAACTACTGTTCCCATATTAGTTTAACAAATTCCCTGCTGCGTCATAAACGTTAATACGGAAGTATGCGCTTGAGTTACCATCAAGAAGATCGGCGTCAAGTCCAGACCCAGAACCATCAACAGTTTTAAGTTTATCTAAAACATCGGATGCAGTATACGAGGAAGATGCCAATTTTGCATCTAACTGAGTTTGAATCGCCGATGTAACGCCATCGATGTAATTAATCTCTGTTGTTGTAGCAGTGATACCAAGGTTTGTCAGTGCATTTGTAATTTGCGTATTTGTCAACGCTTGATTGCTGACATCGATTCTTAATCTGTTACCCAGTGAAGTCGAGATAGTTGACGCATAACTTGCATCGTCATTAATTGCTGCGGCGAGTTCGTTCAGTGTGTCTAGTGCAGCAGGTGCACCATCAATAACATTGTTAATTGCTGTAGTAACATATGATTGAGTAGCAATTGTCGCAGTATCTACTGCGATTGCACCGTTAGTAATAGTGATTCCTGAGCCTGCAGTAAAATGCGCACGAACATCATTCGCGCTTGGACCAGTGTAAGTAAAGACACCAGTTGTATTATTGTAAGAGAGCGAACCATCGCCGCCAGAATCAGTTACTGAAAGATCTGTTAGGTCAATAAAACCCGATAATGCAGATTCTTTTGCCAGCGGAAATCCACCAGCAGTAGTTCCGTCGTGAACTACAACCGTATCTTTTGTTGTGTCGACAGTAACTTCACCAACAGCACCCGTAAATGTCGAATGTTGGGTAGTGGTTCCTCTTCTAAGTTGTAAAATCGTTGCCATTTGTATCTCCTAGTCCACTCTATTTAGGTATATGTTCCACCATCTAGAATGGCACCGTCTTCAATATTGTCCAAAGATGTTTTTAGAAGTTCGTGACCACCAGCAGTCGACCCGTCATGCACTCTCAATGACCAGTTAGTAGTGTCTACTGTAACTTCTGCTTCTGCACCAGTAAATGCTTGGTGTTGAGTGGAAGTACCTCTTCTCAGTTTAACTCTTGCTGCCATTAGATACTCCCGTAATCTACAGAGTTATACGCAGCAACATCATCTGTGATTAACCCATAATCCAAATCAGTTAACTGATTGAGACGAACAATAGCAGTACCAGGACTTGTAGTTGTATCAACGTTAAAATCGCTGAATGCAGTATCCGCAAACGAAATTGTGGTAACGGAAGTTTCTCCCGTACCACCGTCGACTCCAACACCACCGATAGAAACAACCGTTCCATCAGTTTTCTTAGAGAATAATTTTTTGTCAACCAAATTGACTGCGAGTTCGCCGACTGCTAGATCGCCAGCAGTAGGTGCTGCACCTGACGTTTCACTTCGTTTTATCTGGACTACTGTCGACACTCAGAACTTCCTTTTCATTTTGTTCCGCATCGTCAACGAGATATGGTTCATCTTCTTCGGTATATTTGTAATCAGATTTCAATTTACCATCAAGACCCATATAATCGGACTTTGGAACAGGGATATTTTGCATATCTTCTAAAATTTGAATCTTTTGCTGCAACTCCCGAATGGTTTCATTTGCCATTGTGAGTTGCGTATTCAGCATGATATTGTCAAGTGTCAATGCCTTCAGTCGTTCAGCAAGGTTTGCGATATACGAATTAATAAACTTAGTTTGATCCATTATGTATCTCCAAAAAAAGGGGGAGAGACTTTCTCTCCCCCGTATTATATATTAGTAAGTTCCACCGTCGATATTACCGAAAGTAGGAGCATTACCAGATCCGTTTGATAGAAGAACCTGTCCTGCAGTTCCAACCGCAGTAGCGCCGATCGCCGAAGTGCCACCGCCGAACAGAACACCATTAGCAGTTAGCGAAGATGCACCAGTACCACCGTTCGGAACAGTGATTGCTGAAGCAAGCGACGAAACGGTTCCGCCTTCGAGGTTAGCAACGAGGGTTGCGATAGTGTAACCAGTCGCTGAAGTGTTAACAGTTGTGGTTGGCGCTGCTTGCGAGTCCTTGAAGAGTTTCCACTTACCGTCTGAAGCATCACGGAAGATACCTGAGTAAAGGTCTTGTGAACCTGAAGTATCATACATACCGAACAGACCGATGTCAACTGCGTCAGTTGCATTGTTGTCGTTACCAACGAACACGAGAGGATCGGTGACAGTCAGAGTTGTCGAGTTAACAGTGGTTGTTGTTCCCGAAACTGTCAGGTTACCAGCAACAGTAACGTTTGCGCCTGAAAGAGTTAGGGCAGTAGTTCCGTCTGATGCCTTAATATCGTTTCCGCCGACAGTTAGATCGCCAGCAACAGTAACGTTAGCACTCGACATTGTAATGGCAGTAGTTCCGTCCGATGCCTTAATGTCATTACCTTCAACCTTGAGATCACCTTTAACAGCAACATCACCAGTTGAGTCTGAAAGTGTCAGAGCAGTTGCACCATTGGCAGTCTTAATGTCATTACCACCAACCTTCAGGTCGCCAGCGACAGCAACGTCGCCTGAACCAGAGAAGGTAAGAGCAGTAGTTCCACCGTTCATCTTGATGTCATTACCACCAACTGTTAGATCGCCTACGAGAACAACATTGTCGGTGAGAGCAACAGTTACACCAGCATCTTCAGAACCTGAACCTGTAACAGTAATTTGGTTTGAGGTGCCAGCAACAGTAGCAACATAGTTACCTGTCGTGTCTGTTCCAAGAGCAACTGAGTTAGCAGCAATAGAAACAACGCCTGCTTCAGTTACTGTGATGTCGCCTGAAAGACCAGCATAGATGTAATCACCGATATTTTCGGCAGTAATTTTACGGTTTGCTGTTGCCGACGCATCATAAACAAGGAACTCATCGCCGTCAGCAAGAGCAGTTACCTCAGTTGTTCCGTTTACGTCGACTGCAATACCAACTTGGTTGTCTGAAACAGTTGTTTTAATGCCAGCAGAACCAGCAAAAGTCAGAGTTCCACCAGTCGAGAAGGAATCAGTATTTGGAGTTCCTTGGTTGTCACTGATCGTGAACGTACCTGAAGGAATCGCTGCCCATGTGGTAACGCCTGAACCATCTGTCTTCAGATACTGATCAGCATCGCCGTCGTTGGCAGGGAGGGTTAGAGTATAATCGGCAGCAAGTGTATTTGGCGCCTTAACAGTTATTTTGTTAGTGCCGTTATTTGTTGCTTCGGCGAAAGTTGCGCCGCCACCAACTGTTGAAGTTGCGTCGATAAGACGAGCATCAACCTTGTCTGTAAAATACTTACCACCGACTGCGTGAATCGCAGCGGAAGAACCTTCAATCGATTCGATATAAAGTTTAGCACCAGCACCGTTACCAGATGCATCCTGTGCATATGCCATTTCGCCTTCTAGGAGGTCCGATGTAGTTGGTGCAGTTGCGCCAGAACTTCTCTTAATTTGAATAATTGTTGACATGAATTTATTGTCCTTCTTCTGGGTTTATAATGCTAATACGTTCCGCCGTCAATATTATCAAGTATCACCTCAGTAGCAGGATTTGCTGCTTCCCATTTTCTAGTAACTGAATTATAAATTAATGTATATCCATCTTGTAGATTTGCTGCATCAACGTCAGCAAGTGTTTCAACTTTAGATGCGGTTTTTTTACTTACTATGCTAGTATTTATAGTATTTGAATTGCCTACAGTAACTTTTAATGACATTATTTTGTTACCTCCGGATTAATTACAACAATTCCTTCTAACACTCTCAGCGTTTCGTCTTCATTAGAAATTTCTATGTCATAAACATATCTGCCTGCTTTAATCGCAGAAGTCTCTTCTGCGGTCAATGAAATAGTAACTTCACCTTCTTCGGGTAAAGAAACATCGGCATTAAAATCTATTGAAGTATTTGTATAATATGATTTGCGCATTTGTGCTGCAGCAGTATAATCAGTTAGGTTTTTCACGTCTCCGACTTGATCGTTTACAATGAGTGACAAGGAAAATGTTGTTCCTTGGTCGATGTAAATATTTTGAATTTGCGCCATGAGTAACCCTTATAAATCATTCGACACTATTTATAATTTTGGAGTTGTAATGAAAAGCATCTTAATGTTAAAATATGGAACAAAATATTCTGCTGCAGATGTCAATAAGATCGTCGAAGATACAGAGAGGAAGTATACCTATATCTGTTTTACCGATGATCCAACAGGATTGGATCCTATTGTTGTTGCTTGGCCGTTGCCAGATGATATAGAAGGTCATTGGTATAAGGTGTGGTTGTTCAGTCAGAGAGGGTTTGGCGACGTTCTTTATTTGGATTTGGATGTTAGAATACAAAAAAATATTGATCATCTGTGGAAATACCTTGACGAGCATCCAACAATAGCGTATACTTACTGGAAGAATAAAGAGTTTCCTAATATTGTTGGAAAGACTCATAGTATGCGTTACTTGAGTAATTACAACTCAAGTGTTATGATGTGGAAAGATGGAACTACGAAACATATTTGGGATCACTTCAATTCCGATCCCGATTACTTCATGGTTAAATATTTTGGAGATGATAGGTTTCTTTGGCACGAAGATTTTAGATTTAATTACTTCCCCAAAGGTGAGATATATTCGTTTGTATACGGAGCAGATTTCTATGGTATAGACGACCATAATGAATCTTTTTACTATCGTCCAGATTATACCATTGCATTATTGAACGGGTTAGACCAGTTTCCTGGAGCAGATAAAGAGTATGATGAACTTCGTATGCATTAAGTGGGGAGATAAGTATCCCGCAAAATATGTAAACAATCTGTATAAGATGGTGCAAAAAAACTTTGCCCGAAATCCCGTATCCTACACATTCACCTGTTTTACTGATGATGCAGAAGGATTAGAATGCGACACTGCACCAATTCCAGACGATGGTGTCCTACATCCCAAATATTATTTTGGTAAAGAAACCTTCTGTTTTGATCGAGCAAAATTCTTAGTATTTAATTCACACAATTGGTTAGGTTATGAAGGTAACTGGTGTTACTTTGACCTTGATATTGTAATCCGAGAAGATATAACCGATATAGAAGAACTTGCGCAAAAACCTCGCATTATTCATTGTCGGTGGCAACCCCAATCACAAAAACATGACAGATTATTCATTGATACTCGAGGAACATTTTTTAACTCCAGTATGATGCTTTGGCCTGGTAAATCGTGTGAGCAT
>JACCDS011649222.1_pt1 | contig 22772 bp, 15 predicted proteins | sample 7446441 | NCBI WGS metagenome assembly JACCDS01 (sample SAMN15323445, study PRJNA562643) | freshwater metagenome | isolation source: river surface water | place: USA:Blue River Watershed | collected 2017-08-17 | reverse complement strand
TTGATGCAGGAGGTGACCACACCCCAGACCTCGACGGTCTGGCCATCCTTGGGCACGATGTCCGGGAAGGTGGGGTTGGCGGCCTTGAGCTTCACGCGGCCGGCGCGCTGGTGCAGGTACTTCACGGTGAACTCGCCATCAACCACGGCGACCACCACATGGCCGTGGCGTGGCTTGATGGCCCGGTCCACCACCAGGGTGTCACCGTCATCGATGCCGGCTTCGCGCATGGAGGGCCCGGCCACGCGCAGCAGGAAGGTGGCTTGCGGGTGGGTGACCAGGATCTGGGTGAGGTCCAGCCGGTTGACGGAGAAGTCCTCGGCCGGAGACGGGAAGCCCGCCCGCACGCGAGCTTCGGGCATGGGCAGCACCAGCGGGGCCGCCGCCAGCAGCTGGGGCGCAGAGCTGACACCAATACTGTTCATGCATCCAGTATAAAGGCAGCCACCGATTCCGACCAGAATGTCCCGTCATGTGCGCCCACTAGGAAGCCGTCATCCAGCCCGAATGTTGCAGATGTACCTCGTGATAGCGCTCACGCCAGGGTGAAAAACCAAGTCAGGCCTAGTTACCTAGCGCGCCAAACATCCGTCGTCAGCCGCTCAAGCAACCTCCCGCGAATGACTCTATTCAGCCTCCAGCCGTCATAGCGAGGTCAGCTGCAGCTTCGCGGCATTAGCTGTCACTGCCTCACGGGCTGTGGGCTGCAGCCGGTTTGGTTGACGCCAACCTAGGCCTCTTGAGCTTGCTAGAACTGTACGAGACCGACATGCCCGAGCGTCGAATACCAACGCCTCATTTTGAAATCAGCGGCAACACCTCCGGGAGTAATCGCGCAGCATTGCGCGCGTCGTCAAGTGCATGGTGCGGCCGACCATCAAACTGAAGAGCGGCCAGTGCGAGCGCCGTTGACAATGCAGGCCGCTTTTTCAGGTGCCACCTTTTGGCGAAGAGCTTCTTCAGATTCACGTGCTGATCCGGAAGACATCCGGCAATGCCGTGACGGAGCAAGTCCTGCTGAAATTGCCTGAGGTCGTAGGCACCCCAGGATGCCCATCGCATAACTCCGGCTGGTGCAACCACTTGCAGCCACTCTGACATGGCCACCAGCACATCTGGAAGTGTCTCTGCGTCGTCGACGTCCTGCTGCTCAATGCCGGTCAGTGACGTGCAAAACCGAGTCAGCTTGGTGTGTAAAACTGGTCTCACGCGACGCTCAAAAGACGCCAGCACGGTTCCATCAGCGCGGGCCACAACAGCGCCGATTTCGATGATCTCCATCTCTGTTACAGGGATCGTTCCCTGGTCGCAACACGTTGCCTCAAGGTCCACCACGAGGATGAGGTCGTGGTCTAAGGATTGAGTGGTGTTCATCGCATCTCCGCAGTGAGACAGCCCATGGATTCGCAACGCAGACCAGAGCTTTTACCTGCAGCGTGCGCCCCGATACGCATTTGCATCAAGCCCAACTCCGAATGGCGTCCTCGACGCTGGGAGGAGGGCGACGCTTGCGTGACTGGTGGACTGCCTTAGCAACATCAGCTTTCGTTTGCACTGGCTTGTCGGCGATGGGCATTGGAGATCCATGATCGAGTGCTTCAGCCGATACCGACTGAGCCCTCACAGGGGCATCAGGTACGTCTTGAGCAGTGCGCGCAACCGCCGCAGCGATCCTTGCGCGATGCAGCTTTGCCATCTGAAGCTTCTGTTGCGCAGAAAGCGGACCCTCTGGCTCGAACGGATTCATGAGATCTTCGCGGATGCGCTTTCCGGTTAGCCGGTGTTCCCGAAGGAGCTCGATCTCCTGGCGGTGCATCAGGAACCCTGTTGATTCATAGGCCGCTTCAAGTGCTTGAAGATCCACCTGCACTCTCTCTGATGAGTGCCTTTGCTCCCTGTACGCGAGTGCCAAGAGCTTGAGCAACGCGCGGCTGCAACCTCCTGTCAGGAAGTGGATTCGATTTGCATCAGCGATCGGATCAAAGGCAAACTCCGAACACAGATTCTTATAGCCCTGCAGCTGCTGTACGAAGTGCATGTCTCCCACCTCATCCGGAAGCAAGATGGAAGGGTCATTGAGAATCCGCTGCTGATGCTGTGATGGCTGCTTGAAAATCCCATGGACCATTGAATAGTTGCCAACAACGATAACGGGTATCCCAAACTTGCGCAGCAGTGCTATGAAGTTCACAAAAACTGCCCCTGCGTTTTTGCTGCTGCCCAAGGACTGCGACTCGTCCACCAAGATAAACATGCAGCCCTGGCGATACAACTCATTTCTAATCGCCTGCAGCATGCTTGATCCCACGCGATCTGACTCTCCCATCTCAATTCCCAGGCAATTCGCCAACATGCGGTAAATCTCCGCCTTGTTGACTTTCCCGATCATCTTCAGAAATATCCCACCGAGAATTGGAACCAAACGACAATGCTCCGATGCTTGAATGTTCGGCGGGTTCTCGAATAGCTTTTTCAAGCGCTCAACCAGAGCCGTCTTTCCGCCACCAGCTAGGCCGGTAATCACCCATGTTGGCGGCTCTTCATCGAGCGGAACCACGGCCATGTTGCTGTGATTCACGTATGTGGCCGCATCTGGGTAGGCGCGCATGGCGTGAGACAGTGCTGTTGCCAGCACCTTTTTCGCTAAGGCAATGCTTTCACGACCTGGCACGTAGAGCTGGCTCAGACGACGATGCAGTTCCGCCGTCGCCACCTCTGGAGCCAGATTGTTGAGATCTCTCAAGGGAGCAACCGGAAACGGCAGTTTCGCTGCGAGGAAATCCGGCTCCATCAAGCAGCGGATGCGGTCTACCCATGGATTCATCACGTTCATTTTTTGACTTTTACAAAGACTGAAGTACGGTTGTTTCTGCGCGAACAGCTGCCGTTCGAATCTTCGCTCGCCCCTTTCTTTGGGTGTTGGGTTTGTAAGGCTGGCCGGTCCGCTCTGGGATTTCGGTCTTGTTGAGCACACCAACAGCGCGTCTCCGTTTGGCCGCGTCCCCATGGCTGTTCATCACGTTTCGTCGGTGAACCTGGGACTCGTAATCAGTCAGCGCATATTCCTCGATGCGGTCGTGGATTCCGGGCTGCACCTTGACCTTAACCAACTGCTTGTCAATGACCACCCAAGCCACCAGATTGCTAATGTCAAACTGGTAACCAGTCAACTCTTCTCCTTCGTGCTTCCAGATCTCGCGTGCAAATCTGGTTTGACGCAGCTCAGCAGACTGGTAGCGCTGCCCGTTCAGCTCCAGCCTTCCCTCGATAACTTTGAATACGCGTTGCGGAAGGAAGGTGGTAATCACATCTTCGACGGACATCTGCATTCCTGCGATGCAACCCTGGGCGAGTCGATCGCGCCAAAAATTTATGGGCGTCCGGATGTTCCGCGCGAGGTCTTGCGGCGATAGGCGTTTGGTTATGTCACCTTTGTGGTTCTGATTGGCAATTTCAAGGAACCGCTCACGTGCCATCTGGAGCGGGGTTAGCTTACTCACCGTAAACGTGGGTGCACCACTCACAGCGACACCGCGATCGTGGGTTTTTTCAATAACGGATTGGGATTGCGGGGTGTACGAGGGCGACATGTCCGCTGAAATACCCAAGCTTTTCAGAGCCTTGCGCACCTTGGCAGAAGCACCAGCACCACGATCGGTCTGGTACACCTGCGGTAGATGCCGGACCGGCCACTCTTCGTCGCTGTATTTAAGTCCAAGGACCTCGGCATACAGCGATGTCGGCAGCGCTGCAGCTGCGAGTGCCTGGTTGTACAGGCTTTGTGTCTCTGAGCCGACCCCGAATGCCACTCCGAGCCGCATGTCAGACAGACCACAGACGATAACTACCTCGACCAGTGGCGGCAGATACCCCCCCTCTACAACGTAACTCGTTGGGCGTTCTTCGCTGACAGCTGCATCGGAGTACACCTTTTGCATCAGCTCCTGGAGTCCCTCGGCGTAGGAGCCGAGGGGTGCCGGGAAGTTGGTTCGGTACCACGCTTCACCGCGCAACGTTGACCAGACCGTCTGATGGCCCAACAGCTTTACGATCCAGTATCGAAACTGCCCATAACTTGGGAATGGCTCACCTTTTGGGTGATACAGGCTTGGTTCACCGTTGATTTCTCTGGTCCTACATCCAAAGAATTCCACCATGGTCCACTCGTAGACATCTGAGAGCTTCTGTCCCTTTTTGGCGCGCTTTTTGAATCCCTTGATAGATAGCTCAGCGATCTCGGGTGTGACCGGATATCCCTTGGCACGACTTCCTTTGACATGTGGCCCGTATGGGCTGTCGACCAACTCCCCCCTTTTGTATTTACCACGGCCTGATTTCGGCGGCAGCAAGGCCCACTGGTTGAACCCAAATGCGATGTACGTGATCAGCCATGTCCGGAAACGCTGTTGGTTATTCGATCTATCACGACGCGCGTACCGGTTCATCGCGCGATGCGGCTCCTCCTGCGAAAAGATTTCTTCGTAGTCACGTGCTGCATCAATGATTTTCTCCACACGCGCCTCGACCAGCACATCATCTGCAAGCGGCCTCCCATCCTGACGCTCCAGCTCTTCAGTTCGGCGTACCACACACTCTTTTTCGCGGTCAGCCAGCCACGGGGGGAAACGTGCAACGGCATCACCGCTTTGAATCTGGATCAGACCGGTGGCCAGTCCTCGGCGAAACTGTTCTACTGAGATGTACTCCAGCACCGCCGCCTGGGTTTCTGCATGAAACCAAGCGAGGACAACTCGCGCCCCAGACGGACTTTCACTGCTTGCCTCATGGATGAAGTGGTACCGACGGCCCTTGACCAAGACGCGAAAGCCTGCAGGTGCGAACAATTGAGTTCCCGGGCTCATGGCAGCCTCGCAAACCAATGTGCATACTTGGCGAGGAGATCAGTGCTTTCCGGCAACAACGGGCGATGCCAGTACACACCTTGCTCAAGGTCGACGCGAAGTCGACGGTGCCATACAGCGATGTACAACAACTCTTTCGCGGCGGTCAGATGCTCGTCGCTTGCGACTATCTTTTTAGCGATTTCGCGGGGCAGCACATCCTTTCCGATTGCCTCCTGGTAAGCGGCCACCAGATCGGCACATGCCTCCGCAGACAGGATGTGTACGGCCGATGCATTTGACGCACGACAGAGCATGACCAGCGTTGCGGCCAGGTTGGGGTCAATGTGCTCAATGTCCACATGCACGGTTCGGCATCCAAGCTGCTCAGCGTAAGCTGCACACACCAAGTCCCTGGCTTTGACAGCCTCAACCTCCTTGCTATTCAGGCGGCGGCGGGGTGCTCCACCAGGCAGGCCGTGATCTTTCGATGTTTGCTTCACAGGCCAAAAGACGCAGTACGGTCCAGCGGCATCATTCAGGTAAAGCAGAAAGTCACCGATCCATGCACCGATCTCCCAGGCACCTTGTTCTGTGCCGCTGTTTTCGATGATCGATGAGCTGACATCTGCTGCGGCAACGTGGGGAACCCACGCCATAGGGTGGTACTTACCCACACCGAGGTCGTGCGCGATTTGCAAGGTGCCATCCGTCGTGGGCCATGCAAGCGAGCTGTAAAGAGGGTGATACGCCAACGGGTGCTGTATCGGGCGCGGATAAAACACGTGCTGGTCATGAAGCTCGAAGACGCCCGCGTAGAGTGCCAGTGCGCCGCAGACCTTCTCTGGCCAGGACAGTGCTTGGATGTTTCTCCCAAGCTGCGGCGCCGGAAGCTCACCCGGGTTCGAGATCTCCGGCGCCTCGCCCTTCACCGCCCTGATGGCCGGCTGGTATTCCGGTCCGAAGCGGACGACGGACTGCCGCGTCTTGAAGCGGCGGTAGAGCTCAAGCTTGGTATTGCGTTGCTTTCGATCGCTCATGGCCACAGCTAGATATTCAGATGAGTTTCTCGTGAGTCACACCTCAAATTGCGCAGATCATCGCCGTCGAAAAACACGATGTAAGCAAAACGTGGAGCGCAACGCAAAAATTTTTTGAGTCGACGCGTCTTAATTTTTGACACGAGGTATTGATTGCAAGTCCTTGTCATAACTGGATCGACTTGCTCTGTGATTCGATTTTTTATGCGCTTAAGCGCATATCGGCTCAGCTAGTTTTTTATTGGCGACTGTGGTTTTGGTGTTGTCTTGGAGTCGGTTTTCGTGGAGCCTTCCGATTCATTGCAAACCACACGAACGACGTCCAATGTGGATACCTCGATGGCTGCCCGGCGAAACCCTGTACAGCCTGTGCGCTCGGGCTGCAGCCTCCAGTGGACTCGATGCGCGTAAGGCGTCGGTCGAGTTACTGGGTGATGTGCGCGGCTTCCGGCGGCAAGATATCCCCGTCGGGTTGGCGCGGCTCCAGCAGCTCTGCACCGCCTCATGGGGCATCGAGGTGCGATTTGATCTACGTACGATTCAAGATCGGACCGCACTCGGGTTAGCTGTGCCATTCTTCGATGTCCATCAGCAGAGCCTGCTCCTTTCAGGGCTGCTCGCCAACCAATTCAGCCTGTCGCTCAGGCAAAAGTCCGGATTCAATCGAGGTCGCGAGACTTTCGGACTGCCGCTTCGTCGCTGTCCCGACTGTGAAAGAGGTGACATCTCCAGATTTGGATTCGCGTACTGGCATGCCATGCACCAGTACCCTGGCGTGATTGTTTGTCCGGTGCATGCCCGTCCGCTCCAGTGGCTCGTTGACGGGCCGCGCAAGGGTGGGCCGTGGGAGGTGGCACATCGTGGAGCCGGTGATTTCAAGGAGATCTGCGTAGAAGGGGGTCATGTCGAGCCACTTGCGCTGGTCGCAGGTGCCATCCTCTGGTGCACTTCTCACACCCGATTGAGCCGCAGCGCTCTTTCGATGATGCTCAGGTGGAGATTTCGGTCACAGGGACTTATGCGACGCGAGACCGTCCTGGAGGCAATCGAGGAGCAGCGCATTCATCGCAAGATCGCAGGTTTGCTTTGCAAAGCCGAGCTGCCTTACTTCTCGAGGTTCGAAGAACCCGGCTGGGTCAGCAAAGTGCTGAGCGACGGCGACTTCGCTCATCCACTTCGTTGGGCTGTTCTGATCGCCACAACCCTCCCTGAGGGGTGGCAATTGAGGCCTACGCCAAGCGGTGATGAGCCGCTCGACGACAACCCACCTGAGGGCATCGAAACCCCGACTGATCTGGACTCTGATTTGATCGCCGCACAAAAGCGTGCACCACAACTCAACCTTTTCAGCGCAGGCAGGTGTGCCCGGCTTGGGTTGGCTCCTGAGTCACTCTACGAAGCACTGGGCAACGGTAGGCGTTTGGCTGAGGCCGCACAGATGTCAGGGCATGATCTTGAAGAGGTGCGTCGATGGCTGCGGCGGGATAGTCACCTGGTGCAGCATTGGCATGACAGCATCGCCTGCGCCCGAATACAAGAAGCACAGGGTATCCTCACTCAGTTCCTCCGAGACCATCCCGATGCGATGCGCAGCGCTGTAATTCGAGCCAACCTCAGCCCGGTACGTCTTTTAGAGCGATATGCGCCTGACGCTCTTGATCGCATCCTTCCAGCAGTCGTGAGCAAGTACAGCCCCCAACGCCGCCTCTGGACAAACGACTAATCTGCTCTGGTTGACACCTTCCGCCAAGCGCCGCCCTACCTGTACACAGCGCTCACGACATCAGAGCCTGTTTGCTGCACTACCTTTCGTCGTCTGGATCGAGTGCTGCCTGTTTGGGGTCAGGTATCTTGATGGACTTCACGCCCATCGCGTGCAGCACTTGAAGCGCGAATGCGAACGTGTACTTGCCCCGATTGAGCTTGTTAATCAGGCTTTGGTCGTTCATGACTACGTCGCCCGCTTTCAGAAGGTCATTCAACTCATCGTAAAAGAGCCCGGAAGCCTCCCGCTTCTTTTTGACAAGCTCCTTTGCGTACTCTTCAAAGAACTTTCGGTCACCGTTCATACAACTCACTTTTGAGTTTTGATGGTAGGCCGATATTTCAGTGATTCACCGCTACAACTCGTAAACGGGTTAGCAACACTCCAGCGTTTGTCAGGCCGAACCACTCCGATGGGCAAAGTGCGAATTGGAGAACAACGCAACTCACGCACCTTCAAGACGCAAGCTCTTCCAGAGGTGCACTCGCGTTGGACTTTGATCAACTTTTCACCAACAGGAGTGACTAGATATGTCCGATGCTTTGAACGGTGCCGTGGTCCTCGAGCTGGAAACCAACACATGCAGCCTAATCCACGCCGGCGACGTCAACACCCAAAAACACATCGTGCTTTACCAAGGGCCCGAGAAGTTCTGCCTTGAGGTAAAGCGGGAGACCACTCTTCCGGAGTTCTACGTGCACGACTATCTCGTGTGGAAGTTGCGCACCAAAGCTACCGTCTACTACAACGACTGCGAGTTCTTTTATGGTCGCAACGTGGACTGCATCGTCATGTCCAACACCAAGGCTGCTGCCATGCGAGCCGTGGACGCGCACAGGGGAGAAGCCTTCGATCTGAAGATCCGGACCTACTTCGAACAGCACTTTCGACCGACCCTCAATCCTGAACTGATCCGCATCGCTCAATCCCACCCCGAGGTCGTACTGTTCTCGAGCGCGCGAGGAAAGCTTGACTTCGCCATCCACGAGCCATGCCGAAGATTCCCGCGTCCGGCCTGGAACAACCCCTACATCGCAAACGAATGGAAGGAGGTGTTCAAGAACGTTCGGCGCCACATTTCTACAGCTGAATCGAAATCTTCATGCTGATGAACGTGCCGCCCATCCTGCCGGACGAGCTTCTTGCCGGCTATCGAGGACGGCTCGCGGTGCAGTACAACTGGGGGTCGATTACTGAAACACATGCAGGCATCATCAAACGATTCCCGGTCGATACGCTTGTTATGCCAGGTCAGACAACCGTGACACACCGTCTGGCACACGCGCTGGGAATGAGCTTGCGAGACCTGCTGAGTCAGCACAGTATGTCGCCACTCTTTGCCGCTTTCCCAGACCTTGAGCGGGATACGGGCTGGGACTATTGCAGCTCAAGGTTCGCAACAGTTTGGCTGCGTTTGGCACGCCCATCCTTGGCGTTATGCCAGGAATGTGTCGCGCAAGACCTCAAGACCCTGAATTTCAGTTACTGGCATCGCTGCCATCAAGTGCCGGGTTTAATGCACTGCCCGGAACATGGATTGGAGCTCCGGTTTGTCACGCCTGGACAAAGCGCGCTCCTTAACAAGCGGCCGGATGAATTTCTTCGTGAGGGAGTAGTTAAATCGAGAAGCGATAGGGCGGCCCTTGCAAAGCTGCCCATCCCATCTGACACTCTCGCACTGCTGCTGGAGATCTTAAGGCGCTCGGCCACACGCACGTGCAGAGAGGTGGTTCAAGATTTGTCCAAGTACATCTTCGACCTAACCAAAACCGAAGTGAAGCTGTACGCCTCTGATCGAATGACCCACCTGGTTCAGTCATCAACGTACGCGGCCTGGCTTGATGAGCTGATGCCAAAGACCGGTAAGGGGAAAAACAGATCGCGCGAGTGGGTCGTATTTAGTGCCGTCCTTAACGGGATGACCGCCGGCCTATCTGCCGCAGCGATTGCCTTGGTTGCAAGCGTAGTCGTCCCATCTCATGACGACCGCCTCAAAGTGCTGTTTGGCTAAGGAGTGATGTGATGCCGTTATCGCAGTTTGTGAGGTGGCATTCTTCCTTCACGGATACACAGGTTTCGGATTCTTTACCTAGCCCGCAGCCGCACCAACGTGGCGCCACTCCCATGGCGGCTGAGGATCGCGCTCCACCCACAAGCCCCGCCGGTTGGTTTTGGCCTCTTGCTCTGCTTCGCTGTAGTACCGTCGATCTTCGATTGACAGCTCGCTCTCGTAACGACGGTAGAACCAAGCCATTCCACGCTCGATCTGGGCCAGGCCGGCGTCGATACCCTCAACCATCACCTTGCCGATCAAACGACCATAGCGATCGGTCTTCTGCGCCTCGATCATCACCACCTTTCTGAACACGAGGTCGCTCAGGCTTTGCTTGGAGCGGGCTCCAAAGGCTTGCCGCTTTTCCGGCGCATCGATACCCGCCAAACGTACACGGATCGTGGATTTGGTAGAGGTCAAAACATCGACCGTGTCACCGTCCAGTACGCCGACGACCCTGCCTTGAATGACCTCGGCGCTGGCCATGCCCGCAAGCACGAAAAGCAAGGCTGCAAAGAGCGCTCTCATGAGCCTCCTGACCCCCGATAGATCAGAGGCGATGGCAGAAGGTGACGCGCTGCTACCCAACAACATTGGTCGAGGCGTGTCCGCTTGAAGTCATGTCCCTGGGCAGCGAACGTGATGGTGCCCATGTAGTCTGTATCACAGCAGCACCCTGTAGTGCCTCTTGTCCGCATCAGAGGACTTGAGAAGTCGGTACTCCATGCCGCTGGCTACCGCGATCTGTTGAGCGAAGTCCTTCTTCGCCTGAACTACGGCATCTTCTATTTGGTTGTCAGCCTTCACCTCGACGATCACGTACTTCAGGCTGCCATCCGGCTCTTCGCGCTGGAAGATGAAGTCGGGGTAGTAGCTTCGGACGGTCCGCGAATCGGGATCGATGTACTGGATGAAAAAGTCGGACTGACCATGCGTCAACATCCCAGTGAAGTAGATCTTCCTGACACGCTGCTCACGCAAGAGATCCCAGAACAGCCAGTTCTCAGAGCCCGAGTCGAAGCAGTATGTGTCCAGGTGGAAGCTCTTGGCGCGCTCCTCATCCTTGATCTGAACATCGTTCATCCGAACGATCTTGTCTTTCGCCGCCGAAACCTCGTAGTACCCATTCGGGGGCAGCTTGATCAAGTCAACCTCGTGTTCCTCAGTCTTCTGAGATTCCTCAAGGTCGTAAAGCTGGCGGAACAGCCGAGGGATGATCTCGTCGTACAGCAACTCGTTGAACTCGTTAGTAATGGCCACCAGTTCATCGGCGCCTTCCTTCGTAGCGTCCAGTAGGTCCTCGATCTCCAGGGGACTTCGGTTCAGATAGCGGGATATCTCAGCGACCAGCGATAGCTGCGAGAAAGTTCGCTTTTCGCGGCGGGATGTGAGATCGAAGGTGCGGCTGCCCGCGGCACGCGCGGCATCTGCGGCATTCAGTCCGTCTTGCTGCGTTTCGATCAGGCGGTACTTCTCAACCAACTCCCCCCACTTCTGCTTGTCCGATCGCTCCGGCAGCAGTGCGTGCCCAGCCACCATTTGCTTCTCGCGCATTTGGTATTGCTTGCGCACGCGCACCAGCTTTATCTTGACAGGAGGCTCAACCACGCGGACCTCCACACGCTCTTTGTCCTTGGCGGTCTTCTGCAGCTCATCGGCGCTGATGCGGAAGTTCTGTTGCAGCTCATCGTTGAGCGTCCTGAGGTTCTCGTCCGACAGGAAGACATGCCCGGTGTGCTGAGCCTGGCCAATAGCTCGAAGACAGCGCATCGTGGCCTGCAGCACAAACACCTTGGACTTCGGCTCGCGGAAAAGACCTACGCCGAACAATGACCGACAGTTCCAACCCTCACGTCCTTTGTTGACCAGGAGGATGAACTGCTTCTCTGAGCCTTCGGTGTCCAGACGGTTGAACTCACGAATGTCGTCATTCGTTGTGAGCTTGTCGTCGCCCACGTTGACCAAGATTCGTGAGGTAGGGATGCCATGTTTGAGCAACGCACGCTCGACCGCTGGCCTCAGTTCACCGGTCAGCTCCTCGATGGTCGCGGCAAAGAAGGCGAGCTTGGGCAAGAGGCCTTCCGGACGCAGAGTTCCCGACTCTTTCAGGAAGCTGTCGATCGCAATGTCGACGAACTCGTCGGTACGGGTATTGGCGTAGCCGTGCAGCGTTACCTTCTTGAGGAAACCCTTGTCGATAGCCTCTTTAAGGCCGTAGGCATAGACCACCTCTGGCAATACCTCGCGTCCTACATAGGGCGTTCCGGTGTAGTTGTAGCAGGCCACCACGCGAGTACCGGCAGCATTGAGGCTGGCCGCCAACACGTCGATGGTGGTGCGCAAGCTGGTGTCAGTTTCCTTGGCTCCGACGCCCATGTCTTTGGCCAGCGCCTTGCCGAAGGCATGGTGGGCTTCGTCCACGTATATGCCCAGCTGCTCGAGGCGGCGAAGCTTCTCAAAGCGTTGGTTGGTGGTGAGCTCGCCTTCCTCCTCTGGCTGGTCAAAGTTGTAGAGGTCCGCAGCGTCGGCATACACCCCGGATGCGGGGACTGTTTCGCCGGTGGCGCCAAACAACTTCTCGACCGATGTCTTCTCTTTGTGCTGGCGCTTGAGAATGATCTTCTGTGTATTGGAGACGATGATGTTGAAACGCGATCGATCCAGCGTATCCAGCGATGTGCCTGCTTCTTCGAGGTAGTGAAAACGTAGGTGCGTGGTCAGGAAGTTGACGTACTCGGGGGGCACTACACGAGTGAGATCGAAGGACTCGATTTCCTTCAATGACTGCAGCACTGTCTTGTCAGGCGCGAATACCAAGGCGTTGTGACAGTACCGCGTGTCCTTCTCAAATTTGTTCCCGAGCAAGAACTCATAGAAGATGCACGTCGCCATCAAGATGGTTTTTCCAGTGCCCATCGTCAGAGCGAAGATGTAGTTTGGGTAGACGCGTGAGTTCTTACGCATCGCCGCGAACACGGCCTTGTACTGATCCTGCGTGATCTTGTCGAAGAGGCCAACTTGTCCAGCACTGCCTGACACCACGCCACCTTCAGCGCGGTCAGCGAAGCGCCCTTGCTTCTCGAACCACTGCTGGAAGATCTCCTCGACCTTGGCGTTGCCGAGGAACTCCTTGAGGAAGACGTAGGTTTCTAGCGCCTCGAACTGAGGCTGGCGCAGGAAAGCCTTGGGGTTCTTCTCCGGGTTGTTGAAGTCAAGGAACTTGCGCGTCAGCTCCTTGTAGTGCGTACGGATCGTGCCCCGGTTGGCTTGGTAGAACTGCCAGAGGAACTGGAAGAAGGCGAAGTCGAGCGACGCGCTGACCGCCTTAGGCGTTCGCTTAGTCGCCATGGCTCACGCTTCCTTCCCACGACTCGGACAGCAGGTCGGTGATCTTCACGCGGATGGTGCCCGCATCCTGGGGCACGGTGTACACGCCCTTGACCAGATCGTTCTTGCCGGGGATGTCCAACACCGCCGGTTGCAGCACCGCGCCGTCGTAGTTCCAGTCAATCAGCACCGACTCGACCAGCTCCTTCCAATCCTCGACCGACTCCTTCTGCAGGGAGAGCTTCTGCAGGAGGTTCATCGGGTAGAACTTTTCAATGATCAGCTCGCCTTTCTTAAGGGACACCTTGGCCTGCGAATCCCGCTTGAACTCCAGATCGGCCTTGTCGCGCAGAATGTCCACCACTTCCACGTCAATCTTGAATGGCTTAGCGGCGATTTCCAGTTGGGCAGCCAAATCAGGCTCGTGACCCATGCAGACAAGGGTGATCTTCTCGACAGGACGGTTCGGGCTCTCGCTCTGCTTGCGCTCCCAAGCCTTGTAGTCGAAGCCCGCGATCAGCTCATTCAGGTCGGCGCGCGTAGCGATTCGGTTGACGGGCATGATTTTGACCATGCGACCATCCTTCTCGCCGTCGAACACGGTGCTTAATTCCAGCTTCTGAACCTCGAGAGCTTCGATTAAAAGCTCCTTGGCTTGTATTGGGTTGCGGAATATGTCGTAGTGGTTGACGTTGTACACCTCGAAACCAGAATACCGCTTCATAGGTTCACCATCGCTCGAAGCAGCAGTCTCCGATTGTTTTATCGCTCTGATAAGTCGTTTTGTTGTGGTTTGGATTGCGCCAAGATTGATATCAGCACCAATAAAGCGGCGGCCAAGCTTCATGGCCACAGCTTGAGTTGTCCCAGATCCCATAAAGCAATCGAATATGAGATCTCCCGGGTTGGATGAAAGTTGAATAACTCGCTCGAGTAGTTCCTCGGGCTTCTGCGTTGGATAAGCAAGTCTCTCTTCAGGACTAGCCCCCATACCTGCAAGACTGCGAATGTCGTCCCACACATCCTGAACCGGTCGCCCAGGCATTTCATCCAGATACCGCTTGTATTTCGGGACTGTTCCTGGAGTGGTTTGGATCACCCTACCGTCGCGAATCAATTGCTCCATCTTTTCTTTGCTGTAGCGCCAGTACCGGCTAACCCCCATGACCTCGTAGAAAGGATTCCCCTTTGCCGCACCTCCAGGTCCCTGCAAGTTGTCCAGCCAGTAACGCCGTCCGCTGTCCGGATCTACAAACTTATAGTATTTATCAATGTATTCTTGATCGTAGGGCGTGTACTGCTGATTAAAGATCCGGTTGCTTGATTTGCCATAAACGAGCATCTCCTCATGCAACCGACCCAGATGCGCACTACCCTGCTTGCTATCACTGTGAGCGTGACCTCGCTTCCAGACGATTTGATTGACGAACATGTCAGGCCCAAATATCTCATCCATGATGCATCTCAAGTGATGAGATTTATGCCAATCGCAATGCAGATAAATTGTTCCGTGCTCAGCCAGCAACTCACGTAGCAGAACAAGGCGCTCGTACATGAATTGGAGATACTCGTCGTTATTCCACAGATCCGTGTACTGCTTTTCTTCAAAAGTGCCAGAGTCGCCTGAGGCAGAATGACCTTTTAGTTCAATTTGTTTTTTGTAATCCGCTTTCGAATCAAACGGCGGATCGATGTAAATCAAATCGACCTTGCCTCGGAAATCCTTCAGAAGGTGACTCATCACCTGAAGGTTATCCCCCCAAAAGATCTTGTTGCGCCAACCATTCAGTTCTGCACCATGGATCTCTTTCAGTTGCGCAGGGTAATACTGGGTTGATGTAAATGGGCGCTTGCCACGCCAGTTAAGCATCGGATAGCCTTTGATTGGTGCAAACTCATGTTTCTGGACATTTGTTGTGACGCCTTCGGAGGAAGACAGTGGTAGATTGTTCTGCATTGAGGTGCCCTTGCTCATTTATCGCTTTTCCTAAATTTCCAGTTCTTGTTATCGCAGTAAGCGCGCATGTCACAGTTTTGGCACTGTTTCGCTGGTCGCGCCTCGATTTGGTAGTCCTGTCGCTCAATCCGCGAAACGATGTTATCGAAGCGCGCGATGGTCTTGCCGATGGCCCGGTCGTCCTTAGTGAAGGAGACGTATGGGTTCCCGCCGTCCTCACCGGTGTAGTACAGGTGCATGCGACTAACCTTTTGACCGGTTCGCTCCTCTACCAAGTGCGCGTACACCTCGAGTTGGCTCTGGTACTGCCGTAGTCGCTCCCGATCCTTCTCCATGTCGGGCTTCTTCTCTGACTTGAAGTCGATGATCTCGACCGTATCATTCTCACCCCGGATCAGATCAACGCTGCCTTTCAGGATGTACTGGTCCTTGATGAGCGAAATCTCGACCTCGGCCTCTTTGATGCGATCCCAGTTGCCTTTTTCCCGGTCGTAGTAACCTAGGACGTGTTTCTCAACAGCCTTGAGCGTTTGGGGTGCGAGGTACTGTCGCTCTCTCTTTGACAGGTACTGGTAGTTGACCGACATCCAGGAGCGGATCTGGTCGGGGCTGACAATCGACTCTTCGCCCCGCAGAACGGCTTTGTGAATGTCCTCAATCGTTTGATGCACCAGAGTACCGAACAACTGAGCGCCAGCACGAATGGGGTTGAACTCCAGCTCTTTGAAGAAGCGGTACTGTTCAGCGCAGTTCTCGAACACGGTGATGTGCGAAGTGAACGAGTATTCGCGCTTGAGGTTGATCTGTTTGACCGCTTCGAAGGTCAGCGAGGACAGATTGATGTCCCGCCAGCTCGGTAGCTCGTAGAAGAGTCGCTCGAAATACTTGGATGGCGACTTGGCCAACCCACGGCCTTGCCGCTCCTGCGCCGCCAGCACCAGCAGGTTCTGAGCGCGCGAGAAGGCCGTGTAGTACAGCCGCCAGAAGTCAAAGTTCTTGATGTGGTCGAGTGGCTCAAAGCGCTCTTTGGAGAGGTAGCCGCCGTCCTCTAGCAACACGTCCAGTGAGCTGTACTGCTTGCGCGGTACCGCCTCCAGCGAACCGCAAACCACCACTGGAAACTCAAGCCCCTTGGACTGATGAATGGTCAAAAACGAGACGCATCCCTTGGGGGCGTACTCGGCTTCATCCTCGTACTCTCCGATGCCGCCCTCCACCAGGAACCGCATGAACTGATTGAACAGGTCGCGCAGGTTCTTCTCGAGAAACTCAGGATTGAGCACGCTGACGAAGTGCAGGTACTCAAACTTGGTCAGGAGCTTCGAAAAGGTCCCAAGGTTGCGGGCTGCACGTCCTTTGTCCACGCCCTGGACAGCGTCCTCTGAAAGGAAGCGGGAGAAAAGCGGGAACTGCAGCAGTTGGTAGAACAGACCAGAGAAGGCGTAGTCTGTGTTCTGCGTCAACACCGCATGGCGTTTCGCCAGCGGGCGCGCCCAATCCAACAGGGGCTTGTTCTCTGGCTTGCGCAGCTCGTCGGTGAATGGCTTGAAGCAGAGCTGGTCGTAGTATTCCCAGATCGGGAGCGTTACGCCTTCGGCCCATTGCCTAACCTTGGGAAACTGTGGAAACAGGAAGATCAGGGCGCCAATCATCAGGCGGATCTCCTCGCGCTCGAAGAACATGTTCGATCGCGGCGAGAACACCGGTACCCCTTGCGCTTCGAGGAAGCGTGCCAGCTCGACCACTCTCTCGTTTTTGACTGACCTGAACAAGAAAGCCACTTGGTTCCAGTCGGTGAGGCGTCCCGACTCTCGCAGCCCCTTCAGGAATGCCAAGACTTCCGAATGCCAGTTGGTCGAGTCGTCCTTATCATCACTGGCGGCCAAGCGCACGGCCGTGGGCACCTCAGGGAAGTCATCCTCTCGAGGCACGATCTGCTTGGCGAAGCGAAACACGCGCGTTCCGTCTTCCCAGACCTGCTCTTTCATCCACTCGTTGTAGAAGCGGATGATGTCTGGGTGCGAGCGGTAGTTAACAGTCAGCTTAACCTGCTTGCACTGGCCGTCATCGAACAGTGCGGGGAATTCCAGAATGTTGCGGATGGTGGCACCGCGAAAACGATACAAGCCCTGATCGTCGTCGCCCACCACGCACAGATTGCGGCGATCGCCAGCCAACAGGAGAAGGATGCGCTCCTGAATGGTGTTTGTGTCCTGGTACTCATCCACCATCAGGTGTGTCAGCCTCGTCTGCAGCTTTGCCAACACTTCAGGCTGCTTTTCCAGTAGCTGTAAGGCCTCGAGCTGAATGCCAGAAAAGTCCAGTGAGTTGTGCTCCAGCAGTAACTCTTGGTACTTGGTGAAGCAGGTGGCAAGCGCACGAATTTCTGGCTCGGTGGCCGCCGCCAACGTGGTCACATCGAGTGCTTCCTCGCTGACCTTGTTGAGCCATTTCAGCAAGTTCTCGGACTGTGCCCAGCGTCCAGTCTGGTCATCGCCCATGATCAGCTGGGCGTCCGTCAGTTCGCGGAAATCCTTGATGTGCTGGTAGAGGAAATACTGTTGATCAAACTGATCGAACAGCGTGAAGCTGCGCTTCAGTCGGGTGTACTCGCGGTAGTCTTCTAAAAGCCGCAGGCAGATAGAGTGGAACGTTCCGAGGTACATCTCGTTCAGGTTGAACTGGATACCCTGTTCAGCGAGTCGGTTAGAGATGCGTGTAGTGAGTTCGCGCGCGGCCTTGTCGGTGAAGGTGACGACCAACAACGACTCAGGCGCTACCCCCTTATGGGTGATCAGATAGACGATGCGCTCGACCAGCGTGAAGGTCTTCCCGGATCCTGGACCGGCAATGATGAGCACCGGACCGTCGGTAGCCAAAATAGCTTCGAGTTGCTGAGGGTTGGCCTTGGACTGAATGGGGTCGGCGCTAGGCGTCATTCCGCTTCCTCGTTGCCATTCACATTCGCCTTACCGACGCGACTGGTGATCCACCGATTCAGATCGCTGCGTCTGAAACGCCATGTGCCACCAAGCTTGAATGCAGGAAGCTTGCTGCTGGCAGCAAGGCGATAGACCGTGCGTTTGCCTGCCTTCAGGTAGGCCGCGACCTCATCAATCGTGAGTATCTCGTCTGGCTGGTCGCTCATCGGCTTCCCCATGTCATGTACACCGAGCTTGGTTTCAAACCACATATTGTCATAATATTTCTCAACTAGGCAGACTTGGGCAAACTTGGCATCGGTCGGATGCCTGGCCAAGAAGGGAGCGGTGGTGGCATCGAACTACGAAGCGATCTGCGAAGAAAACCGGCGACGCTATGGCACCGACATCGGGCGGATCGGTCCAATGCTGCTTGCTGACAGGTACGACGACCGGACACATTTCATCTTTGAGTTGCTCCAAAATGCGGAGGACGCGCTCGGTCGGCGTGATGACAAAGGCGGTCCGCGCACGGTCACGTTCAAGCTGACCCCGAACCGACTGTCGCTCTCCCACTTCGGCAGGCCGTTCGACGAGGCAGATGTCCGAGGCGTGTGCGGCATTGCCGAAAGCACCAAGGACCAGTTCTCTATTGGCCGATTCGGAATTGGCTTTAAGTCGGTCTACACCTTCACAGATCGGCCGGAGATTCATTCGGGCGACGAAGATTTCACCATCAAGGACTACGTGCAGCCACTACGGGCTGATCGCACGGAACGCAAGGCGGGTGAAACACAAATCGTTCTCCCGCTCAAGGCGGGCGACGACAGCGCGCAGAAGGAGATCACAGCGGGATTCCGACATCTGGGTCCTGGCGCGCTGCTGTTTTTGAGGAACATTGAAGAGATCAACTGGAGCGTCGACGGTGGTGCATCCGGGTTCTACCTGCGCAACAGCCCTGAAGCGTTAGGAGAAAACGTCCATCGCATCACGGTAATCGGCCAAGAGAGCGGGAAAGCGGAGGTCGATCAAAATTGGTTGGTCTTCCACCGCGAAATGTTCTCGAACACGCGGGACGCCGTCGGTCGCGTTGAAATAGCCTTCTCGCTGGTCGCAAACAAGGACGGGCCGGGACGCTGGGCCGTTCAGCCAGTGGCCTCGTCGCCGTTGGTGGTCTTTTTCCCAACGGTGGTGCAGACCAACCTTGGCTTTCTAGTTCAGGGGCCGTATCGCACAACGCCCAGCCGGGACAACATTCCGCGTGGAGACCCTTGGAATCAGCATCTCGTCAAGGAGACGGCCAGCTTGCTTGTGGATTCTCTGCGCTGGATGCGGGACAACGCGATGTTGGACACATCCGCCTTGCGTTGCTTGCCGCTCGATCGCGAGAAATTTCTCTCTGGGGCGATGTTCGCACCTGTTTTCGAGACAGTCCGGCAGGCGCTTTGGAGCGAACCGCTACTGCCACGTTTCGACGGTGGCTTTATCCCTGCCTCTCAAGCAAAACTGGCGCGCACGCAGGAGTTGCGAGATCTGCTCAGTCCTGAGCAAATTGACGCAGTGTTCGGCTCCAAGGCTTCCGCGTGGTTGACTGGCGTCATCACACCGGACAGACAGCCGGAGATTCGCTCCTACCTGATGCAGGAACTGAATGTCGCCGAAGTAACGCCAGCCACGCTGGTTCCGCGGCTGACAAAAACCTTTCTGGAATCCCAATCCGACGACTGGGTGAGGCGACTGTATGAGTTCCTGAGCGGCCAAGAAGCTGCCTTACGCCGGAGTCTCGACAAGATTCCCTTGATCCGCCTGGAAGACGGCACCCACGTCGTTGCGCGCGAGAACGGGGCTGCAAAGGCCTTCTTACCGAGCGCCATCAAAACCGGCTTCCCGACCATACGCTCGGCAGTGTGCGCGTCAGCCGATGCGCGGGGCTTTCTCATTGCACTCGGCATCACTGAACCCGATCAGGTCGATGATGTGGTGTTGAATCTGCTTCCCAAGTATCAGCAGCAGACGGTCAATGTTGATGATGAGGGATACGCAGCCGACATCGAGCGCATCCGAAAAGCGTTCGGTACCGACTCGAAAACACAAAGGGAAAAGCTCATCACGGCGCTGCGCGATACGACCTTCGTAATGGTGGTCGACAAGGGCAACGACAAAGCCTACCTCGCCAAGCCGCGTAGCATCTACATCGCCACTGAGCGCCTTAAGCAGCTCTTCGCCGGTGTTCCAGGTGTTCTTATCGTTGATGATGATTACGACTGCTTGCGCGGCGAAGAGATGCGCGAATTGCTCGAGGCGTGCGGCGCACTAAGGTATCCACGCCCCATAGAAGCGCCGACTGTGTTGACACTGGAAGTGAAGAGGGAGCTCCGTCGAAAGACCGGGTACGTGGAGCTTGGGGCTAGAGAGACAGTCGTTGACTGGGTGCTTAATGGCCTCGATGGATTGATTGACTTGCTGCCCAAGCTCACACCCGAACAACGCATTGAGCGGGCCCGCCTGATTTGGGAGAGCTTGGGCGACCTCGAGGAACGTCGTGGGCGCGGCATCTTCGATGGTTCCTACACCTGGTCGCATTACGGAGAGCGCAGGACACCCCCATTCCCGGCCGCGTTCATTCGCCGACTCAACGCAGCTGCGTGGATACCAGACGCCAACGGCGAACTTTTTCCGCCAAACCTTGTGTTGTTTGATTCCCTGGGTTGGAAGACCAATCACTTCCTGCTGACCAAGATCGTCTTCAAGCCGCCGCTGATTGACCAACTAGCCAAAGAAGCTGGCATCGATCCTGCTGCCCTGGACTTGCTCCGAAAGCTAGGCATCACCAGCGTGGCGGATCTGACTTCCCGTCTTGGGATAACTGGCGCACATCCAAAGGCAGATGCAACGACCGAAAATGAGTCTTCTGACGAAGTTCTCGTCGAAGAGGACACCGACGACACCAGGCCATCTGGTGAGGATGTGTACGACGAAGCGAAGGACCTCTATGGCGATGACATGCCGGACATTCCGTCAGGCAGGTACGACCCGGATGGCAGCGAGGGCTCAACGAGTGGCACGGGGCGCGGCAGCCAAGGTGAAACTGGCACGGGGAGGCCACGTGGCGAGGGTCAGGGCGGCATAGGCTCACGCGATGGCTCTGGTAACCATACTGGTAGCGGCAAGAGCGGTGGAACTAATACCGGGGGACAGGGGAAGCGAAAACCAGGCACGAATGGCGTAAGACCGTTTATTTCTTACATCGGCACCCACCCTGATGACGAGGAAGCCGATCCAGACGGCTTAGACCAAGCAACACGGATGAAGATCGAGGACCGCGCCATTACCCTGATCATTTCGCTCGAACCCAAGCTGCAACGCACACCGGAGGGCAATCCTGGTTTCGATTTATTCGAAGCCAACGACAACCGCCAGCCAGTTCGCTGGGTCGAGGTTAAATCGATGACCGGCAGCCTAGAAAATCGACCCGTGGGTCTTTCCCGAACACAATTCGACTTTGCCCTCGGGAAGGGCGATGCTTACTGGTTGTACGTGGTCGAGTATGCGACTGATGCAGAGAAGGCGCGAGTTCTAAGGATTCAGAACCCTGTTGGCCACGCGCGGACATTCACGTTTGACAGAGGCTGGGGCCAGATCGCGCAAACGGAGCCAGTGGAATCTTCTCAACCGAAAACCTGATCCATGTCCACGCTAAAACCAATGACTGGAAGTTTGCTGGAGCATTCTGCTCTCAAGCAGCGTCACCGGCTGGTGCGCGACGGACATCCGACCAACCTGACGCTGCGCATCCACAGAGCCTTGAGCTGGCTGCATCGCGCCGAGCAGTCCGAGGACATGGATGGCAAATTCATCTTTCTGTGGATTGCCTTCAATGCCGCGTACGCACAGGAGCTTGACGACAGTGACCGAACGTCTGACAAGGTCACTTTCACAGCCTTTCTCGAAAAGCTATGCAACCTCGACACAAGCAAGCGCATTGAAGACATGATCTGGAAGGAGTTCTCCAGCAGCATTCGTGCACTTCTTGATAACCCCTATGTTTTCCACTTGTTTTGGGAGTTCCAGCGAGGACGGATCGGAGAGGAAGAATGGAGGGAGCGTTTTGCAGGCGCGAAAAAGTCGGCCCAGTTAGCACTTGCTAGTGGCAATACGCCCGCGCTGCTCTCGATCACATTCAATCGCCTGTACACGCTGCGCAACCAACTCATCCACGGAGGTGCCACTTGGGATGGCAAGGTCAACCGTGATCAGTTGCGAGATTGCACACGCCTGTTAGGAAAACTGGTTCCGGTGATCATCGCTGTGATGATGGACAACCCAAATGCCATCTGGGGAGACGCCGTCTACCCCGTCGTTGAGCAAGAACGCTAATCAGCCTCCGCAATTCTCATTGCACACAGCAGCCTGCTACAAATGCTTGGTGCCCGTGTAGGGCTTCGGCACTACACATGGCCTTGTATGCGTGGTTAACAAGGATTTTTGCGACAGCTATTGATTTTTTCTCGACAGGATTTGTTTTTCTGACCAACGCGAGCGCGTGCGCTCGGCCATTGCCAACGCCGGGCTGGAGTTCCCCAGCAACAAGCGCATCACCGTCAACCTGGCGCCGGCCGACCTGCCCAAGGATTCCGGCCGCTTCGACCTGCCCATCGCTCTGGGCATCCTGGCCGCCAGCGGCCAGATCGACCCCGCCCGGCTGGAGGGCTGGGAGTTTGCCGGCGAGCTCTCCCTGGGCGGCGAACTGCGGCCGGTGCGCGGCGCCCTGGCCATGAGCCTGGCCCTGCACCAGGGCGGCGGATGCACCCGGCTGGTGCTGCCGCCAGGCAGCGCGGAAGAGGCGGCCCTCGTCCCGCAGGCACAGG
>JACCDS011030099.1_pt1 | contig 22774 bp, 13 predicted proteins | sample 7446441 | NCBI WGS metagenome assembly JACCDS01 (sample SAMN15323445, study PRJNA562643) | freshwater metagenome | isolation source: river surface water | place: USA:Blue River Watershed | collected 2017-08-17 | reverse complement strand
AAGCTTTTTCAAGAACCAACCGTATTTACGATGCTACAAAAACATTTGGAAACATTGTCACATTTCGTGACTTAGAGAAAGCAACCATAGATGCTATTACGTTGTTTGGCGATAGCAATACTAAAAATGTAGTACTTGAAAAAAGCTATAAAGAATATTTAGAAGGTTTTACAGATGTTGCTTCCGGCGAAGCACGTAGAGGGTATATAGAAGTAGTGAAAGAGTTGAATGAAAGGTTTCCCAATCCCGATGAAATAGTAAAGGAAAAAGACAAAAAAGAGTTTGCAAAATTGTTTGGCGAATATTTACGTGTTGAAAACATATTACAGAACTACGATGAGTTTAGCCATTTAAAAGCCTTACAGGCCATAAACATCAACGATGCAGAAGCTGTAGAGGCATTCAAGAAAGAACATTTTGTAACAGACGAAGCAATAGCCGCAATGAAAAACATTGAGTTGCTGAAAGAAAGAACTGTACAAGATTATCGTTCTACATATAATGATATTCGTGATTGGTTAAGGCGAGAAAAAGCAGGAAAAGAATCAGCAGCAGCAACAATAGATTGGGATGATGTTGTTTTTGAAATTGACTTGCTAAAATCTCAAGAAATCAACCTTGATTATATCCTTGAGTTAATTTTTGAGCACAACAAGAAGAAAAAAGATAAGGCAGCTTTAATTGAAGAAATACGCAGGGTGATACGTGCAAGTATTGGTAATAGAGCAAAAGAAAGTTTAGTAGTTGATTTTATTAACGAAACCGATCTTGATAAAATCAACGACAAAGCCAATATTATAGATGCATTTTTTACCTACGCTCAAAGCAAACAGAAAGAGGAAGCAACAGCGTTAATTACCGACGAAAACTTAAATGAAGAAGCTGCAAAACGTTATATAACAGCTTCCTTAAAACGTGAATATGCAAGTGAAAATGGTACAGAGTTGAATGCACTTTTACCAAAAATGAGTCCTTTAAATCCGCAATATTTAACCAAAAAACGCAGTGTGTTTCAAAAGCTCACGCAATTTGTAGAGAAGTTTAAAGGGGTAGGAGGGCAATTATAAATAAAGACAAGTAATAAAAAAATGAAACCCGAGCACTACAATCACGCACATAGCCAAGTAGCAAAAACCAACACACAATGAATACGACACTCAAAACTGATAATGGTTTGCTAGGGAATGCCAGCTTATTGAAAGAGATTTGGCAAAAGTGGCTGTTCAATGCTCCGCAGAAACATTTTTCGGGAATAATTGCCACCATCTCCAAGCCCCAAAATGGTACGCAAAACAAGGCTACCCAACTACACTGCTAACATTACCAAATGCCAATACATGATAGAAGTTTTACGACAACATATTATTAGCAGACTTGGCAACGACATTGAAAATTTAGACACAGTTTTAAATTACTTCAAACCCTTGCAAATGGGTAGAAACGAATTTTTAGTTCAGCAAGGGCAAGTTTGCAAACAGGTTTATTTTATTGCTAAAGGTTGCCTTCAAGTTTTTGTTTACGACAACGATATGAATGAAACAACAAGAGACATTGTAACAGAAGGAACTTGGTGTTCTGAATTATTAAGCTTTGGAAGTGGAAACCCTGCCACGGAGAATATTAGAACTGTTGAGCCATGTGCATTGTTGGCTATTGATAAACAAGGCTTTCAAAAAATGATGGAAACAGTGCCTCAGTTTGACAAAGTGTACAAACAAATTTTAGAAACTTCCTACGCCAACTCCGTTTACCGTATCAACACATTTGTGGCACTTTCGGCATTGGACAGAATAAAATGGCTAATGGAATATAGACCCCAACTCATGACAAGGGTTTCAAGCAAACTCATTGCTTCTTATTTAGGCATCAACAAAGACGTTTTTAGTCGCTTAAAAGCCAAGTTATAAAAACATCGACTTTTGTCATCGTTCAACCAATTTTTGCGCTTCATTTTTGCGTTATTATTCACAACTTAATATCTCAAAAATGAAAGGGTATTTATTATTATTCAGAAACGCAAGTGCCGAAAATGGCTATTTAGCAACATCGCAGGATATGTCGGAAGATATGCCAAAGTGGCAATCGTGGATTGGCAATATTGCCATGCAAGGTAAATTGGTTCACACTGCACCAATTGAATATACCGCTTCCTTGGTAAACAATGATGGCATTGAAAGTGGACCATACAAAGAAAGTAACACCGTTTTAGTTGTGGGGTTTTTAATCTGCAAAGCAGAAAGTTTGGAAGAGGTGCAAGAGTGGAGCAAAACTTGCCCGATTTTAAAATATCCAAACAGTTCGGTGGAAATAAGACCATTAATTCCATTCCCCTCAAACTAACACTTTACCTATGAACAACATTTTAAATTCAGGAAGATATATTTTTCTATTGTCATTTTTATTGTATGTTGGTTTACATCTTAGCAAGCCCGACGTTGGTGCTGCATTTGTACCAGATTATATTCCATTTCCCTACTTTTGGAATTACTTTACAGTAGTTTGTGTGCTACTTTTTATCGTAAGCGCTTTAATAGGAAAGTACGATAAATTGGCTTATTGCTTCATGGCTCTTTATGTAATCCTAATGGCTTTCTTAGTTCACTTACCAAGAGCAATGGGCCACGAATTAGACACCACTTCCATGACAGCAAACCTTGACAGAGAAAAGGAACTTGAAATGGTAAACTTTTTTAGAAACATCATGGTAACAGGTGCATTATTGGCATTTGCACAATTTGTTTCAAAAGACAAGAGAATTATTGGTTAGACAACCAAAACCAATTTTAAGGGTCGGAACATAACGTTCCGACTTTTTTATGTTCATTCGGCTGACAGAAAAGCACCACGCCCAATAGGAGAATAGTGGGGAGTAACGGAACGCGCATCCCCAATTTATAAATTGTAGGCAACTTAAATTGCAGTTCGGCGGCACTCACTCAACCGCATGCCTCTTATACATGCCACTTCATTACGGCGAACAATTGTTCTTTATATTTATTCGCTGTAACTATTTTTTTTAGACGGTGTTCTCAGTACGCGTTTCTTCTCGGCAAAGTAAGTTTAGCCGGTGATTGTATGCTGAGGAATAAATGTTACAAGAAACGCCACAAGTTGTTTAGCCCTATTCATTTAATTTATTGAATGCTGTACTGTTTCAATTTCTTCAAGTGGTATTGATTTTTCGGTTTTGAGCATTTGGGTTAAGTATCTGCAACATTTGAGCATGTATTGCAAGTGCTTTATGATGACTTTTACAATGAATTTTAACGAATTGTTGCGTTGTATGAATCATTTTCCCCAACATATGCATATTCATGGTGCTCAGTGTGTGCTCTTGTCGGCTTTATTGAGTGTTGTCATTGATTTATTTGTAATACACAGTGAAGTGTGGTCTATTCCATTTTTATTTCTTGGCCTTTGTTTTCTCAAAAAGTATCATTTAACATTTTGGCAGTTTATTTATATCGAAATAAAAATTTTCAGGAATTTATTTTCTTCAAAAAGGTTCATGATTTGCATAGCTAGTACATTGTTTCAATTTTGCTATGAGATGAATCTAGGGAAGGGCTAATGAGGTTATGAATAATCTGAATTGTGTTAAAAGTATAAGATTGATAGTTGTATGATTTTTTGTAAAAATAATATGCGGTTTTTTGCTTGGTTGGTGTTGGCTTTGTGTATCATTCCGCTGTTTTTTGGGTTTGTTGGTAATCGCACCATTAAGTTGAAAGGCCGGATTATGAATATGCATAAAGTACCATTGCAAGGTGCCGTCATTAAATTGAAGGATAAACATCAGTTTACAAAGAGCGATGTTTATGGTAGATTTAACATAAACGTTGAAAATAACGATACCTTGCTAGTTGATTATGTTGGGTACAATACCAAAATAATAGGTGTAGGAAAGGTGCAACATTTAGAGGTCATATTGGTTGAAAACAATAGAAGCCTCAATGATGTATTGGTCAAATAGCGTTTTAAAAAGTTTTGAATCATTTTAACAAACAATTGCCATATGTTTCGATTGTGTTTATCCGCAAAGTCAGGTAAAATATTACGTTATTGCCTGTATTTATTTTTAGCTTTTTGTTGTACCCTCTCTAGTCCGCAGCAGTCATGGGCTCAAACGGGTGTAGTGGTTACCGGTACCGTTACCGATATTAAAGGAAATACACTTGAGGGTGTATCGGTAACAGAAAAAGCAACCAATAAGAGTACCATTACTGATAAAAATGGTATGTATAAAATTACCTTAGCCGATAGAAAAAATGTTCTCGTATTCACTTCGGTGAACTTTGAAAAACAAGAACGCTCGGTTGGGGCCAAACCCATTATCAATGTTATTTTAAAAGAAGAAGCCAATGCGTTGACTGATGTAGTGGTGGTTGGATATTCTACTGTTAAACGAAAAGATTTAACGGGTAGTGTGGCTAAAGCCAATATGGAAGATATTCAAAAAGCGCCTGTTACTTCTTTTGATCAAGCATTAGGGGGCCGGATAGCCGGTGTAGTGGTAAGTTCGAACGATGGTCAACCGGGTTCCGCTTCGCAAATCGTGATTAGAGGAAGTTCTGTAACACAGGATGCGTCTCCTTTATATATTGTTGATGGATTTCCCATAGAAAATTTAGATATTAATTCCATCAATATAAATGATATCGAATCTATAGAAGTATTAAAAGATGCCTCGTCTATTGCCATATACGGTGCTAGAGGTGCTAATGGTGTCATTATCCTTACAACAAGGAAAGGAAAAGCAATGCCTACACGCGTTAGTTATAATTTTTCCAACGGTATTCAAAAGGATATTCGGAGAATGAAAATGCTCAGTCCTTACGAGTTTGTAAAATTACAACTTGAGTTAGATAGCATTCAAGGCACACCCGGCAATCCTATTACCCGTTTTGCAGATAGATACCTTGATCCTGCAAATGGTATCACACTAGAATCGTATAAAAATCAGAAGGGGCTTGACTGGCAAGAAATGTTGCTAAGAACAGGCATGTTGCAAACACATAACGTAAGTGTAATTGGAGGAAATGCCGATACCAAAATTTCTTTAAATGCGTCTTATACCAATCAAAGGGGCATCCTCATCAATACGGGTATGGAAAGATATGATGGTAAGTTTAGTTTGGATCATAAAATTGCCAAGAATCTTAAACTTGGTGTTATAGCATCGTACACCAATTCAGTAACTTTTGGAACAATACCTACGGCAAATGCGGGGGGAGGAGTGGTGTTTAATATGTGGAATTTTAGACCCGTAAATGTATTAGGCGGACAAGATTTGGATGGTTCACTCATTGACAGTACTACCCTTGGCGATGTGGGAAGTACTACATTGGTACCGGATAACTTGGTAAATCCATTGCAGCAAGCTCAAAACGAGTACAGAAAAAACATTACCAATACAGCAATTATCAATAGCTATTTAGAGTATACCTTTTTAAAATATTTTACTTTGAAAATCAGTGGCGGCATAACAAGTACCACGCCAAGGGCTGAAACATTTTATAATTCAAAAACAGCACAGGGCTTATTAACTACCAATAGTCAAGGTACAATAATGAATGTGAATGGTATTAATGGCTCTGTTAATAATGCGGTAAACCTAAATTACTTAAATGAAAATACGTTAATATATAGACCTAAGATAAATAAGAATCATGTTTTAGAGGTTTTGGCAGGCTTTACGCAGCAATATGCGAAATCAAACAGTGACGGTTTTAGGGTTACACGTATACCTGAGTCGGTTGAGTATTTGGGTATGTATGCTGTAAATACTTCTACTACAGGGTCGTTTTCAAATTCGGGTACGCATTGGAAGCTATTTTCATTATTAGGTAGGGTAAATTACAACTTGAACGAAAAATACTTGTTTACAGTATCTGTTCGGGAAGACGGTTCTTCAAAATTTGCTGCCGGAAAACAATGGGGCTACTTTCCTTCGGGGGCTTTTGGATGGAGGTTTAGCAAAGAAAAGTTTGCTAGCGGATTACGCTCTTTTCTTAGCGATGGTAAATTACGGATTAGCTATGGTACTGTTGGAAACAATAGAGTGGGCGATTTTAGTTATTTATCGCAATTCGGCTCTTTACAAAACAATTATGCCTATGCATTTAACAATGTGTATGTGCCAGGTATTCAACCTTTTTTCTACGGAAACGCTAATTTAAGATGGGAAACCACCAAAGAGTTGGATTTGGGTATTAATTTATCCCTATTTAAAGATCGAATTACCATAGATGCGGATTATTACTCCAAAAGAACTAGCGACTTTTTGATTGGAGCACCGGTACCCATCTTCCTAGGTTATGGTGTAGGTAATAGTACGCAGTACCAAAATACCGGCGTTGTTCGTAACCGTGGTTTTGAGTTGTCGATCAGTACTGTTAACATCAAAAATCGAAAATTCTCTTGGACTAGTAGTTTCAACATCAGTTTTAACAGAAGCAAAATACTCAGTTTTGTTAATGGGGTAGAACTGATACAAACACCTTCACAATTTCCGGGTATAGCAACTGCAAGCAATGGTACTGCATGGATTGCTAAAATTGGCGCTCCAATAGCTCAATATTACGGTTATCAATGGGCGGGAGTGTATCAATATTCCGATTTCAATCAATTGGCCAATGGCAATTTGGTTTTAAAGCAAGGGGTGCCATTTTACAATACGAGCAATTCCACAGTCAATATCCAACCGGGCGATCCTAAATATGCCGACATTAATGGCGACGGAATTGTAGATGTATTTGATCAAAAGGTTATTGGCAATCCATTGCCTTTACATACCGGTGGATTTACCAACAACTTTACCTACAAAAACTTCTCTTTAGGCATCTTTTGTCAGTGGAGCTATGGTGCCGATAAATTAAATGCGAATAAATTGGTTTTTGAAAGTGGTTCTTATTACTTGAATGGTAATCAGTTTGCTACATATGCCAATAGATGGACGCCCACAAATCCTACGAACGACATACCAAGGGCTACTTACAATACCAAAACCGACCCTGCGGGCCTTACAAGGGTATCATCTAGGTTAATTGAGGATGGTTCGTTTCTACGATTAAAAACGGTATCTTTTGCCTACTCTCTTCCTGCACAAGTACTAAAGAAAATTAAACTAACCAATGTTAAGGTTTTTGTAGCGGCTCAAAATTTATTGACACTCACCAAATATACGGGTATCGACCCCGAAGTATCCACTTTTAGGCCTGCAAATCCGGCCGCAGGATTACCGGGTACTAGCGGAACAGGTTATGTAACAATTCAACCAAGTTCAAGTTACGTAGCCTTAGCACCGGGTTGGGATTATACGCCTTATCCACGCACCCTTACAGTAACATTTGGTACCAATATTACATTTTAATAAAGTAAGTTTGTTAGCTAATTAATAATTTAAATAAACATGAAACTATATAATAAATTTAGATTCTATAGCTGGATACTGATACTGATGGTCAGTATGGCAAGTTGTAACAAGAATGTGACGCTAGATCCAATTAATTTTCAACCGACTACTTATACCTCTGCTGCTCAAATTTACTCTCAACTAGCAGCCTGTTATGCCAACCTATCGGTAGACAATTCTGCCGGGTTTGGTTTATACAGCCATGCAATTTGGGGATATATGTCAGCCGGAGCCGATGAAACTTTTAGAACAGATGCAGCAACCCAAACTACTTCGCAAGTACTAACCGAATCGTATAGGGGTACAAGCGATGAAGTAACCTATTCCAACTTTTGGAGAGCTTGTTATAAAGGAATTGAACAAGCTAACATTATCATTAGCGTGATTAACCAGCCCAATATTAGCGAAGCGGAGAGAAAAAACATTTTAGGTCAGGCCGTGTTCATGAGGGCTTACTATTTGTATTTGCTCACTAGTAATTTTGGCGATGTTGTTCTGAAAACAACACTTACCTCAGACATGTCGAATTTTAATATTCCGGCAACACCTACGGCTGAGGTATACAATTTCATTGTAAATGAAATGAAAAAAGCCGACACGCTTGTATATACAATGCCAAAAGTTACCAATACTTCTATGGTTACTCAAACGGCGGTAGAAGCCGTATTGGCAAGGGTGTGTTTGTCTATGGCTGGACAACCAGTGAAAGATCAATCTAAATATGCAGAGGCGCTTTTTTGGGCAGAAAAAGTGATTAACTCCGGCTTACACGACTTGAATGTAATTCCCCTATCTGTTTTAACTTCATTACCGGCTACTGTTGGCGTACCTGCTTATACTGCATATGCAAATGTGTTTGTAAACAATATGCAGAATAACGTAAGTTGGTTTTCAGGTAACAGGGAAGGTATTTGGGATGCTGCATTTTTATCAAAGTCAAATATTACGGGTGCATATGCAAATACCAATTATCCGGTATCGCAGCAGTTGGGTTCATTAATGGGCATTACAAACAATTCTACTGCCAATCCATTTGGTGCATTAAATATTTCAAACTTTGGTTTTTCAGCAGGAACTTACCGTGTTTTTCCCAAGCTGTACAACTTGTACGAAGCGGGAGATATGCGTCGCGATTGGGCTATTGCTCCATTTGTTTACAATGCCACAGTTAATGGCAAAGCACCAATACTTTCTGTAATTATTTCCGGTGGTGGTGGTACAGGTGCCACCGCAATTGCCAAGGTAAATGCTTCGAAAATCATGGAATCGATAGTGGTGGAAAATGGTGGTAGTGGTTATACTTCGGCACCTACAGTTTCATTTGTAGCAACTTCCGGATCTGGTGCCACAGCTACCGCAGAAATTGGGGCCGATGGAAAAGTTACCGAAATCAAACTTACTAGAGGTGGGTCCGGCTACCCAACTATATATGATAGACCTGTAGGTAAATGGCGTCGTGAGTTTGAAACCAATTTAAGTGGCGTTACAAGAATCAACCAAAATACGTCGTGCAATTTCCCTATTATTCGGTATGCTGACGTTCTATTAATGGCCGCCGAAGCCGATTTAATGGTTAATTCAGGATCACCTTCTGCAAAAGGTTTGGCCTATTACAATCGGGTTCGCAGAAGAGCCTTTGGCGTTGCTATCAATACACCTAATGCAGCTGTAGATGTGTCTACCTTTACGCTTCAAGACATCATTAACGAACGCTCTCGCGAACTGTGCTTTGAAGGTTTGAGACGTTTGGATTTAAAAAGATGGGGTGTTATGCAGCAAACCATGCAAGCACTATTAGCCGATAACAATTTAAATGCGCCTTCTGGTGCACAGCAGGATGCAGCTACCATTACAGCACGCAACTTTTTATCCAATCCCACCAAATTTATCATGTTCCCAATTCCATCTTCAGAATTACAAATAGATGCAGCTTTGGTACAAAATCCAGGATGGTAATTCTAAATATTAAAAATTGATTGTTGTATGAAAAATATTTTATTAATAATTTGTACCGTTTGCTGCTTATTTGCAGCAACATCCTGTCATAAAGTAACAGTATTGGATATAGATGATTTTTCTGTATCTACTGAAGTAGCATCAATTCAAGCGGGTGATACGCTTAAATTTAATCTTACCGGTAACCCCGACATTATCTTGTTTTATTCTGGCGAAGCAGGTCGAAATTACGACAGCGCAAAACAATTAACCATGTTGGGCTCACCCAAAATTGTATTTCAAAGTGCCATGCAGCAGGGTTCATTGCCTAATCAGGATTCTTTGAAATTAATGGTTGTTAAAAATTTGCCCGCTTACGATTCGGCAACAATTGTTAATGCAAATTGGGTAGACATTACCAACCGCAATAAATCTTGGCCAACTACTTTGTCTACTACTTACACTACTTCCGATTCTATTGATATTTCTGATTTTTCGGATGCCGATTCAATCAACATTGCGTTTAAATTTACTGGAAAAAAATATGGTACACCTCGTGCGCAACAGCGCAAATGGCAAATACAAGGTTTTACACTTACCAATTGTTTGAGCGGCGGTGTAAACATTCCAATTTTTTCCACATTTTTCAATACAGGGTGGTTTCAGCTAAATGTAAAAAATAACCCGTTGATAGATACAGTAGATGCTACTAAAAATGCGCAGGCTTGGAATGTGGGAGAATATGGTATCAATGCAAATAATGCACCTTTGATTTTGCAAAATGGTTCGCGTAAAAGCGCCTGCAATAAAAACGGAATTGCCATCCAAACAGCGTATCCAATTTCATTTAATCCCGGATCCGGTACCAATGTTGACGATAATGAAGATTGGTTAATCACTTCTGCCGCCAACTTAAAATATGCCCGTCAAATTTCGGTTCCTGTAAAAAGTACAGTCATGAGTAGGGTTACTCGTTTTAGGTACGTATTTAAATTCCCGGGTGTATATCAGGTTGCTTTTGTAGCCCAGAATCAAAAATTAAATATCAAAAAAGAAGTAGTAAAGCGTTTAACGGTTACAGTCAATTAATGATTGTAAGTAAAACTATCAATATTGTACAACCTTATTTTGGCAATATCGTTCATAACGATGTTGCCAAAATATTTTAATATCATCTATGAATAAAATTTTATTTTTTTTATTTTGTTTAGTCAATACCATGTCGGGCGGTTTGCTTTATGCGCAAAGTAAGCGGCTTCCATTGATTATTGACATGGTGCACCACAATCCCGGCGAAGCATTAACACAGTCAAAATTTTCTGATCCGCGTTTTGTAAAAACGATGCCTTTCAATGGTCAGGTGATGAACGATTTTGTGTTTGCACACACCGCCATCACGTTTCGCAGTTTAGATAAGCAAATGTTTTTGCCTGGCTCAGAAGAATACAATTGGATTAAAAAAGCAGCAGCAACCATCAATAAAAATATACAGCAAGCACATGCCGCCGGACTAAAGGCCTATTATTTTACCGATTTAATTGTGTTGCCGAAAAAGTTGGTTCAAAAATACAAAGACAGTTTGTGCGATGCCAATGGGAAAATTAGTTTCGAAAAACCATTTACCCTATATGTACATAGGTTGATGTTACGCGAACTATTCGAAAGTTTCCCCAATTTAGATGGTTTGGTTATTCGAACTGGCGAAACGTATTTAAACAATGTGCCTTATCACACGGGTAATAACCCTATTACCAATGGTGCTGCAAGCCACATAAAATTAATCAATTTATTGCGTGAAGAGGTATGCGAAAAACGCAACAAAACCATTATTTACCGTACCTGGTCGTTTGGCGGTATGCACGATTCATTGAATTATTATTTACAAGTAACCGACCAAATAAAACCGCATCCCAAGCTAGTATTTGCAATCAAACATACGCAAGGCGATTATCACCGTACTTATCCTTTTAATCCAACTATTGGTAAAGGAAAACATGCGCAAATAATTGAAGTGCAGTGTCAGCGCGAATACGAAGGCAAAGGCGCATTTCCCAATTATGTAATGGATGGTGTTATAAATGGTTTTGAAGAGTATGCCCAAAATAAGGGATTTAAAGGTTTAAAGGAAGTTGCTAATACGGCTCAGTTTGCGGGTGTATACACTTGGAGTAGGGGTGGTGGCTGGCGTGGGCCGTATATAAAAAATGAGTTTTGGTGTAAACTAAATGCATTTGTAGCAAGTAATTGGGCGGCTAATACGCATTTGACAGAAAAAGAAGTGTTTGATAAATTTATGGATGCGCAAGGTATTCGTCAAAACGATGCACGCAAAGCATTCCGACAATTGTGCTTGTTATCCGCCAAAGCTGTACTTAGGGGGCATGCTTCCGCACTTTATCCGGTTAAAAAAGATTGGGTTTTTTGGATGCGAGATCATTTTTTGGCAGGTTGCGATACCGCAAATCTTTCTCCCAAAGCCTTTCCTTCTGAGGGCTTTTTGCACGAAGCCTTTACCCAATATTTGCAACAAGGGGTTTTAGATGAAGTAGTTAAAGAGAAATATGTGGCACAGCAAATGTGGGATACCATTGTGCTTTTGAGTAAAAAAATTATTACGAACAATCGTGTCGATGACGAATACATTCGAATTTCTGCGCTTTATGGAGCGCATTTACACGCTATCATTGCGTCGGGTTGGCATATCATGGCGTTGGGAATGCAGCACGATAATGGTATTGCGATTGATAAAAATGTGCTAAAAACGGCTATAGCCAAATACGATGCAGCATGGATGCAGTATGAAGTATTGGAAAAAAAACATAAACAATGTGCAAGTTTGTATGTACCCTATGCTTTTATATACAAAGCGCCCGACTATCATAATGTTCAGGGTTTACAGGCATCTGTAAACAAGTATCGTTTATTAGTAAACTAGTAATCTTACTTGCATGTTCCTACCTACTATTTTTGGGGCACTCAATAACCAAATAGTGGCCTCATTTCCATTATTTTTTACTTTTTTGGTCTTTTATTGTGCAATACCATTAACGGTTTTGCATAAGCAAGGCATTGTTTGTTATATTCGTAATCGTATGCTTCGCTAATGAAAAAAGTACTCTTTTTCTGTTTAAGTAGTTTTATCGTATTGTTGTCGGCCGCCAACGATGATTTTTTGCATAGTAATGAAAATGCATTTGTTCAAAGCTTGCTATTTAAACGATTTTTTACCTACAACGGCCTTCCGGACGAACGTATTCGTTCCATTTTTCAAGACAAAAAAGGTTTTTTGTGGATTGGAACCATGAACGGTATTTGCAGGTACGACGGGTATTTGTTCAAAAATTATTTTGGTACGGATAGTCGGCAGTCAATTGCGGGCAATTGGAATTATGCCATTACGGAGGACAATCAATACAATATTTGGGTAGCTACCAATGAGGGTTTTAGTAAATTTGATCAAACAAAAGAAGTATTTACCAACTTTTCATTACCGGTAATGAATGGTAATGCGTTAGCTGCAAAACGCGTGAATACGTTGTTGTGGAGCCCAACGCAACAGCTTTGGCTAGGTACAAAAAATGGATTATATGTATACAATATCAATACGAATCAGTATCAGAAAATAGCTATCCCAGCTTTGTGTGCCCCTGTTAGCAAAATCATCGCATCGGCCAATGCCAACCATTTGTGGATCGCTACAGATGCTAGTATTGTTGATTATAACATTAAAACCGGTGTGTACAAAGTATATCCTTTGCAGGTGCGGCCAAGTCCTTATGGCGACAAAGTGTGGTCGATTGTAGAATACCAACACGATGTGTACGTGGCAACGGCAGCCGATGGTCTACTAAAATTAAGTTACAATCCGGCTACTCATATGTATAGTCAGCCTGTAGCATTTAACCAATTTGAAGGCAGCAAAGAAAGTCTGGAAAATACGCAAGTGTTTGATATGCGTGTTGCACAAAATGGGGATTTGTGGCTAGGTACGGTAAAAGGATTGGCCAAGATAAAGAAAACTGCCAAAGGATTTACGGGGTTAGAATTTTTTAGAAACAATACAGTAAATAATAAAAGTATCAGTAGCGATAGGGTATATGCGCTTTTTATCGACAAAACAAATGTACTTTGGTGTGGCACCGAACTTGGATTGAACAAGTTAGATTTGAATAGTTTACCTTTTCATTATTATACGTTTAATAATCAACGGTTAACAGATCAGGTTCGGGGTATTCATACCCACAATGGGGTAGATCTTTTGGTGGCTACTTTCAAAAGTGGCTTTCATAAGTTTAATCTGCTCACCAAACAGGCCGAAGCCTTTTCTTTTGTTCCGGAACCTTCTTTTTACAATGCACCGCGTTCCGTTTATGCCATGCCCGATGGAAAAATATTGGTAGGTACCTTAAACGGATTATTGCAGATAAACAACAACGGTTATACGCCCATGTTAGGTTCGCACGCCGTTTTTGCTATTTTGCGCGATCAAAACAACAATCAATGGATAGGCACCAACATCGGTTTGTTTAAAATTGATGCTAGTGGTAAAATGTTTAACGTAACCCAAAATACCGCTAGCCCAAGCAGTATTACATCGCCATTTGTGCGCACTTTATTCCAAGATAGCAATGGTAATATTTGGGTAGGGTTCGAAAATGGCGGTTTGGGCTATATAGATGTTACCTCCAATCAATTGGTAATGTGCGTTTACCAACAGCAAAACAAACCTATTATTGGCAACACGGTATATGCCGTAACAGAATATCCGAAAAATACTTTATGGGTAGGGTCGGAAAGAGGGATGGCAAAAATTGTGTTTAGTACTTCTAAACCAGATATTAATAAGGCAACCATAACCCAGTATTCCGAACAAGATGGTTTGCCAGATAAGTCGGTAAATGGTATTCTTAGCGATGATGCTGGTAATTTATGGATCAGTTCTATAAAAGGGTTGGCCCGATTTAATTGCCAAAAAGGGTCGTTTCAAAACTTTTTACCCAATATTTATTTTACCCATAGCTGTTGTTTTAAATACAATAAACACCAACTGTTTTTCGGTACAGCCGACGGCTTTCTAACTTTCGATCCCGCACAAATTGTTTCAGATACGGCTTTGCCTGCTCTTACCATTGCCGATTTTAAATTGTTTAATAAAACCATACATATTGGTGATGAGGTAAATGGTAGCGTTGTGCTAAACAATGCTATGGCTTTTTCTAAATCGCTAGTGTTGAATTACAAGAATAATGTATTTACCATCGATTTTGCAGCGCTCCATTTTGCCAATCCGGAATACAACAAGTTCGCGTATAAAATGGAAGGATTCGACAAAGATTGGATTTTTACCAACGTGGCCAACCGAAGTGCTACTTATACCAACCTTGATCCGGGTACCTACACTTTCAAGCTAAAGGCTGCCAATTATTTGGGTGTATGGAACAATGTGCCACACGAACTTACCATCAAAATTTTGCCGCCACCATGGAAAACTTGGTGGGCTTACGCTATTTACTTGCTTATTTTAGGAGCAGGTATGTATGTTTTAAGCCGCTATTCCATCATGCAACTCAAACAACGGCAACAATTGCGTTATGAGCAAATTGAAAAGGCACAATTGAAAAAATTGGACGAATTAAAAACGCATTTTTTTACCGATATTTCTCACGAGTTTAGAACCCCTTTATCGCTGATTGTGGGCCCAACTCAAGAACTGCTTGAGTCCGACAATTTGAGTTTAGAGGAGAAAAATAAAATGTCGTTAATTCAACGAAACAGTAAAAAACTATTGTATCTGATTGACGAGTTAATGACTTTTCAAAAGCTAGATCAAGGTAAATTGCAACTAAAGCCCGAAACAATTGAAATGGTGGCTTTTGTATATGGCATTTACCAAAATTTTCAGTATTTGGCTAAGCAAAAAAAGATATTTTTCGATTACTTACCCCAAAAGGATAGCTATTTTGTTCATGCCGATTTGGGGAAAATGGAAATGGTACTTAATAATTTACTATTCAACGCTTTCAAATATGTACCATCTCAAGGTACTATTCGCATAACATTACAACATTGCACCACAGCGCAATTGCCTTCTGAACCAGTTATAAGTAACACAAATTGGTTGTGCGTTGCTGTTGAGGATAATGGTAAAGGCATTAATGAGGCTGATTTTGAACATTTGTTTGAACGCTATTTTCAATCCAATAATTCCGTAAAAGGCACGGGTGTGGGACTCTCGCTTACCAAAAATTTAGTGGAATTGCACAAAGGCATCATTACTGCAAGTAGTCATCCAGGCGTAAAAACAAGTTTTGCATTTTATTTACCGTTACTTTCCGAAAAAGAACTAGCCGAGGCGCAAGCAGTACCGAAAAACTATTTGCCTGAGTACCATTTAACCGATTTGTCGGGCGGTGCTTTATCCTCAATTGATAGCCAGGAAGATGCATCCGAACAGGATAAACCCATCCTGTTGTTGGTAGATGATAATACCGAAATTCTGGATTATTTAGATATGATTTTTAAGCAACACTACCATATAGACAAAATGGGTAATGGTGTTGAAGCCTTACAATATTTGCAGAACAACGAGCCCGATTTAATCATCAGTGATGTGATGATGCCTGAAATGGATGGAATTACTTTTTGTAAAAAAATGAAATCCAACATTCAAACATCGCATGTGCCTATCATTTTATTAACGGCAAAATCTACCGTAGATAGCATGGTAGATGGTTTACAAATTGGTGCCGATGATTATATAGCCAAACCATTTTATCCGGAGGTATTGAAAGCAAAAGTGGCTAATTTTATTGAAAATCGCCGCCGTTTGTCGGACAAACTCATAAAAACAAGTACTGAAAATGGCGGTGTCATTATTCCAAAAGACATCACCAAAAATCCACTTGATGAAGCCTTTTTGAAAAATGTAATGGATGCAATTTTAGCCAATTTAGATAATGAAGAGTTTAGTGTAGAAGAATTGGGAAATATGGTAGCAATGAGTAGAAGTAACCTATTCCGCAAATTAAAAGCCGTTACAGGACAAACACCTAATGAATTTTTATATTTCGTTAGGTTGAATAAAGCCATGGAAATGCTATTAGAAAGGAAAATGAGTATTTCTCAAATTTCGTACGAAGTTGGTTTTAAAAGTGCTTCCTCTTTTACCAAATCATTCAAAAAACAGTTTGGCAAAGCCCCAAGCGATTATTTGAACGACATGATTCATCACCAATTAGAAGATCAAAAAAATAAGCAATCGGGTATATAGATTGTCAAAACCTATCTTGTAATGCTATTGTATTTATAGATAAAACGGCGATTAACAAACTGTCTATATTAGCAATATTGGAATATGACTTTGTATTGGTTTAACTCCAATTTTTCAAAAACTATTTGCGTTAAAGGTCTAGTATTCATGAATTGATTTTATATTAAAACATACTTGATTTTTTTATACGCTTAATTATAGATTACTAGAAAGTTTATGATAGGGTAGCTGCAAGAGTTTGATTCCTTCAGTATTTGCAAACCTTGTAGCATATGGTGACTGCATTTTACCTACTTTAAAGTAGATTTGATTGTTTTAAAAATACAAGCCGATGCACTTAAATTTACTTTTTTAAAGTAAACACACACATTGTATAAAATTGGAAGCCTTTTGGTATGCGTTTGTTGGTTGCATGTGTGTGCATGGACGCAATCTTCTAATGGTATTACACAAAAAATTGCTACCAAAGGTATTATTGTGCTGCATCCAAAGAGTATTGCACCGGGTAGTGTATACATGCCCAAGTACGATAGTTCGTATTATAGAATCAACTATGCATTAGCAACGCTTGTTTGGTTAAAAAAAGCGAATACCGATAGCACCATTATCAATTTTAGAGTGTTGCCAATTTCGTTTGTAAGTCCTTATTTCAAGTATCGATACGATAGCGTTAAAAATAATTTTCTAGCTCCGGCTAGTCGCTTTTTTGTAAAGCCCGACGCCAATGCCGCCAACATAAACGCATGGAAAAATAAAAGCAGTTTGCAATACGCAGGCAGTTTTGGTCGTAGTATCAGTATTGGCAACCGTCAAGATGCCGTATTCAATTCGCAGTTAAATGTGCAATTAAGCGGCTATTTGGCCGATAGTGTGCAAGTAGCTGCCGCGATTACCGATAACAATATTCCCATTCAACCCGATGGTACTACCGCCCAATTAAACGAGTTTGATCGTATTTTACTACAATTTAAAAAACAACATTGGCAAGTAGATTTAGGGGATATAGATATTAGGGCAAGCAATAACTATTTTTTGCGCTTTTACAAACGTATGCAAGGGGTAGGGTACGTTCAAAGGCAGGCCACAGCAAAGCAGTTGGTAGTAAGTGCTGGGGTAGGTAAGGGAAAATTCAATCGGTTTATATTGCCGGTAGTTGAAGGCAATCAAGGGCCTTATAGGCTACCGTCTGCCAATGGCGAACTGTATTTTGTAGTGTTGGCCAACACCGAGCGCGTATTTATAGACGGAGTACAAATGCAGAGGGGTGAAGACCAAGACTATACTATCAATTACAACACCGCCGAAATTAGTTTTACACCCAAGTGTATGATTACCAAAGACAAACGTGTTCAGATAGAATACGAATATATTGATAGAAATTATTTAAATACCATTTTGTATGTAAACAAATCGTGGCAAGTTGCTCCTAAGTGGCAAGCCGAAGTACAGTTTTACCAATCGGCCGATGCCAAAAACGCACCTATCAATAACAATTTAGATTTAGATCAAAAACAATTTTTAGCCGCTTTGGGCGATAGTATACAGCAGGCTTTTTACGCTACATCGGTAAAAGACAGTTTTAGTACCGGTAAAATTTTGTATGCCAAGCGCGCGAGCCCTCAAGATAGTAGGGACTCAATTTATGTGTATTCTACCCACCCGGATAGCGCTAGGTATAGCCTAAACTTTGCATTTGTTGGGCAGGGTTATGGCAATTATATTCCTTATTATAATAATGCAAACGGGAAAGTATACCAATGGATAGCACCAATCAACGGAATGCCACAGGGTAGTTACGAACCGGCACAGTTTTTAGTAACGCCCAAAGTGCTGCAATTGGCCAATATGCAGGTGCGTTACCAACTTTCAGCACACACCAACATGCATGTTCAAGGAGCCTTGAGTAATTACGATGTAAATACCTTTTCGTCCAAGCACAAAAGCAACAATGTAGGCGGGGCTGCTAAATGGCAACTACAACATACCGGCCAAGCCGCGGTATTGGGTAAACTTTGGAAAACAGATGTAGTAGCCGAATATGAATATGTACACCAACAGTTTACTCCCATCGAAAGATTGCGTACTGTAGAGTTTTTGCGCAATTGGGGCATGTCATTACAGTCTGGCAAAGCCACAGAACAACTACCCAAAGTACAAGTTGTTTTGAAGGATTCGGCAGGGAATACTTGGCAATATGCCACTCAAGCGTATTTACGGAACGATGGTTTTACGGGTTACCAACAGCAATTGCAATGTAACCAACAATTACATGACTGGAATTTGCAAGTAAATAGCAGTTTCAATAGCAACAGCAATACTGCCGCAATGCAAAAAGGCTATTTTTTAAGACCTACTGTAGCCATTCAAAAAAACTTTCCCCGATGGAAAAACTACCAATGGAATGTGGCTTACGCAGTGGAGCACAATGCCCAAAAATGGATGGCCACCGATTCTGTTTTACCTATAAGTTTTGGCTTTCAAAACTTTTCTACCGGTTTCAATAGCAATCCACAGCAAGCCAATAAATGGGCTTTTCAATATTTTACTCGTACCAATCAAATGCCCTTGGGCAAAGCGTTGGTTAATGCCGATAAAAGCCACAACTTTCAATTGCAAGCCGATTTTTTGGCCAATCCCAATCAGCAAATCAAACTCAATGTAGCCTATAGGCAGTTAAAAGTGCTCAATAATGCAGTAGCCGATACCAAGCCCTACAATACATTATTGGGTAGGGTAGAATACGTTTTTTCTCAATACAAAGGTTTGATAACCGGTACTGCCTTGTATGAGGTAGGGGCAGGGCAAGAACAAAAACGTGATTTTAGTTATTGGGAAGTACAGCAGGGCCGCGGACAATACACTTGGATAGATTATAATGCCGATGGCATACAACAGCTCAATGAGTTTGAGTTGGCACTCTATTCCGATCAGGCCAAATATGTTCGAATTTATACAGCAAGCAACCAATATGTTCAGGCGCAGTACGCCCAATTCAATTACCAACTTATGTGCCATCCGAAAGTGTTGTTCCGCACTCCCTATACAAATGTTTGGCAAAAAATTGCTAGTCGCATACAGGTGCAATCTGCATTACAAACAGCCCAAAAAGCCATAGCCGGTAATGGTTTACAGTGGCAGCCTTTTAGTGGCTACATTGCAGATACGGCATTAATTAGCTTACAGCAATTGTGGAGCAATACCCTCTCTTTCAATCGGTTTAGTGCCGTATGGGGGGTAGATGTTTCGCAAGTACTTAGCAACAACAAAAGTTTGCTGACCTATGGTTTCGAAACCAAAACGCTTAACGAGTATAGTGCAAAGATTAGGTGTAATATTTTTCGAAAGTTCACTATTGAATGGTGGCAAAAAATGCAAATCAACAGTTTGTTTACGCCTGCTTACAACAACCGCAACTATCAAATTAGTAGTTGGCAATGGGAACCACGCTTTACTTATACCAATGCCACCAATTATCGGTTGCTAGTAGCCTTACAATTTGCTACCCGAAACAATGCGCCGGCCTATGGTGGCGAGAAAGCGTCGTTGAAGTCCGTGTTTGCCGAGGCTAAAGCCAATGTTGCCGCTAATACGAACATTAGTGCCAAAACAACTTATAGCGTCATCCGATACTCCGGTGTTGGCAATACCACCACTAGCTACATCATGCTCGATGGCTTGTTAGTAGGGCAAAACCTACTTTGGAATACAGAAATTACCAAACAATTGAAAAATAATTTTCAGCTAAGTATCCAATATGAGGGTCGTCAGGCTGCAAATAGCAAAGTTGTACACCTAGGCAGGGCAAGTATTCGAGCTATGTTATAAGCCGAGATAGGCTTTTTTACAAATGAACTAGGACAATTTTGGGCGTTCCCCTTCGGGTCGGGCCTTTACGCTTTTACTCCTCGCCACCACCTTTCAGGATGTTGGCTGTGGGGTAACCGCTTCAGTCCCTAACGCAATTTCCCCTACAAATAAGCATCTTGCTTGGTCAAAATAGCTTTTTCAAGCAGATCCTAGCAAATAATTACAAATCAATATGGCTAGCGCAATACATTTGCAACCTAAAATAGTAACACATGCAGCTAACTACCGTAATTTTTGACATGGATGGCCTCCTGATCGATAGCGAACCTCTTTGGCAGCAAGCGGCTTATGAGGTATTTAAACAGTATGGAGTTAGCTTTACACAACAACAGTACAACACAAGTGTTGGCCTGCGTACCCGCGAATTTGTTGCTTATTGGTTTCAATATTTTCAGCTTGACGAGCAATATTTGGCTCAAGCCGAAAAAGACATTTTAACAGTAGTTGGCATGTTGATAGAACGCAACGGAAACATTATGCCGGGTGTGCCGCAAATATTTGAGTTTTTTAAACAAAGAAATTTTAAAATTGGTATTGCTACTTCTTCGCCACAAACATTGATAGATATAGTAGTTCGCAAAGCCAATTTGTCTTCCTATTTACACGCTACCTCATCGGCAGAAGACATGGAAAATGGCAAGCCCCATCCACAAGTATATTTAGATTGTGCCGCCAAGCTAAATAGTGCGCCTTTGCAATGCGTGTGTTTTGAAGATAGTTTTAATGGTATGATTGCTGCAAAAGCTGCTAGAATGAAATGCGTGGTGGTGCCACATGGCAGTATGCAAAAGGAAGAAAGATGGGCCGCCGCCGACCTTAAACTTTCCTCGCTGCAAAATTTTGGACAATTACATTTTGGCTTGCTCAATCAGTCATAAACAGAACTGTGGTTAAACAAATGGTGAGTGTATAATCGTTTAAATAACATTATCACCAATGATATGGCTATTTTACTCTTAACAATTTATTTACATTACCTATATTGCAGCAACGTAAACCGAAAATAAAACCCTATATGGCGCTAACAGACAGGATAAAGCATTTACGCATTATAAGGTCGTTAATATACACAGTGGTTGGAGCAATTACTTACCCCGGAATAACGCTGATTAATAAAATAAAAATCACAGGAACGGAGCACCTTAAAAACTTGCCCAACAACAATGTACTGTTTGTAAGTAACCACCAAACCTATTTTACCGATGTAATTACTTTTATCCATATTTTCTGCGCTGTAAAATGGCGCAAACAAAATAAGTTAGGCATACCATATTATCTCTTGTTTCCCTTTACCAACGTATATTTTGTAGCAGCAGAAGAAACAATGAACGGTAGTTGGATAAGTCGCTTGTTTAAATTAGGCGGATGCTTAACAGTAAAACGTACTTGGCGAGCCGAGGGAAAAGAGGTGAGGAGAGGGCTCGACCCGTCCGATACCCGAAAAATACACAAGGCGTTGGAAACAAGTTGGGTAATTACTTTTCCGCAAGGTACTACCAAACCTTTTGCGCCTGGTAGAAAAGGTACTTCTTATATTATCAAAAACAATAGACCAATTGTAATTCCCGTTGTGATAAACGGTTTTTGGCGTGCATTCACCAAAAAAGGGCTCACATTTAAAAAGAAAGGTAGTTTATTAAGTGTAAAATTTAAAGAACCATTGTCTATTGATTTCGACGCTTCTCACGAGGAAATATTAGATCAAGTGATGGATGCTATTGAGCAAAGTAAAAAGTTCATGTTAAAAGGTAAGCACCATTTAATGAATGCGTTAGACAAATAATTGCCGTCTTCTCTCAACTATTTTCTCAAAATCTATTTTGGCCTATCGGTTATCTAGAAGTAACACTCAGATAGTTATTTGCATTTTAATAATGATTTTGCGGCAACAAGTTTGGTAACACAAACAAGACTTGGCAATAGCTCGAGTTTTATCAAACATGTCGCTCCTTTGCCTTGAATAAAGATATAGAAGTTGAAATTCTATTCTTATTGCTTAGTTGAGTGCTCTGTAGGACTAGAGTTAATTTTAAGAGTAGTTGTTCAATACTTAAAATGCATTTTTCGTTACGGTCAATTATTGAACAAGACTGTGTTTAAAAAGTACCAAGGTTTTGTTTCGCCCCCTCTCCAAAAAAGGTTCAAATTTTTTGGTTATTTATTTTTAGCAGATAACTAGCAAGTGATTCAGTTTCCTCAAGGGAGAATATTGGCTTGAATTTCCTAATATAATCAAGCAGTTCATTAACCGTTAAGACTTTGACGTATTGAAACTCTTCGTTCGGCTT
>JACCDS011762580.1_pt1 | contig 22789 bp, 23 predicted proteins | sample 7446441 | NCBI WGS metagenome assembly JACCDS01 (sample SAMN15323445, study PRJNA562643) | freshwater metagenome | isolation source: river surface water | place: USA:Blue River Watershed | collected 2017-08-17 | reverse complement strand
TGGATTTGCAGATATGTTTTTGACGACACCTGTCAAAGGTCTTGAGGAAAGAGCTGTCCAATTTTCACTCCCAATTGGGCCAGTAAAAACTTCTATTTCCTGGCATAAATTTTATAGTGATGGTGGAGACACTCACTATGGAGATGAAACCGATGTAAGTTTTATCTTCGATTTGAGCAAAGAACTTCAATTTCTTACAAAGCTAGCTTTGTATAATACGGATAAGTTTCAAAACGATACAAATAAATTCTGGTTAATGATAACCTATCAACCTTAACTTTTTGTCTAGTTCTCTTAATTACTATGTAAGAGTAACACGAACCCCACATTCTTCAGTTACCTAAACAACCATACCCTGCTTGCATTGTCAACCAAGCAGGGTTTCCAATGATCCGCAGAACTTTCGAACAATGTTTGGTATAATGGATCCACAGATCCAGACACCTAGTTAAGATATGCTCTGCCAAAAGAGTGAGGCAGGCAGTGAGCGAAAATAAACGCAAAACTTTCAGTGGTGCACAAAAAGCAAAGGTAGCGCTGGAGGCCATCAAAGGGTTGAAAACGATTAACCAGATTTCGCAAGGGCACGGCGTTCATCCGATCCAGGTTAATCAATGGAAAAAAGAATTACTGGCGAATGCGGGTGATGTGTTCGACACCAAGCGTGGCCCCAAACCTAATGACGCACAGAGTGATCCAGATCGGCTCTACGCCAAAATTGGGCAACTTAACATGGAGCTTGATTGGCTCAAGAAAAGTCTGGGATCTGCCAGTAACTGTAAGCGTCCGGCGATCACAGGTTGATACTCTAATTTAAGTGTCCACTTATTTTTAGTGGACACTTAGTGTCTTAAATGGCGTCGCCAGGTTGTGACGCTAAGTCGATGTTCCACGGCAGTAGCTCATCGATGCGGTTGATGGGGTGATTGCCAATGCGTTTGAGAACCGCAGTCAGATAGTGATTCGGGTTGATGTCGTTCAGTTTGGCTGTGCCGAGTATCGAGTACAGCACAGCCGCTCGTTGGCCTCCGGCGACAGAGCCTGCAAACAGATAGTTTTTCCTGCCCAAGGCGATGGGGCGTAATGACCGCTCTGCGCTGTTGTTGTCTAATTCGGCATAACCGTTATCGACATACGCAACCAGCGCATCCCACTGCTTGAGCGCATAGTGAATGGCTTTGGACAACGGCGAGCCATTTGATAAGGTACGCAAGGTTGCCTGCAACCAGGTATGGAAGTGCTCAAGGATTGGCTTTGCTTGTATCCTGCGTATGTGTTGTTCATCCGGTGGTTGGCCGCGCGTATGCTTTTCAATCACATACAGCGATTGGATTACCTTAATTGCCTCATCGGCGATAGGTGATGAGGGACCGACGGGATTCTGAATTTATTTTACAAAAAATGAGTTATGTATTTGATATAAATAGCTTTGTACTCGATGATTAACTCTGTTAAATACGGAGTGAGTTCACATATAGGCTTTGACGATTTGTCATCTCGACGTGAAAACGTGAATCTCTTATTTAGTGAAGAAACGATGGATGGCATGAAATTACCAGAGTAAATGGTCCCAATATGTATGATTTATTGTGACCATTGGTTTTAAAAGTGTGCAACCATACCGACAAAAGCCCCAGAAAATTCAAGGTCGGTATACAACCTGTTTAAATTTTCGAATTCAATTTTCTCGACGCGGTAGCCTAAGTTCACATTTAGATCCACCATTTTGAAGCGTGTTAGATCGTAACTTAAGCCAACTTAATAATCAGAAAGTGTATGGTCATTTACTAATGAAAAATCAGCTTGGGCAAATACACTTAAATGAGTTAACGGCAAGCCAATGTTTGTGGAGACGTACAGCATTGGGTTGATTTTATCAGTTTTTATTTTTCCACTAGAAGTTGCTGTATTTCCAGTGTCTGTACAACAGTGACAGCTATGATGCGTGAACAGTTAACAAATTAAAGATGTGATGGCCGGACGCTTACAAAATACAGTCCGTTCTGAACCGGATATCAAAGGCTAGCAGAACGCTGGTTCATGGCTCTGACGTGCTAAAAGGTAGCCACAATAAGCCGGGTAACCAAGCGTTTTGTTTGACGTTCGGGCAATCGGTCAAACCAATTTCAATTTGACTATCGGGTTTGCTGGCTGTACCGGTATAAGTACCAAGGAGCCGGTCCCACCAAATAATACTGAAGCCAAAATTGGTATTACTTTCAGCCATCACTTGACTGTGGTGAATGCGGTGCAACGCCTGAGTAACCAGTACAAAACGCGCTGCTTTTTCGATGGCGTCCGGGAGTCGTATATTAGCGTGGTTAAAAGTGGCGAAGCCGTTCAGTAGTATTTCAAACAGGATAACCGCTTCGGCAGGGACGCCCAGTATCACGATAGCCAACGCTTTTATACCAATGCTAACGAGTATTTCAAAGGGGTGAAAACGCAGGGCGGTGCTGCTGTCAACGTGCCGGTCGGCATGGTGTACTTTGTGTAACCGCCACAATAGAGGAATGCGATGAAACAGCCGGTGCTGCCAGTAAACCAGCAGATCCAGTAGCAATAAACTGATGCCGATAGTCAGCCAAAGCGGCAGTGCGGTGTCATGCAACAAGCCCAATTGTTGTTGGCTGCAGTGCACCGCAAAGCCAGCTAACCCAAGCGGTAACACCAGCCGCGCCATGACCGAGGCAATAATTAACAGGCCAAAATTACCCATCCAGCGGGTTGCCATACCGGCCGTTTGTGGGTTTTTGGCTAAAGGTCTTGCGGGCAGCCAGGTCTCCAAGCTGATCATCAGTGCCAGAATACCTAGAAACACTCCTAAGCGTATTGCTGAAATATCATCAATCATTGGTTATTGCCTGCTACTTTGTTTACTTTCGACTGATCGTTGTCAATGTTTGTTGTGTGCTCATGGTGCTGTTTTAAGGTGTGATAACCGCCATGGATCCGGGTAAAAATAGTGATCGTCGCTAAACAGGCAAACCCATAAGCAATGGATGGAAAATGAGCCGGCCATAAGCAAAACGCGACAAAAAAGGCAATGGTTTCAGTTCCTTCGGTTAAACCGTTTAGAAAATAAAAGCTTTTATTAGCAAACTGTGGTCGTGGCAGCTTAAGTTTTTCCGCCGGGATAGCGAAAGCTAAAAAACTTGAACCGGTGCCAATAAATACGCTTAACAACACCGCCGCAGCTAAGGCGTTATCCGCGGGATTCGCCAGCGCAAAGCCCATTGGAATTGCAGCATAAAACAAAAAGTCGAGACAAATGTCCAGAAACCCACCCGCGGCGGAGCTGTGGTTTTGATAGCGTGCCAGTGCACCATCCAAGCCATCGAAAATACGGTTAACGGCGATACAAAACAGCGCAGCATACCAAAGCTGAAATGCCAATAATGGCAGTGCCAGCATACCTACCGCAAAACCTATCAACGTCAGCTGATCCGGTTGCACATGTTTTTTATCCAGTAACATCACCACAGGTATTAATAGCGGCTTTATTACTGGGGTGATAAATCTATCTAACATCAGTTATTCCGTTTCTAATCTAATCACCTTGCCTTTTGCGGCATCGGCGTCAGTTTGATCGTGTGTGACCATAATGGCAGGTAATAAATAGTGGCGTATTTGCTCAAACACCAGCTGCCTGATTTCATGACGTAGTTGACTGTCTAGTTTACTAAACGGTTCATCAAGTAAAATGGCCTTGGGTTGGCTTAACAATATTCGCAGCAAGGCGACTCTTGCTTGCTGACCGCCGGATAAACTTGCGGTATCTCTCTGTTCTAACCCAGCTAAACCTACCTGCGCTAATGCTTGACTAATGCTGGCCTGTCGTTGAGTTTTGGGACCTGGCGGCATCGCAAAAGCGATGTTTCCTGAGACGGATAAGTGCGGAAATAATAACGGATCTTGATACAACAACCCGATATGCCGTAAATGCGGGGCAGTTGTCGTAATGTCTTGGCCATTTAAATGCAATTGCCCCTGAGCATTGAACCCCGCCGGTAACATACCGGCTAGCCAGTTTAATAAGGTCGATTTACCGCTGCCTGATGGCCCCATAATGGTCAGTATGTCACCACCATGAATGCTTGTGTCTAAAGATAACAGCGGTTGTTGTTGGCGCGATAACACCAGCCCTTTAATGGTAAGGCGAGAGTTTGTGGCACTTTTAGCCTGGTGCTGAGCAGTTTCGGCAAATGTCTGCATGGTTATCCTTGTTGCGGTTTTCTGGTCAGCATTTTGGCTAACAGCCACGCCAATAAAAATCCTAACGCCGGCAGTAGCATTTGCACTAACGCATACACGGCACTGATCCGGCGGCTACCGCCGTTAGCCAGCGAAACTGCTTCGGTGGTAATCGTATTAATCCGGCCACCGCCAGCCAATAGGGTCGGTAAATATTGGCTAAAACTAATGGCTAACCCCAAAGCGCAGGCGATACATATCGGCCCAACTAACATCGGTAGTTTAATCCGGAAAAAGATTTTAGTTTTTGTTGCGCCCAAACTGGCCGCCACCTGACTAAAGCGTGGGTCTAACCGGCGATAACTGCTGGCGAGAGATAAAAACACATAAGGTAAGACAAACAACAGGTGCGCGAACACCACATTGATAAACGTCTGCTGGCTGTTGATCTGCTCTAGCAGCCACACCAACCCAAATAAAAAAGCAATGCCGGGCACCAGCAGCGGTAGATAAAGGAGCACAGTGCCAAAACGTGAGAGCGTTTTGCCGCTGCGTTGCTCGGCCTCTAACGTTAGTACGGCCAGAGTGATCGCCAGTGCCGTGGCACAAAAGGCAATGCTTAGAGTATCCATTAGCGGCCTGTGCATTTGATGCAATGCACTTTGCCAGTGCTGCAGTACAAACTGTTGGGGCAAGGCGTCCGGAAAGCGCCAATAACCGGCCACTGACCAAAGTACTAAGCCCAGCAACGCCAAGCCAAGAATGCTAAACAGGACGCCAGTTATTCCATGTGTGATGGGGGGCAGAGCACTGCCGCTGTCATGGCGCTTGCCATTGGTTAGCATCGGTTCGGTAACATAGGCTACGCAGCGTTCTAGCAACCACCAGCTGGCTAACAGCAGTAAGGTCAGCTGAATTTGTAAGATGGCCCCGGCAGAGGCTTTAATCCGCAAGCTTAAATCCACATCATGAAACCACTGCATAATGGCTACTGCTAAAGTCGGCGGACTGTTAGGGCCTAAAATTAGTGGTATTTCAACACTGGCGCTGGCATAGGTCAATACGGCCACTAGCGGCAAACGTAAATGAGGGTAAAGGCTTGGTAGCACCACTTTCAAAAATGCCGTGGTTGGACCGTAGCCCAAGCTCATTGCCACTTTATGATGTGCCCGTAAGGTTTGGCCTAAATGGGGTTGGGCCAATACACCAAGCGCCATCAGCAGTATAAAAGGCAGCTCTTTTACTATGAGGCCGAGCATAATGCTCAGGCCCAGCGTATCGTGCGGGTATAACCATTCGGGTGGGGCACTCCAGCCACTAAGCCAAGGGGAGACCAAGCGCGAGACCATCCCGGACGGGGTCAGCAGAAAGCCAATCGCAATGGCGGCGGCGGCATGAGGGATGACCAAGATTGGCCCTAACAGCCGTTGAATATAGCTCAGCCAAGGGCTGGTAAAGTAACTGGCTAAGAGCATCACGGTCGTTAGAAACGCCACAACCGTACTGATAAAACTGGTACTCCCACTTAATAAGATCATCTGGCCAATGCCAGGTGTTTGCCATAATTGGTCAAACCCATTCAGGCTAAACACAGTGTGATCTAACGCTGGGATCCAACCAACTGCCGGCAAAATCACCCCCAGCAAGCCACCTAATACCGGTACCACTAACAGTGCCATCAGTAGGAAGGGGCTGATGCGCACAATCGTATTAAATCCATTGGATAGTACATTCATTTGATGACGCCATAACGCTGTAGCCATTGTTGTGTTATCACCAGACTCCAGCTTGCATGCGGCTCGCTTAATGCCGGGCTTATCGCTTGGTTGGCAATGGTGGCACTGGCATGCAACTGCGCTTCAGGTTGAAACCATGTTTGTTGCTCTGCGGTCAGTTTGGCCGGTACCAACACGGTACTATCACCCCAAATGCTGGCTTGTTGTTTTTTGGCCTGCGCTTGTGGGCTTAATAAAAAATTCACCACCAGTTTAGCGCTGTCTGGGTGCGCAGCATTATAAGGCATGGCGATAAAGTGGATGTTGCTTAAGCTGCCATCTTTCATTCGGTAACTGCGGCTGCTATCGGGGAGCTCGAAGCGGGCAACCGCGGCTGGAATGTCGGCGGCGGAAAAAGTAAAGGCCAGCTGTAGTTCGTTATCACCCATTAAGCGACGTAGCTCAACGCCGCTGGACATAAAGTGTTGGCCTTGGCGCCATAAATTCGGATGTAGTTTATCCAAATAGTTCCATAACGCTGGTAACAGTAGGGCTTGGCTCTGAGGGGTAGCGGCTTGATACAGCAATGCTTTCGTCGCCTCAGTTTGCCGGTCATTTAGCACAATTAACGCATACTTTAAAAAGCTGGTGGCCAAAAAATCAGGTGGTTTGGGGTAGCTAAACCGGCCCGGATGTTGTTTCGCCCAGGCACTTAATTGCTGCAGAGTTTGCGGGGGTGTCTTGGTTGCGAGGCTATCGTAATAAAATGTCAGTGCGGCTTTTCCCCAGGGTGCTTCCATGCCTTGTGTGGGCAAGCCAAAGTCACGCGTCATTGCAGGATTATTGTTAGGATCAGTTAATTCAAAATTAGGCAGTTGTGTCACCCAGTGCGGGGTCAGCAATTGATGTTGGGCCATGGCGGCAAAATTTTCGCCATTTATCCAGACTAAATCGACCTTACCCTGCTGATCATTACCAGCGGCTTTTTCGGCTAAGACCCGACTCACCGCTTCGCTGGTATCGCTAAGTTTGACGTGGTGTAGATTAATTTTATATTGAAGCTTGAGCTGCTTTGCTGCCCACTGGATATAGCGGTTTATTTGCGGATCGCCACCCCAGGCGTGAAAGTAAACGTCTTGCCCCTCGGCGCGGGTCTCAACGTCGGCCCAGGTAGTGGTGTCACTCGACTGTGCATAAGCGTAACTTAGGCAGAAAAAGCAAAAGGTTATCGCGAGAGCGGTCCTTATGGCCGACACTTTGAAGTAAGCCAGTTGATGACACTTTGTCAGCGTGAACATCAGCTTAGTGAGCCGCATTTAACGACCAGTCATACGATAAAAACCTGATATCCAGCTGCTGTTTTTTAGCTTGGTTTTGTTGCAGAGCACTGAGTTGAATTTCTGCAGGGTACAGCAATAAAAATGCCTCAACAGAACGAGCACCACCAAAACCTTGAGTGAAATCATCACCATACCACTTAAAAATAGCCGATAAAAACACCTGGTTGTCTTTGCTGTAATTTCGGCTGCGGTCACTTAAAAACCGTCGAGTTTGCTGGTCGAGCTGTTGTTCAAGTTTGGCTCCGCTGTAAGCCTCTTCACGCAGTGCCGGGCAGCCAATACTGGCACAATTCACGGCAAAATGAATTCTTGGATCATTGTAACGACGACTGCCGCGAATAAGCTGGTGTTCAATCTCGTTCAAGCTGCGAGTTTTGCCTAACAAGGGAATAAAACGTTTATCCCAAGGTGAGCTTAATATCCCACCGAGCTCTTTAATGGAATCGAGGTCGGGGTAGCGACTGAGAATAAACTCAACCGTCCACGCGTTATACGCATTAATCAGCATCGCCAGTTGTGACGAAGTATCCCACCGATCAAACTCGATTTGTGTGATCTGACTCAACTGCGCTAGATAACCCGCTAATATTTTCCGGTCTTGTTGCATGGCAGCATAATTGACCGCGCTGCCGTGGCCTTCGTTTATCGGTTTGACATGACGGCGAAGCAGCATAGTCCAGTCGCTATCCGCCGCCGGATGAGAGGCTCTGATGTTCGTAACATCGGCTGCGAATGTTTTCGTCAGTGGGGTGAGACATAATGCGACAACCAACAGCACTGTCATCGCAGAGAAACTGGATTTTTTCATCGGCACTGCCATTTAGCCACGCCGCCAGCTGTGGTATTTTTCTAATCCGCGCAGGACGGCGGCTGGTGCGTGGTTACGTTTCCATTCACCAGCCACATATTTATTGCCTTCGGCCCAGGTTGGATAGCTGTGAATAGTGCCTAAAATTTTGTTTAACCCCAGGCCGTGTTTCATTGCCAGCACAAACTCGGCAATTAAGTCGCCGGCGTGCTCTGATACCACAGTTACGCCTAAAATTTTGTCTTTACCTTTGGGTGTAATCACCTTAATAAAACCGTCAGTGGCACTGTCGGTAATGGCGCGGTCAAGCTCAGCAAATTCAAAACGAGTTACTTCATAATCGAGACCTTGTTGTTCCGCTTCGTATTCATTGATACCGACCCGCGCCACCTCCGGATCGATAAAGGTGGTCCAAGGGATCACTCGATAATCGACTTTAAAGCGTTTAAACTGACCAAATAACGCGTTGACGGCGGCGTACCAGCCCTGATGCGCGGCTACATGAGTAAACTGATAGGGCCCGACAATGTCACCAGCAGCGTAAATGTTCGGGTACAGAGTTTCTAAGTAGTCGTTCGTTTTAATCGTGCGGTTAGTTTCAATGCCCAGCGTTTCCAAGCCGTAACCTGTTAAGCGCGCACTGCGACCAACAGCACACAACAGCTGATCGTATTCGAGCGCCAACTCTTGCTCTTTGTGCTTAACAATCAAATACTTTTTGCCCTCACGCAGCTCACAGCGCAGCGCCTGGTGCGAGGTTAAGACGGTGACGCCACTTTTTTGCAGCGCCAGTGTGGCAAATTCAGACACTTCAACATCTTCTTTGCTCATGATGCGTTCGGCCATTTCGACCTGTGTTACCTGTGAGCCAAGGCGGGCAAAGCTTTGTGCCAGTTCAGCGCCAATTGGGCCACCGCCCAATACCACCAATTTCCCTGGTGCATGGTCGAGTTTGGCAAATTCCTGCCACAATGTGTCACTGGTGACATAACCAACTTCGGCTATACCCGGCAGTGGTGGTACAAACGGGCAAGCGCCGGTGGCAATTACAATACTGCGCGCCGTTAAGAGGCTTGTGCTGCCATGAGGGTGGCTGATTTCTACGGTCCAAGGATCAATTAATTTACCGTAGCCTTTAATGACATCGACACCTAACTTGGTGTAACGCTCAACGCTGTCGTGCGGCGCAATATCGGCGATCACCTGTTGTACACGGGCCATCACTTTTTTAAATGAAAAGACCGGGTTACTGTCCTCTAAGCCGTAATGATGGGCATGCCTTATTTGTTGTGCCATTTTCGCACTTTTAATTAGGGCTTTACTGGGTACACAACCATAGTTTAAGCAGTCACCGCCCATTTCACCGGCTTCAATTAAGGTGACTTTCGCTTTGACGGCCGCAGCAATATAGCTGGTCACTAAGCCACCTGCGCCAGCACCAATCACAATCAGATTGCGATCAAATGTGCGGGGTTTGTTCCAATTGCGGTAAACCCGACGCTTTTTAACCTCATCCACAATTCTTTTTGCAATGAAGGGAAAGACCCCTAATAAGGCAAACGACAGAATAAGGTTCAAGGATAAAATGCTCGACAAGCTGTCAATCTTCGCCAGTTGGGTACCCGCATTGACGTAGACAAAGGTACCTAAAAACATCCCCAATTGGCTTACCCAGTAAAATCTCCATGCGTTAAAACTGGTAACACCCATCAGCATATTTATTAAAAAGAACGGGAATATTGGCACCAACCGCAGAGTAAATAAATAAAAGCCGCCTTCTTTGGCAATGCCGGCGTCAATGGCGGCTAAGCGTTCTGGAAAACGGCCTTTAATCGCATTCCGTAACAAATAACGTGAGGCTAAAAACGCCAGTAAAGCACCAATACTGGAAGCAAATGAGGTAAGAATGATCCCTTCTACAATGCCAAACAACGCGCCGCTTGCGAGGGTTAAAATGACTGCGCCGGGCAGCGATAATGCCGTTACTGTTACATATAGAAAAAAGAAACCACCAATCACCAACAGCGGCGATGCTTCGCGCAGCTGACTAAAATCATGAAGTGAGTCTTTTAAGCCGTTTAAAGTGAGTAATTGATGCAGCTCAGAGTAGAAAAATAACGCCACTAATGAGACAGTGAGCGCAAGCAGAAGTAGTTTCTTAAACATAATTTTACGCCTTAAAATGAATGTTGTAGCGTCAACGTGGCGTTAGCCGGCAGTTCAGGGAAAACCAGAGTCGAGCCGAAATAACCACCTTCAAATACGGGGCGCCAGTTTTGCTGGTCGGTTACGTTGTTCACATCTAATCTTAAGGTGGTGTGCTCGGTAAAGTCATAACGCGTGTTCAGGTTCAGTGTATATTGATCACGAATAGACACGGTTGCCAAAAAGTCCAACGGGTAGCCATCGGTGAAGAGGCTGGAGAAACCTACCTGCCATTTTGGTGTAATATCGAAACCTGCATTGAACGACACCGTTTGCTTTGGCAAACCTTGCACGCGGCGATTTGATGGCGCAAATGACGCAAAATTTGGTGCACCAATGCCGGTGCCTTGAACAATGTCCGGGCGTGAATTATCAAAGGTATCAGCCACTTGTACCGTATCTTGGCTGCTAGCCGAGTTGTCATAGCGGGCATCTAAATAGCTGTAACCTGCGCTAAACCAATAAGGAGCGGCGTCATAAAAAGCTTGTGCTTCAAAACCTTTGGTGCGAATGCCGGTATTGCTGCCATCGCGATTGCGCAGGCTGCGTTTTTGCTGAAATACTGCACTATCGACATACCACGCACTGCCCGTTGGTGAGTATTTAATACCAACTTCGTTTAGGGTGTTTTCAGTGGCAAAGTTTTGGCGGTTGATTTGGTTATTGGCGCCTAATACGGTGCCGCCTGCCATGCTGTTAGACGTCGCTTCGTTATAGCTGGTGCTGGCATAGCCGGTGATGTCGTCCCGGATCCGATAACTCAGACTTACCTGTCCGGAGTGTAGCAATTCATTCACACTATCGCTGGCGGCTATCTGCCCTTGCGGCGCTATGGCATCACGGGCTGTTACATCATAAAAATCAGCACGGTAGCCAATGCTGGTTGAAAATTTATCTGTCCATTGGCTGTTATGTTGCAGGGCTAATCCGCTTTGCCAACTGCTGGAGTCGGTGGTATCTGACAAGGAAAAGTCACCGATACCATCGCGATTAGTATCATACTGCGCACCGGGTGACACAAATATACCCGGGCGAAGTTCAACCAAGCGTGCTTGTTGGGCGGTGGTGAGCGGGATGCGGCGGTTTTGCAGCGGGCCGGTAAGGTCTATGGGTAAGTCGGCTTCAGTGGTAAACTGACTGTAGCCCAATACCTGATTATAACGAATATCGATCGCAGCAATACTACTTTGGCTTGCGTGCCACTGATACGTCAATTCCAGTCGGTTTTGAGCGCTATCGGCACCATCAATAATCTCGACAAAGCTGTTTTGCGCCACTTCCTCACGTTCCAGATACTGGTAGTATGTGATATTTTTAAGCGAGGCTTTATCACTGACCTCGCGCTGATAAATACTGTGCAATAAAATGGTTTGAGCGTTATTAATATTATCTGGATCCGTTAATACCTTGCTGCGGTTGATCTTTACCAAGCCGGTGGGCGACACAATCGCGTTGGGGCCTGCAACGCGGCTGCCATTAGGCTGAACGCCCTGGCCGGTAACATATAAACCGTGGTCAATCAGTGACTGGGTTGGGCGGTTAATGCCGGCGTTGTCGGTAAAGTCGACATCATAATATTCGACATGAATGTCCCAGCTGCTGACTGTATCTGGCAGTAACCGAAATGCGACAAAAATACTGTCGCTGCTAAAGCCGGAATAATCATAATAACTACCGTTGTCGATGTGCTCTGCACTGATACGCACACCGCTTTGGTTGGCCACAATAGCCGTGCCAACATCAAGCTGGGCGCGGTAATGATCCCAGCTACCGGCAGATAACTCCACTTTGTTAAACGTGCTGTTGGTCGGGGCTACTTTTGAATGTAAGTTCACAAAGCCGCCATTCCGTTGGCTGGTGCCAAGCAATACCGGTGGTGCGCCTTTAACCACATCAATCTGCTCAATGGCGTTAAACGACATAGGTACGCCAAAACCATTATTTCCAGCCTGACGCCGCACACCATTCTGGTACAGTTCACCTAACTGGCCGCGAATGGTGGGCAGGCTAGCTGCGCCAAAGCCACTGGCTGAATAACTGTTCGGACTCACTTTTTGAATATCAGCCAAGTCATTAATATTAAGTTGTTCCAGCATCTCACTGCTGATCGGTGTTACCGAGCGGGCTATATCTTTTAAAGCAATGTCGTTGCCAAACAGGCCATCCACCTTAGCATTTTTGGGTGACAAGCTCTTATCGCTAATGACGCTACCTGACACCTTAATTACTTCTATTTGTTCAATGTTATTAGCTATTTGTTCAATATCATTAGTAGCTGCTGCAAAGGATGAATATAACACCAGACTTAAAGCGAGTGCGGTAAGCGAACGAGGCTGGTGGTGATAACTAGGCATATTTTATTCCACTGTAATGAAGTTGTTGATGAGGTTGTACTATTTGTAAACTTATTTTGGCCCGCTTGTGTTACACTTTCTATATAATTTAGATCTAAACGGCATGATTACTTCTGAAATACCAACAAATGTAATTCATTTTGTAAACGGCTGTTGCTATTCCAACCGTCAGCGGTCTGGCAACTTAAATGGAAAGCAGACCGGTAGCGAATAAATTTAGTTATACTCACGTTATAATACAAACTCATGACGGAGTTTTTCAAGGTTGTTGTCCCATTTCCCATTCCATTCTGCTACCTTTGGGTCAGGCGGGCTCAAGGTGAGCAAGTACTGCCTTCGGCCTCAACACCATTTCTTCCAGTCTGTGTCCAAGCTGCTGAAGCACCTCCGACTGTGCATCAAGTCGCCATCACGGTGTCGTTTCGTAGTGGCCATCAGATGGTGTTACATCAGGCAACGCCAGACATGTTGCGTCAACTGGTGGCGGCATTGTCATGATGATGTTATCGCATGACGTGCGCATCTGGCTGTGCGCAGGTTACACCGATATGCGTAAAGGCTTTGATGGTTTGGCTGCCATGGCACAGCATGTGTTGCAAAAAACCATTCAGTGGCCATGTGTTTGTCTTTCATGGGCGGCGCAGCGACCGGGTCAAATTACTCTGGTGGGATGGTAAGGGCTTATGTTTGTGTTACAAGCGTTTTTTACAAGGCCGATATACTTTCTCGCTAGTGAGTTTCACCAAGGCTTCGGCCTGGGCTGCGAGGTCCGCAGATGCGATGTTACGTTTTGACGTTATAGCGATAATTTTACTTAAAAGTCATTGTTTTTAACTCAGTTAGCACTTCGATTGTTTGTGGGTAATCGCTCTAATCACGTCAATGATCATTTCCTAGCCACCGGTACTAAGTGCACACTGCCCATCGGCATTGGATTTCGCCGGGAACGGGCCTTGTTCGAGTTGTTTGGTCCATGTACAATGTCTGGATAGCTCAAAGAACAGCAGTTTTATTTGGGTTTTGCGCTGGTTGACGAAAAACATATAATCACCACTTTGCGGCTCAGGCTTTATCTTGTCGCGCACCTGTACAACTTGGCATATGAAGGATTTACGCATATCCACCGTGCTCGTACAGGGAGATATTTTTTGTTGGGAGGCCACGGCTAACGTCAGAGTTAATTTAACTTAATTTCAACATTATTACCCAAACTCAGTACGATACTCCAGCGAGCACAACCTGTGGCTTGTGTTAGATTTTGATAAATCAATAATCTGGGTTGGCGAATTTTGTTGCTTATCTACCTGTAGTCTCTGACGCCATTTGCAAAAACCAACGTAACTCAGATAAAAACCAACGTAACTCAGATTATGTACTTTACAAAACTGGGCGGCGCTTTGGCCAGAAGCTTACCATAACTCAATAAAATGTTGACACTGTTCGGTGTTGCGATAAATTCGTGCCAAGTCGGGCCGAGCGTGGTGATAGCTTTGACAGCCAAAGAGACGATATGAATTAGATTCGTATGCATCCTTTCGTAGGATGCGGACAAGATGCTTTTATAAGCTCGGTTTGAACAGACGCGCAACGATTTGAAAGTCCATTGCTAAGAATCCAACTTAGCAGAATAAAATATTCGTGGGAACCAGCCCCCGCGAAGGGGGTTCAATGCCGAACAATTCAGCGGTGCTTATCGTCGAAGATGATCAAGATATTGCAGCGCTATTAATTCAGAGTTTGAAACTGGCTGGGCTGGAAGTCTTCCATAGCCCGAGCATTGCGCAGGCATTACGTTATCTGGAACAACAATCGTTTGCACTGGTTACACTTGACTTGACTTTGCCTGATGGTAACGGTCTGGATCTGTGTCGACAGTTAAAAAACACCAATCCGGAATTGGCGATATTAATACTTACTGCCCGCTATTCTGAAATCGATCGTGTCGTGGGATTGGAGTTGGGCGCCGATGATTACATCAGTAAACCATTTAGTATGATGGAGTTTCAGGCGAGGGTCCGTTCGTTATTGCGTCGGGTACAATTGTTAACAGCAGCGCGATTGCATCCGCCAGCTAACCTGATTCGTGTTGGCGGACTAGTTATCGACAAACATCAGCACAGAGTGAGTTTGCATGGTGTAACTTTAGATTTAACCGTGACTGAATTTGAATTAATGGAGTTTCTGGCGCAACAACCGCGTCGTGTGTTCACACGTAGTCAGTTGCTTTCATCGGTTTGGGGTTATAACCACAATGGATACGAACATACCGTGAATTCTCATATTAATCGTTTACGCAGTAAGTTAGAGACAAATCCAAGCCAACCCAAAATAATCGAAACCGTTTGGGGGGTAGGTTATCGGTTTAACCCGGAGTCGATATTACCCGTCGTGCCAGAGTAGTTGTCCTGTCATCGTTTCATACAAGTTAGAGTTAGATGGTGGGTGGTTAGCAGGTCGAAATGGCTATATCCCCAGAAAGAAAAGAAACAGTATTAAAAAAGTAATTACCGCCGTTAAATCTATCTGTGGCGCAGTCGGCTGCAGTAGAAGGCATTTTTGAGCATGCTCCAGCAGCTTGAGCAACCATACACCTATCAGGCCTTGTCTTTTGAGGAGCGGCTGCAATTACTGATAGACTATGAACAACAAAGCCGGGATAACCGTAAACAGCAACGGCTGCTGACAGGCGCGACTCTGAAGGTGCAAGCCCATGCACGCGATATCAATTACGAACATCCGCGCGGGCGTTTTGGAAAATTGGTTTTTTGCTGAGCATGAAAAGGAAGTAACAGACAAGTACGACCTATTTTATTATGGTGGTGTGGAGAGGAATGACCCGTTGGTATTGAAATCAAATACAACGCAGGGTGTTGTTTGTCTACTGAATGATTTAAAAGCACTTCTTTTAAATGCCTACATTGATTGTGCACCCCTTAAAAAAACATTAGCAAGATCGATACATCTATCAAGATCACATCTCAAAGCCGTTAGGCAGAAACAATGCCTGGCCATCGCTAAGGTGGTCAGGCAATTTGAGTGAACTGAAAGTTTTAACCTAATTTCGGCCTCGCCAACTTCCTGCCGCAATTCACCTCGAACCTGAGATGGAAGCCATCAATTTTCTGGGTGTGTGATGTATTAGATGCTTGCTAAATTTGACTATTGATTTCGTAGCCGCAGGCTATTAGCTCCTTAGATACTTCGGCTTTCCATCCACCAAACTGATCTAAGGTAACGTATACAACACCACTTACATCATTCGGCGTCTCAATATCACCCTTCACAAGTGGGCATACGTTTTTTCTACCGAGCTTTGCCATAAGGTAGCCATGTTCAAAGACTACGTTTTGTCGTGCTCTATTTTTTGGTTTAATCGTAGGTTCATGGACACCGCGCCCGAGATCACACGGGGTGTAAAGCACAATCGCAAAATCTGCATCATTGGAATAATGCTCAATTTTTTCAATAATTGTCATTCCAGCGCTTGCTTGTTCATGCAATATAATAGTTTCAAGTCCAAGCTGTTCAATAAACCGACTGACCTCGTGTTTCGCTGCATCGTCTCGACCATGAACAATAAACACTTTTCGCTTATTTCGTGCCGCAGTTTTTGGCTTGCTCTGTGAAGAATATGGTGGCGGCGAACTCTGTGATGCCTTCTGTTCTTGTTTTGTTTGCTGTCCAAACTCAAGTGCATCAAGAACCTGTGTAAACTCCTCAGATATATATGTTCTTCGCTCAGCGTATGTATTGAATTTTTGTTTTATGAACCCCCAGAATGTTTCCAGATTTCTGTGTTGCTTTAACCATTGAGGAAGCAAAGGAGAGACCTTAGGATTGCTTAACAATTCATGACGCAGAATCTCAAACTCTCGCGAATCAGCCGCCAATCCGGTAGCCTTTGACGTCAAAAGGTTAACAAGATAACCGACCTTGTCGAAATCACTCTCTAAAAATTCTATGCTCAAATTCAATTCCTTTTTCTCGATGCTTTTTTCGTGCTCGGACTAACTTTTCAAAACCGCGGGCGTCGGGAGACGAAGGCCGCAAACTCTCGTTGACTGCGTTTAATGGGAGTTCGGGTTCCTTTTCATTGAACCGTTGCCGATGAAACCGAATTGTTTATACCAATCAATTAGATCTTGCCCAATTAAAGTGTATCTATCGCTGAATTGTACTTCCGCTTGAAGATATATTTTTACTTTAAGCTCGTCAGCAAGATTGCAAATATAATTCATCATTTTCTTGCCGTGACCCATCCCTGGCTTGAAGGTGCTGATGTGAAACAATTGAACTTCTGATGTATCTTCTATACTGCTTGCTGCTACAGCTAGTAATCCGATGGGGATTCCGTTTTCATTCTCATACACAAGTGGATAGATTTTATTGGCGAAACCGTGGCCATACCCAGCGACCAAAGGCACACGGCCTTCAAAGTTTGAATACAAAGTTTGGACAAACTCTTCTGCTTTTGTCATTTTTCAGTTACCACTATCTTGCCTGTCCACTTACTACCCGATCTCCTTTCAAGTAACCTCCTCACCCCAATTACTCCCGACCATTATCGCCCGTCGACACTTCGCACTCTCCAAAAAGTAGCCGCATATTTTGATTGTACTCCGGCCTTTTCGTACTAATTCTAATTTGTTGTGCTTAATTAATCTCGCAGCCGTTCTCTTTTCTTAGCGCGAAATTGTGCCATCGCACCTTGTTTTGCATTGATGTTGCGACCGTAGTGCGCTGCCATGATGGGTGATTTCCAGCCTCCAGCTTGCTGGATTTGCGCCAGGCTTTTTTCAAACTCTGAGATCTTGGACGGCGCCTACTCGCGCACTGTGGGCTGAGAATTCTTCCCCGAAGTGCTTGAAGGCTGCCAAGATTGCTTTATAGCTAATGGGATTTTCATCCTTGCCAGATTTCACGCGCCTGATCTTGTTGCCTTGTTGTCTCCCGGTGATATGGCTTAAGAGATATTTTGTCCGGCCAGCAGCTCTATTCCTTTGCATCCAAATTTCGACAAATTTCATTGTTTCTGCACTGATTTGCCGGTAACTGCCCGCGGCATGTGGGTCATTTTTACTACGCCTTACAAACAGCAAGGCTGAGCCATCCTGATCAACAAAGATGTCGTCCATGGTCACCGCGATGAGCTCGGAAGCGCGACACAGCGTGTCATAGGCCAGTTGAACAATTAATGCTGCACGGAACGTGAAAATATCCGAATCGATACACCGGAGCGCCTCTTCAACCTTGGGGTACCGGAATGGTTTTGCTTGGGTCTCCGGCGCGGCGATTCGTGCAAATGCCGGTCCTTTAAATTGCTTGAACTTCCACTCTTTGGTGCCATCGGGCAGCCCGAGTATGTTGAGGATCATCGATAAGCCAGCGAGTCTCCTGCGGATGGTTGAAGGTTTATAAGATTTTTTAAGCCAATCAAAATAGTCAATCAACACATTGACCTGTTCAGCCGCACTCAATTGACTAAATCTGCTCATCCCAACGTCACTGCTGATAAATCTCTGCCAAGCATTCCAGTCAGACCTTAAAGCCGAAACTGTATTTGGATTTAGGTTCGGAAGGATCCGGTCTCTAAAAAAATCATAATTGTCTGAGGCACTCGAAAAGGTGGTCAGACTGAAACTGGCTTGAAGGGTAGAGTTTATGCTGGACAATTGAACAGCCTGTTTATATCAACAGTGGTGTGGGCATTGTGCCAATAAAATCTGAATCTGGCAATAAATCTGGTACATGCCAATAACTTCCGGTATAGGAAAGTACCGAAAAGTGATATTTTCAGTTTTCGGCAAAACGCCAACTTACGCCGCCACATCTTGGATTGATTCAAAGCGTGACAATCACGTATATTGTCGTTCTGTGATGCAGCGAAGTGTGACTGTAACGTATAGTAGGGTGGGCCGATGCGAAATAGGCGGACTGATCGATATTGCACAGTAAGAACGGCGACCGATGTGTATGCGTACATGAATGAGCGTCAAGATGACATCATTCGGCTTTTCCGGATCCCGGGCTTTCATCATCAAAAGTTCAAAGATGAGTTTAAAGCGATGGCGGATTTGCCTAAAGGAGCGCTTTCGAGTGCACTTCATACGTTATGCATCGCATACGATAAAAGCGAGCAACATAGTTTTAGTCAGTTCAAAACCAGGCTAAGACGCTACCTTTTTAATCGTAAAGGAAACAGAGTACTTATTATCAGTACAAAAAATATTGATAGAGTTAAAAGTTTTATGAAGAGTGAGGGGTTGGAATCAATTGATGAGGCAATAGAACATTTGTTCTTTGTTTATAACAACCGAATTATAAATAACAAAGAGTATAACTGATGCAAAATAAAACGAGAATTATGATTTGGAAAATAAGCAATAAATTGCAATTAGAGTGTGGTACACAAACTTTGCAGCAAACAGCTCCAGAATATATTGTATCCGTCATAGGAAGAGAATTTATTGAAACCGACTCTTCTCCGCAAGAAGATTTTTGCTACAGATTAGTCAACTTAGAAACTCTCCATAAAGCTTTAAATGGAACACACGAGCCTGAAGTAGAAAAAATTCAAGGATTTGTTGGGCAGTTTAAGACTGGGAAGACATTATATTCACCTTCTCTTGATTACTCAGGTAGTGCATTTCATATTACTCAGGGTAGGACAAGGCTCTATGTGTTAAGAATGTCTGGCTTGTCTCATTGCCCAGCAGCAATACCGATTCGTTGTTTGCAAGGATTTCGTGATGCAGGAATTATTGTTTAACCAGAAGCCTGTCTATTTGACCAAATTTATTAGACTAATTAATTTTGGCGGTTTCTGAAGAATTCAGCGCGCATTAATATGAAAAGACCTATAGAGGGCTTTTTCAACTTACTGAATTACTGCGAAAAATTCGACATATCCACTGAATCTGTGAGTAACTTGGTGTGTATGCAGGGGACATTTCACTGAACCACTGCGCAGCACTACTGCTCAGTTCACTGACACTCAACCTACTGATCCATAAAATATCCACACAGAGATGCTAAATCCATAAGCGCTATGTCATCGCGGTGATGCGATCTTAGGTCATGATAATGCACATGACTCGATACCGGAACTGACCATGAATCGCAACATACCCAACGCATTAACCGTTCTAAGAGTGATATCTATCCCAGTCTTGCTTTGGAGCTACTTGGCGCCGCTGGAAAAGGGATGGCTACCGGTACTATTTTTCCTTGCGATTAGCCTTACGGACTGGCTCGATGGTTACTTAGCAAGGCGCTTGCAGGTGGAGTCTAAATTTGGTGCTTTTCTAGATCCGGCGGCTGACAAACTTCTGGTCGTATCCATTCTCGTTGTTTTGGTTGGCGAGCAAAACAGTCTGTATTTCACGATCCCGGCATTAGTAGTCATTTTCAGGGAGCTACTAATGTCGATGATGCGGGAGTTCATCGCTAAAACCAACATGCCTGATGTGTTAGCGGTCGATAAATGGGGAAAATACAAGACGACTTCACAAATGCTGTCACTGGGGTTTTTCTTGGTTCCAAGCGCCTGGGGTCAATATCCCGCATACGTTTTGTTTTACCTCAGTACCGCCCTGGCTTTTATGAGTCTCGGTCGCTACGTGCTTAAATTGGTAGAAGCACCAAAGCCTAAGCTAGCCTGATTACCTTCCACTGAATTTCAGAGCGAACCACAGGTCGAAGAAGACAATTCAAATTGACTCTAACTCTCAATTTGAATAAATATTTCAGAACGAGGCTATGTGCCAATAGCTGACATTGAGCATTGTGGTAAATGCATGATCATTCATTTTTTTTTAGCTCAAATAACTGAATAAATTCCCAAGTATCCCGCTAGAGTAAATTCAAGAACAACTAGCATAATGCCAGTATAAATTTTGCCGGGCGCAAATTTAACGATTTCAGAAAAATCTGTTGAAATAGAGGTACATCAGCGTTAGTTTGATATGAGTTAAATTCAGGAAAGAAGTCGTAAAAATGTTCGATTCGCGGGCAGGCTGCCTTTGAAAACAGATTGTTATATGCCCAACCAACCTTCGGTGTAAAATATAGTCAACAAAGGATAAAATAATGACGGTCAAATCAAACCTTAGTGGATTAAAAAGGTTAGCCAAGAATGCTGAGGAAATGCATGGTAAGCATCAGGTAAAGTTAATAGACCTAATGCCTAACGAATTTATCAGAAAACATTCTAACTTTAATAGTCTTGAAGAACTTTTCAATGCCAGTGGCTACGAAGTTAAAACCCCGGAAGATTTTGCCGCCATTCCAGATCAAGAATGGGAAAGCTTTATCGTAAACAATACGAAGTTTGAATCATGGGAAGATATGCGACGACAAGCCGCAGTCGAGTATACAAAAAGACAGCTTTTTAAGGGCATATAACAAGCCACTAAAGGCTCTCGCTTCGCTCACTGGGACACTAACACATAGGCTGCGTCACTTCGTTCCTATTTTTTGCTCATGTGTTTGCGCCCTTAGTGGGAAGTTATAAGCTTAATCGGATATCGAGATGGATCTAAAAAAACAGTATGAGCTGCTGATGAGAAACGAGTTAAAGGCTCTCGGATGTAATAAGCAGTTCACGGATGAGCAGCTCAAAAAAAAGGATAGAAGAGATGATTCCTTTAAGAATGGCAATGACTATGAGCTTTCCCTTCTGTCCAATTTGTTCTACTCAGTTGTTTATCGGCTCTTCAAACAAAAACCAAGACAAGTAGTTAAATATCATGGATTCGATGACAAAGGAAACTCAGCTGCCATCCAAAATCTAGAGCGGAAAATTGCTAACGGAGAATCCTTAGTCCCTCATCTCAGTAAGTATATATTTGACATTGATCAAGCAAGAAACAATGACCCAATGTTAAATGAATGGTCTATTTACCATTTTCATATTCCCCCATCGGATGGAAATGGCTGCTTTGTCACCAGAAGTAAGGATTTGCTTTTTGCAATTGTTACTGATGAACAGTTCATATTTTTAGATGTTCAACCCCATAGTGATAGCACTGGGACGTATGAGCCTTGGATTGACATTAGCATTATTGAAAAAATTGAATCGAATTATCCTGATTTGATACAGCCGTATTATCTCGGAGAAGGTCGAACACCACTCACGAACGAGCAAAGGCAAAACATAAGAGCTAAAAACGGTAATACTAATATCATTACTACCAGTGGAAAGGAGTATCGCATACCTGGTTGCGGTTCTGTTTCTGTTGGCTTTCCTGTTAACTCAATCCGACAGGGCGATATGGCTACAAGATTAATCGATGATATTTTGAACAATGCTAGCAGTAATTCAGTCACATTGTCTTTTGACAAAAATTATCAGTTGGTGGCATCAAGTTAAAGCGGTTATAACAAAACGCTGCTGCTGGACAAGTTTTCCGCTGCGCTACAAACTTGCCGTAGAGCGCGGCGTTACACATAAGGTACGCATGAGCGACTACAAAAAAACATACAATAGATTTGTCATAACTTTGGATAGGTGTAAAAGTATCTCTTCAGAAAAAGCCGATATTCCTTCGCCAACCTCATCACACTATTACTCGTCTCTCATTTTTACAAAGCTCTGTACAAGTGCTGAGTCGCTTCTGTCCATCTGCCCTTCGCCAACAAGAATAGGAAAAAATGCACACTGGGATTGTGCTTCTGCTGCAACTCTCACGAGAGCAATCGTTGAAGCATATTTGGTCTTCTATTACATATGTATTGAAGAGTGTGAGGAGAAGGAGTGGCAAGCACGATGGAGACTTCTCAATCTGCATGACCATATGTCAAGGCTAAAGATGTTTAAGGTAATGAACGGGGCAGAAGAGCAAGTTAAGCAATTTGAAAAATATACGCCTACTGTGCAGTCTGATCTTGAGAAATCAGAGTTTTTTAAAGAATTATCCGAAAAGCAGAGAGACCATTACCTAAAGGGAAATAATGCATTCTTTAAAAGTCAGGATGAGTTAATTGAATCTGCTGGTGGGAGCGTTGAAGAATTCAGATTTCGATATCGTTTTTTATCAAACCATGCTCATTCATATCCAATGGGCTTTTATCGGATGGCTGAGAGCGGTCGCGGTACTGGATTAGAGTCAAAATGTGAAATTGGATACACAGGTTTGTGTTTAGAGTGGACAACAGAGTGTCTAGAAAAAGCCC
>JACCDS011998885.1_pt1 | contig 22795 bp, 20 predicted proteins | sample 7446441 | NCBI WGS metagenome assembly JACCDS01 (sample SAMN15323445, study PRJNA562643) | freshwater metagenome | isolation source: river surface water | place: USA:Blue River Watershed | collected 2017-08-17 | reverse complement strand
AAGTTTTCGGATAGTCAGATCATCGAAGCACTCAAGCGCGTGGAAGGCGGCCTGTCGGTGTCGGCGTTGTGCCGGGAGTTGGGCATAAGCGCGGCGACGTTTTACAAGTGGCGTGCGAAGTACGGCGGGATGGACACGTCGATGATGGCTCGTATGAAGGAGCTGGAGGCGGAGAATGCGCGCCCGAAGAAGATGTATGTCGAGGAGCGCCTGAAGGCCGATATTTTGAAGGAGGCGATGGCAAAAAAAGTGGTGAGGCCATCTCGCCGACGTGAGATGGCCAGGCAAGCGGTGGGTAACCAAGGGATCAGCATTCGGTTGGCGTGTGATATTTTTCAAGTCAGCCAGACGTGCTGCCGCTATGCGGCCAAGCGTAATGCCGAACAGCGGCTGGCCATGGCTGCTTGACGCTACTTCTGAATGCCCTCAATTCCGGGGGGATTGCCGCGTAGTTTTAGGCCAAAGTCCGCGCCTGCACTGCGTTCTCGGATTGTTCAGGGCGGACTACATTGGCCGTGTCATTTTGTTGTCGCCGATTGTGGGCGAGTTTAGCGACACAGATGGATTGAAGTGCTTCGTACCGCCGCGTTCTGGCAGGCTAAAAGAACTGGCAAGAGAGGGTAGGTTGACTGTGCCAAATCGGCTTGACGTCTATGTTGGCGAGAACGATTGGCAAAGCAATCCTGCGAGTGTGCAGATGTTGTTTGGGGGTACAACGGCGTGGGTAACCGTGGTGCCAGGTGCGGGACACGCACTGCCGAAGGAATTTGTGGGCGACCTTTTGGACAGGCTGGCGGCGTGAAAGAATCTACAGGTACTTGTTTTTCCAAAGGCCGGGTTTTTTCCATGCACACTTTGATGCACACCGTGTTTTCAATGTTGTAAGTACTTGATTTAAAACGCTTATATTCAAGCGCCTGCCCTCATAGTCCGTTGGTGCTTGGTTCGACTCCAAGGCGGCTCACCAACCAATTAAAAAGGACGGCGAGTATATTCTCGTCGTCCTTTTTGTTTCAATTGAAAAATACCGGAAATTAAAACCGGGTGATACGTGCGGTATCCTGTGCACTTTCTTGCGTCGGTACGGCACATGATAAACATAACATCCGCTCGGCATGCATCTCATGCCGAATTCAATGGTGTCGCAGTCCTGCTGCCGGCACATAATGAAGAGCTCGTGGTGGGAGAAACGGTACGCGGCTTTCTTGATGCGCTGCCGGGCTGCACGGTGATTGTTTGCGACAATTGCTCCACCGATTCTACCGCCCTGGTAGCGCAGCAAAGTGGTGCAATCGTTATTCATGAGCCGCACCGGGGAAAGGGAAATGCGGTCCGTCGCCTGCTCAATTCGGTCGAAGCCGATCTTTATGTGATGGCGGACGCCGACACGACTTATGACCCGCGCGCAGCCGCAGACATGATCTCACTGATGAGAAGCGATCATCTGGACCTGGTGACCGGCGTGCGCCAGCATACCGATCCCTCGGCGTACCGGCGTGGCCACCTGATTGGAAATTCCCTTTTCAATAAATTGTTCGAGGGCTTGTTCCAGGTCTGCACGCGCGATGTGTTCTCCGGCTATCGGGTGATCAGCGGCAGGTTTGCGCGCGCACTGTGTATTCAGTCCTCGGGTTTTGAAGTCGAAACCGAGCTCACTGCGATCGCCGCCGTGTTGAAGCTCTCGGTAGCAGAAAGGCCAGTCAGATACTCGGCGCGACCCGCGGGAAGTTCGAGCAAGCTGAAAACCTGTTCGGATGGGTTCCTGATTTTAAAGACGTATATTCTGCTGCTGCGCCACTTTCATCCACGAAGGTTCTACGGTTTTTTTGCCGTAGTGTTTGCAACAGTCTGCCTGGGTCTTGGCTTTCCGGTAGTGCTCGAGTTTTTCCGGACCGGCTTGGTGCCGCGTTTCCCGACTGCGATCCTGGCCAGCAGTATCGGTCTGATTTCGGTAATATTTTTTGTCCTTTCCATCCTGCTGGATATCCTGGCGCGAATCCGACTGGAGCAGCGCCAGCTGGTACTGAGGAATTACCGGAACTGATGCGGTCGCTTCGATAACACGTTCATCGATGAAATCCGTTCCTGATCGCGCTACGCTATATCGTGCCAGCTAGACTCAATCCCAAGCGGGTTTTCCTGCTCTCCGTATTGCTGATGCTGGTGGTCATGTTCGGTGTCGGACTGGAGCAGCTGCCGCAATTGATGCGGGTCGAGCTGCCGAATCCGGATAGCTTCTATAAGCTGGTGCTGCTGCGCGAGTATTCGCCGGAGACCGGCTTTCAGTATATGGCGCGCGACAATGCGCCGTTCGGGACTTACCAGCACTGGTCGGCCGTGCATTCATGGACTGTGCTGCAATTTCACCAGATACTGCAGGCCGCAGGTCTTGAGCGCGACCCCGCACTGGTCTGGTCCGGGGCAATGATTACCATGATGTCCATGCTGGCGCTGGCCGTCCTGGTGGCCAAAGTGGTCATCGACCAGGGTAGCCTGCTGGCGGCGATTGTGGCAGTGATCGTCCTGGTAACCAGCGGCCCATTGCGGGGTTACGGCCAGCCTGTCCAAATTACCCACCACATATTTATGCTGGTGCCACTGGTCGCGGCAGCCAGCATACTGCTGCCCTGCGAGAAATTACGGCGGCGCTGGACAGTAAAGGCATGGTGCAGTGGCGCGCTGTTGGCACTGTCCCTCTGGATTTCGCCGGAGACCATGCCACTGGTACTTGTCTTGTTGGCGACCAGAGTTGCCTACCGCTTGCAATATCCGGCAACGGAGCCGCTCTGGCCTGTTCCCGCTGGATTGTTCGGCGTACTCCTGTTTGCATGGTGGCGGGATCCGCCGCCGCCGACCTTTTCTGCATGGGCGCTCGACCATGTCAGCCTAGCCTGGCTGGCGTTTGGGTTGTTGCTATCGGTCCTGCTGATACTCGCTGATGTCGTGGCAAACCTGCGCTGGCCGCTGGGGCGAAGCATCGTTGCCATGACGGCCGCTGGTATCGTGGCCGCACTGATCTGGCTTTTTACCGTGCCGGGTGCGATGCGCGGGCCCGAGGGCTTGATTCCTGCAGAGCTTAAATCATTGTGGTGGGATCACATACATGAGTTGAAGCCGGTGACCTCCGCGTGGGGCCTGGTCGCGGCGCTGAGCATGCCGCTGGTGGCGGCTATTCTGTTATTGATGATGGCTTTCAGGCATCGCGCATTATGGATGCTGGTGCTGGCCTTGAGTATGTTCGCCTACGGCGTGCTGGCCGCCAGACATACGCGCATGGGTGCAGCTGCCGGGTTATTGGCTACCCTTTGCTACGGAATTGTCTTGTCCAGGCTGGCGGCTTTCCGAGAACCACGGCAGGCCAACACCAGGCCACTCGAACAGCTGATGGCCTTATTGCTGATTGTGCTCCCGTCGGTGCAGTTGATCACTGCCTATCTGCTGTTGAAAAGCGATGCAAAAGAACAAATACAGGCCGAAGCAGAAAGCCCCTGCAAATTGTCCGATATTGCAGATACCCTGAATTTCCTGCCCGCCGGAACCGTGCTCGCGCCAATCAACGAGGGACCCGAACTGTTATGGCGCACCCACCATCGCATCATTGCAGGTAACTATCATCACAATGTCCAGGGTTTGCTCGACCATTTTTATCTCTGGCGCAGTGTGGCGCCGGATGAGTCCGCAAAGCGCCTGGTCGATGCGCGCAAGGTCGATTACATCCTGAGTTGTGACTTTGTACCGGATGAGCTCAAACTCAATAACGGGCAATTGACACTGGCAAGTCGGCTCGCCGCAGGAGAGTCGCTTGACTGGCTACCCGAAGCGCGGAAGACGGGGCACTGGCGCTTGTATGTTCTGAATCGATAAACAGGCTTGCTGGTTGTCTGTACTGCGCTCATTGTGACGCCGACTCCAAGACGGCTCAGCTGCCAGAGGGGGAACGGTGAACCCGATTGCGGCCATCAGTCTTGGCCTGAAAGAGTGCCTGGTCTACCCGTTTGAACCAGTTGTTCAGCGTTTCACTGCCATTGAACTCTGCTACGCCCAGACTAATCGTCACCGCGCCTGCCTGCATGAAATGATGCGCTGCCACGACCTGCCGTATCTTTTCGGCCAGTTGCATGGCGTCTGACTCGTTACAGTGCGACATGATGACCACAAACTCTTCGCCACCCCAGCGGGCCAGCAGGTCGGTAATGCGGATGACCTGGCTGACCAGGCGGGTCAGTTCGATCAGAACCTGATCGCCGACCTGATGGCCATAGCGGTCATTGACCTTTTTGAAGTGGTCTATGTCAAAAAGCATCATGCAAACCGGCTGTTGGTAACGCAGTGCCTGTGCCCTTGCAGTGGCGGCCGCATTTTCGAAATGACGGCGATTCCATGCACCGGTAAGCGAATCGATGGTCGCGATCCGGTGCAGTTCGGCATTGGCGCGCTCGGCAGCTTCCTTGGCTGCCTGGAGTTCATGCAGGAGTCGCTTGTGCTCCGCAATGCTACGCGTCACACCGAGCAGTTCGGCGACCGAGCCATCTTCGCGGAAAATCGGCTGCACCATCACCTCAGTCCATAGGGTGGAACCGTCTTTACGGCGGTATTCAAGTTCGCCGCGAAAGGTCCGCGGCGGTCGGCCTGACTGCAAATCAGCATGCAGTTGTGCCAGATATTGCATCGCAACTGCTTGCGATTCGGGCAAGAGGATTTCATCCAGCGGCTGCTGCATCGCCTCCTCAGGCGTCACTCCCCTCACCGCCTCGACCGAGGGGCTGATGTAGGTGATCCTGCCATCCGGCGCCATGGTCCAGATCACGTCACTGGCAAAGCTGGCAATCAGGCGATGTCGCTCCTCACTGAGCCGCAGCGCTTCGTCGGATTGCTTGCGCTTGGTGACGTCCTCTTTGATGGCCAGATAGTGGGTTGTCGCGCCGTTCGCGTCGATGACCGGTGAAATAATTGCAGACTCAAAGTAGCGTGTGCCGTCTTTTTTTTGATTCACGAATTCACCGCGCCATTCACGCCCGGCAGAAAGCGCTTCCCACATCCGCTGATAGGTCTCGGGCGACGCCTCGCTGGTTTTCAGGATACGCGGATTCTTGCCGATCACTTCCTCAAATGAATATCCCGTGACGCTGCTGAAGCGCGGGTTGACGTACTCGATCGTTCCCGCGAGGTCGGTAATGACAATTGAATTCGGGCTTTGCTCGATTGCGCGCGTCAGCTTTCTCAACTGGTCTTCCGCACGCATCCTCTGCGTGTTTTCAGTTCTTGAATGTTCCAGCGCGTCACGCGTGCGCTGGTTGGTGTAATAGGCAAGGCTCGCGGTCATGACAAACAAGCCCGTCAAGACCACCCACTGGGTCACGCCGACACTGAAATCAGCCTTGGGCAGCAGTCCTGAATTTTCAGCCAGAATCAGGCCCAGTACTGCCAGCGAACTGACGCAGGAGGCCATCAACAGCCCGGGCAGGCGGTAAATCATCACTACCAGGGTCACCCAGAAGACGTAAATGGCGGTCGCCGGTGCACGCACGGTTCCCTGGCTGACATTCACTGCAGTAATGGTGATAAAAAATGCGGCCGTCAGTACCAGTTCGACCCGCCTCAGTTTGCCCTGGTGCAGCCAGCGAATGCTGAGCAACAGCAGTGTCAGCCAGGCGATCACAATGCGCAGGGTTCGGTTCGGGACTGAATTGCCAAGCAAGGCGGCGAGCAGGGAAATCGCGGTGAACGCCAGGCTGATGAGAATCACCAGGTTGAGCAGGCCGGCCCGTTGTGTTTTTTCGTCATCGTTTGGGAATAACGGAGGCGCTAACCATTCCCTGACTGCTTTTATCATTATTCTCGCGCAATCACTTTGCCAGGATCAAAGCATGTCGGTCTTGTTGTCGCCGTGTTGCGGAGTATATATGACGATAATGGAAATTATTATTTGATTATGTAATTCGGACTATGTACGGATAAAACCGCAGAGCCGTGCGGTTGCCAAATCCTGATTAGTTTCCGCGCGGGAAAAAAATTAATTCGCACTGGTCGCGTAATAAATGCGGCTTCCCAAGGCGTGCATCGGAGGAGGGCAGGGGCGTGTCAGAAATTGCGCAGCTGCTCAAGATCGAGGATGGTGATTTCGCCGTAGTCTGCTTTGATCAGGCCGGCATTTTCGAGCACACGCAAGGCTTGGTTGGTGCGTTGCCTCGAGGTACTGCAAAGATATCCCAGTTCCTCCTGGGAAATCGTCAAGCGGGGCTCGCCTTGCGGGTGCAGTTGCGGATCGAACAGCGCTGCGACGCAGCGTGCCACCCGGGCATCGGCGTCGAGCATACGATCGTATTCGACCAGCGAGACAAATACGCCCAGGCGCGCATTCAACTGGTTCAGCAGGAAATGATTGAAACCGAAGCTGGAGTGCAGCAACCACTGGAAGGTCTGCTTCGGGATGAATGCAACGCGCGTATCGCGCAACGCAACCACGTCATAGCGTCGCATCTCGTTCTTCAGGATCGATCCCTCCCCGAACCATCCGCCAGTCAGCATGCCGGTGAAGGTGATCGCCTTGCCGTCGTGGCTGACGCTGCTCATTTTCAGCAGCCCGTCGATGACACCTAACCAGTAGTCGGGCGGGTCACCGCGCGTGCACACATGGGCTCCGGCCTTGACGATCCGCTCACTTGCATCCAGCTGTACCCGCTCCATCTGCGCCGGCGTCAGGACTGCCGCCCATTGCGTTCGGGCCAGTGCTTCCGCCAGCGGAATCTTCGCGTTTGTCATTCGTCAGGTGCTGCTATGCAGCATCGAAATACGCATCGAAATGTCGGATAGGTGACAGTTCAACGATTTCGGCATCGCTATGATCAGTTATGTCTGGAGCTAAGTTCTAGATATAAGTATGTTTGCTCAAGTGTAATTGTTTTGAATAAGGTACGCAAAAACAAGAATAAGCGGCGATAAAAATCATCCGAGGAGGAGTGCGCATGGAGACCCTGCAAACCGCGTTGCCTGCCCAGGCCAAGCCTGCGGTCGTGGCCAAACGTTTCAGTCTTGACTACACGATGTTCCTGATGGCGTTCGTGATCCTGTCCGCGGTCTATGTCGGCTACCGCATGTACCAGCAGGCCAACGGCATGTCAGTCGGACTGGATTCGACAGATCCGGCGTTCGACGCCGTCTGGATGCGACTCTTCTATATCCAGTTGCCCGTGTTGTTCGGGATCGCGGCTGCAGTTCAGGTCTACCTTATCCTGACGCGCGAGCGCGACATCGACAACGTGCCCCCTGCCACCGAACTGCGGCGCTACTTCTACCTGACCATGTGGCTGGTGGTCTACACTTTCACGTTCTACTGGACAGGCAGCTTCTTTGCCGAAGGCGATGGCAACTGGCACCAGACGGTGCTGCGCGACACGCCCATCACGCCCAGCCATATCGTGCTGTTCTATGCGTGCATCCCGATCTACCTGCTGTTCGGTGTCGGCAGCTTCGTCTACGCCATGACCCGCATCCCGGCGTTCTGCCGCGGCATCTCGCTGATGCATGTATTCGCCGTGGTCGGTCCTTTCCTGATCCTTCCCAACCTCGGCTATAACGAATGGGGCCATGCCTATTGGCTGACCGAAGAAATCTTTTCCCATCCGCTGCACTGGGGTTTCGTTGTCCTCGGCTGGAATGCGCTGGCACTAGCCGGCGTGCTGATGCAGATCATCAGCCGCATGCGCGAGCTGCTGCCTATCGTCTTCCGGGCAGAGGCCGGCTGACACGCCGACTACCGGGCCTGCAGTGACAGGCCCGGCTCCCGCCTGATCGGGAGAAGCACACCTCATCAGAATACCGGGCAGCGATATCGCGGCCAGGCAAACCGTGCACGCGAGGACAAAGATGAACACTCAGACCGTTACGCAGGCGCCTTCCGGTGCAGGCGACATTGTTGCCGGGGTTCGTTCCCCTGTCATTCAGGCGGCAGGCTTGTCGCCGGGCGCCGCCAGGGCATCGCGGCTATTCGACCTGCTGGTCGTGATTGCGGTCGTGCTGCTGTTCATGGGCGCGATCCACCTGCATGTGATGCTGCTGGCAGGCGACTGGGACATGTTCACGGACTGGAAGGATCGCCAGTACTGGCCGCTGGTCATGCCGGTGGTGATGATCATGTTTCCGGCCGCGCTGCAGGCGGTCTTCTGGAATTACTTCCGGCTGCCGATCGGCGCCACTGTCGGCGCAGTCTGCCTGATGCTGGCCGTGTCGATCACGCGGCCGGTGCAATTCATGCTGTGGACTGACTATCCGCTGAACATGGTGCTCCCCGCGCAGATGATTGCCGGTGCGATCGTGCTGGACGTGATGCTGCTGATCTTCCGCAATGCGCTGTTCACCGCGATCTTCGGCGGCTTCGCCTTTGCGTTCCTGTTCTATCCGTCCAACTACATCATCTTGGCGCCATACTATGTGCCGGCCGCGCATCAGGGCATGATGGCCTCGATGGCCGACATGATCGGCTACGTCTACCCGCGGTCGGCAACGCCGGAATACATCCGCATCATCGAACGGGGCACGCTGCGCACCTTCGGCGACTCGGCCAGCTGGGTGTCCGCATTGTTCTCCGGATTCATCTGCATTTTCATGCATTACGGCTGGTGGAAGCTGGGCATGGTGATGTCGAGCGCTACCTTCTTGCCGAACAATAAAAAAGTGATGGCGATGATGGGTATCAAGAACGAACAGAAGACCGGCGCATAGGACGAACATCATGCAGACACTACTCCGCAGGCTGCTGGACACGATGGGGCGGTTCGTGATGGTGGCGCTGCTGCTCGTGACCTCGATTGATGCGCTGGCGCACGGGGAGCGCGCCCAGGAACCCTACCTCAGGACACGCACGGCGCAGTTCTATGACGTGCAGTTCGACCGCGCCAAGATCGCGGTCAATGAAGAGTTCACCATCACCGGAAAATTCCGGCTGATGCAGGACTGGCCGGACGCCGTCACGCTGCCCGAGACCGTCTACATGTCGGCCTATGCCCCCGGGCCCGTCATCACCCGGGTCGAAAGCTACCTCAACGGCGTTCCGGCACGCCAGTCGTTTGCCGACCTGCAGCTGGGACGCGATTATGAATTCCGGCTGGTCATGAAAGGGCGCGTGCCGGGCCACCATCATATTCATCCGATGCTGTCGGTGAAGGGATCGGGGCCGCTGGTCGGACCCGGGGTGATGATCGAGGTGACCGGATCGAAGGCGGCCTACAAGCAGGAAGTGAAAACCATGACCGGCGAGACGATCGACAACCTCGAAACCTATGGTGTCGCGCGTGCGCTGCGCTGGTATGGCGTCTGGATCGTGCTGGCTGCACTGTGGCTGGCATTCTGGCTGGTGCGCCCTTTGCTGATCCCGCGCTGGATCGTATTGAACAAGGGACGCGAAGACCTGCTCGTCAGTGGTCGTGACCTGGCGGTCGGCATCGGGCTGGGCATCGTGGTCATCGGCATCACCTTTGGCGGCTATGCGTATGCGAAGAAAGAGTATCCGCATGTGGTGCCACTGCAGGCCGGCACCAACAAGGTCGATCCGTTGCCGCCGTTGCCGTCGGACGTGCAGGTCAAGGTGCTGAGTGCGACTTACGACGTGCCGGGCCGCTCGATGCGTATCAAGGTAAGGCTCACCAACCAGGGTACGCAGCCGCTGTCCATACTCGAGTTCACCACCGCCAATCTGCGCTTCATCAACAAGCAGGCGCCGGGAGCTGACAAGGCCTTGCTGCCGGGTGCACCGACCGATACCGTCGCCCGCGGCGGACTGGTGCTGTCCGATGCCCAACCTTTGGCGCCGGGTGACACGCGTGACATTAGTGTCGAGGCCAGCGATGTGCTGTGGGAGCTGGAGCGACTGGTCAGCTTCCTGACCGACGTCGATTCCAAGTTCGGCGGCCTGTTGTTCTTCGTGACGCCGGACGGCAAGCGCCAGCATGCCGAGATTGGCGGACCGATCCTGCCGACCTTCGTGCAGCTATGAGGCGCGCGATCGCGAGCGTCGCCGCGCTGGTCGCGGCGGCCGTTGTCTCGGCGGCGCATGCACATGGCGGGCTGTCGATGGACCAGGACAAATGCAAGCTGCAGCTCGGCCGCTACCAGATGCATTTTGCCGGGTATCAGCTCGACGCCCAGCGATCGGAGTTTTGTGAGGACATACCGCATGCCGGCGAGACGATCATTGTCCTCGATGCGGTCGATGAGGTGCTGCGCGACCTGCCGATCGAAGTCATCATCGCGCGTCGCAGTCCTGACGGAACGACGCCGGGAAAAATCGAGTATCAACTGCCGCCGCAAGTGTACCCGCGCGGCACGCTGACGGTGCGCTACGACTTCAAGGAGAACGGTGATTACGTCGGTCTCGTCTATGCCGGCGACAAGCGCCAGCACGTGGCGGAATTTCCGTTTGCGGTCGGACGCGACCGCACGTGGCCGATGATGGCGGGCGGGGCGGCGCTGCTGGTCCTGCTCGGTGTCGGCGGCTATATGATTGGCCGGCAGCGCCTGCGCCGGTCGATCGAAGATGCGGCCGGCACATGATCTCCGTGGGCCGCTGCCTTGTCGTGCTGGCTTGCGTGGTCGTGCCGCTCGAGGCGTTCGGCCATGCCTATCTCGTTAGCAGCGAACCGCCGCACAAGGCCGAACTGCCGGCGGCGCCGCCCAGACTCCGTTTGCAATTTTCCGAGCCGATCGAGCCAGCCTTCGTCAACGTATCGCTCAGTCGCGATGGCAAGCCCGTGACCGGGCCCCTGAAGCCCAGTACCGCAAGCGATGCCAGGACCGTCTTCATCGAGTCCCGCGCGTCGGCAGCGGGCACCTACCAGCTTGACTGGTCCATCGTGGCACGTGACGGGCATCGAACCAAAGGCAATCTCACCTTCACGGTCAAGCCACGCTAGGGCAGGAGGCCTGCGCGCATGCTACGTGCTGCCCATCTGCTCATGCTTTGTATCGCGCTGGGTCTTGTCGCGCTTCGCGTCAGCCTTCCCGGTTCGCTGCCACGCCAGTCCGGTGACAGACGGGTGCGGGCTGCCGGTATGGCGCTGGTCTTGTCGCAGGGGGCGGCGGCCCTGTTACTGGTCGCGCACGGCCGGATGCTGTTACCTGATGAGCGCCTGATCCGCGCAGTCGGGGCGGCGTGCTCGACCTGGATTGGACAAGTCATCGCCGTGCAATGCCTGCTGGCCGTGGCTGCGCTGGCCTGCCTCCGGCACCACCGCCTGTATCCGCTGGCGCTGGCGCTGGTACTTGTAGCCGCAGGCGCCAGTGCGTTCAGGGGACATGTGATTGCCGCATCGGACGCCGGTTTTACCGGACTGGCGGCGGTCGTGCACGTGACCCTCGCAACCTTGTGGCTGGGCGGGTTGGCGGCGCTGCTTGCCTGCCGCCGTCTTGACGGCAGCGGTGGGGCGGCGATGGGCTGGCGCGCAGCCTTGCAGGTGTTTTCGCGCTGGGCCTTGCCCGGCATGCTGTTGCTGTTGGCCAGCGGCGTGCTAGTCGCCGTGCGCACCGTCGGCTCCGGCGCGGCGCTGCTGGCCACGCCGTACGGCGGGCTCCTGCTGGCCAAGCTGGTCGTCATTGCGGCGGCATTGCTGTGTGCGTTGCAGTTGCGGCGATGGCTGGCCAGTCTCACGGTGATGAGCGCCGCCCAGGCCGGGCGCTGGCTGTCCGCTGAATCCGTGCTGGCCATCGCGATACTCGGCCTGGCCGGGTGGGTGGCGACGATGGTGCCGGCCGCACATGATCAGATCCACTGGCCCTGGTCCTTCCGTATTGCGCCGATGGCGGCCTGGCGGCAGAAAGGCGGCGACTTGCTGTGGCCCCTGGTGAGTGCAGTCATCCTGCTGGCCAGCATGTGCTATGCCGTATGGCGCCGGCGGCGTCGCCCGCCGCGGCTGGCCGTCGGTACCGCGATCCTTGGTATGGCCGCAGCGCTTCCTCTGGCAATCCACGCGCTCTCGGTCGACGCCTATCCGACCACCTACCTGCATTCGCCCATTCCCTACGATGCGCCATCGGTAGCGGCGGGCGCGCGGCTGTATCGTCAATGGTGCGTCGGCTGCCACGGTGAGCATGGGCGTGGCGATGGCGCATTGCGTGCCCGCCTGAGCGTGCAGCCGGCTAACCTGACTGAGCCGCATGTCCAATGGCACACGCACGGCGACCTGTACTGGTGGATCACGGCAGGTATTGCGCGTGCAGGCATGCCCGGATTTCGTGACCGCCTGTCCGATGACGAGCGCTGGCAGTTACTCAACTTCCTCGCAGCGCTGTCGCTGGGCTACGAGGCACGTCCGATGTCGGCAAAGATTGCCGTGCGTGACCCGTGGCTGCCGGCGATTGACTTTCGTTATCCATCGACGTCCGGCGAGTTCGACAGCCTGTCGGAATGGCGCAGGCGCGAGCGCGCCGTCTTGCTGGCCTTTGTCGGTACCGCTGCGCAGCTCGAACGGCTCGCGACCTGGGACGCGCTCGCCAGCCATCGCGAGCACGCCGGCGTGGTTGTGCCAATTATCGTCATGCAGGCGCAGGCTGAGCGCATGGTGGCGCCGGCCGGATGGCAGCCAGTGGTCGATGCTACGGGGGCGATCGGGTCTGCCTGGTCGCATTACCGCCGCACCCTGGACGATCCGGATTTCAATAATGAACGAACCGGTACCGGCGGGCTGCTGTTCCTGATCGATCGCTTTGGTTTTGTGCGCGCGCGATGGACCGTGGCAGACCCACTGCCTGCGGCCGCTGAGCTGAACGAACTGGCCACCAGCCTGAATCGCGAGCCCGAGCTTCGCTCCGCCGACATTCATGCGGCCCGGTAGGAGATGCACATGCGTGGAACCGTCATGAGACGAATCGCATTGCTAGTGACCATCAGCGCGTGCAGCTTCGTCATCGCGCATGAAGGCCAGCCGCTACTGCTCGTACCCGTGGTCATGGACATCTGTCGTTCAGTGGCGGGCGATGCGACAGGGCGGGTGATGGCCATCGCCGTTGTGTCCGCTGAGAAGGCACGCAATGCTCGCTAGGATCTGCCGCTATGGTGCTGCGTTGCTGCTCATTGCAGTCGCCACCGCCTTCCTGCCCGGACTGCTGCGTTCATTGCCCGCCGCCGGCAGTGCGGGAGCGCAGTCCGGAGCCACCTGCGCAGAACCTCTGTCCGGTGCACGTGGACGGCAGGAATTGACAACATCGCGTGGTCTGGACGTTGCGGTGATCACGCCCACGGATTACGACGGCCAGCATCGATACGGATTACTTTTCATGCTTCCGCCTGCCGGCTTTTCCCGGGCGGCATCGGAGCGTTTCTACCAGCTGACCCGGGAGGCGACGGCGGCGGGCTATATCGTGGCCTTCAGCAATTCGGTGCCCTTGTCGACGCAGGCCATACGTGTGCAAGGCGAGGCGGTGGCAGAGCTTCGTCGGCGCTGGTGCATTGACTCGGACCGCATCATCCTCGCCGGGCATTCCGACGGGGGATCGCTGGCGCAGGGAGTCCTGCTGCGGCAGGCCGCCAGCGAGCACTGGCCGGCCGCCATACTTGCAAGTGCTGCGGGAATAAGGAAAGACGACCTGGCCCAAGAAATCTGCCCGGCCCCCGTCACCGTCACCATCCTGCATTCCGTCACGGATGAGCGCTTTGCCGATTACGGCATGGGCGTGGCGCAGTGGTGGGCGCGCTGCTTCGCTTGCGAGGCCTTGCCGGTGCCGCCCGGACCGGGCAAGTGTTCCGATGCCCGCCAGTGCACGGGACGCGCTGGCGTACGCTACTGCGAGACTACCGAAGCGCACAGCCACTACCCGACACAGTTTGCTGAACAGTTGCGCCCCTTGCTGCAAGCGGCACGGTAGCGTGTGCGGTGAGGATGGGAATCAAATGAACCTGAGCGGAGGAGTGCCATGAAAAGCAAAGCCGGCAACATGACCCGTTGGATACCGATCGCCATAGTCGCAGCATCAAGCCTCTGCTGCCTGATGCTGCCCGCAGCGCATGCGCACGATTTCAGGCAGGGGGCGATCACGATAGCTCATCCGTTTATCCGCATCGACACGTCATGCGACGATCCGACCACGCGGGCCTACGTCATGTTGCTGATCAATCAGGGAAAGCAGCCTGACAGGCTGATCGCGGCCGAACTCGACGGAGGACGGCGCGGCAAGTTGTTCGCTGTTTCGAAGCAGCAGCCGACATCACTACAACTGGTAGATGCCATTGCGTTGCCGGCCGGCGCCGAGACCGCCCTTATGCCACCTGCGTACGCGATCGAGTTCCCGCTACCCTCGAAGGGCTTGCAGCAGGGCGCCGCGATGACTGGCACATTGAAGTTCGAGCGGGCCGGAATTGCGCGAATCAGCTTCATGGTGGAAGCCGTGAATACCGGAAAAGCATGCAGAGTGGCTCCGCCGGCTGCCATGCCCGAGTCCATGCACGGCCACAAGCATCGATGAGGCGCGCACAGGCACCAACCCGATTGGCAGCGGACAGCGTGTGCTGCCCTCGTTCAGCGCTGGAGCGCTCTGGGTGGCACCCTGCGTGCATGGGTTGCATTGGCCAGCAGGCAGGCGATGGCTGCGATTCGCAGCCCAAGCAGGCCGAACATCCATTGTGGCGGCTCGGCTGTTGTCAGGACATACACATTGAAGTAATCAGAGATCAACCCTGTGACTGCGATTCCGAGCACGATCCAGGAGACGGTCGCGAAATGCCAGCGCTTCAGGTAGCTGAAAAGATAAAAAGCCATCACGCCAGTGGCCGACAAGATACGCCAGTTCATGTAGGTCGATACCGCATGCTCGCTGCCACTCGGAATATCGAAATTTGCGAGTGCGATGTCGCGAAAGAAGATCAGCTTTAACAGATAGGTCACTGCCACCAGCAACAGGAACATCATCCGCCATTTGAGCCATCGGTCGTAATTCAGCACAGCCACCGGGCGCAACGCGTGCAGTGCCCGGAATTCATCATCGCGGCCATCCGTTGCCATTGATCCGTCACCGAGGGGACGGACGGGCCGGCTTGCTGCTTTCCTGTCTGCGGCGTTGGTCATTGGCGCGTCTTCCGGAAGAGATTAGGCTCAAATCCGATCTTAATCTGGACATTGCCTCAGAGAAATGATTCTCTTGCATTGATTAAGGGAAATTTCGACAACTCTAGCATTCAGGCTTCTTACAAGTTTTCTTATTTTGTAACGAAGGCTCTCCATGGCACTGCCCCCAACCGCGGCAGCCGCGCCGGCCACCCCGGCCGATGCCATCGAGCGAGGCCGGTCGCTGTCGAGCCTGCGCCTGCGTGACGAATGGGTGCAGCAGGACGGCAAGACCCGGCAGGCCAATGCGCTGACGCTGCGCATGCTGCGGCAGGATGCCGACATCTACCTCCTGAATGTGCGCTACACGATGTCGCCGACCGAGCACCCGGTCGGCTATGGCTACTTCGTCGGCTGGGATCGTGCCGGCCTGCAGGCAAGCTCGAGCCGCACGCCCGGCGGCCTTACGTTGCTCACCGAAGACCACCGGATCGATTCCGATGTGCGCTTCGCCTCGGGTACGGGCACGGGGCGCGCTATGGCACCGAGCGGGATGTGTCGGTCGCCTACCCGGTTCGCAAGGATCTGGTCGGCAAGATCGAGTACGGCCGTTTCCTTTTGCAATCAACTACTTGGCATGCGAGTCCGGGAGCGCGGGTGCTATACTCCGGCGTTCAACCCATTTGAGCGCATGTCAGACACCAAACCCTCCCCCACCGCCCCGGAGGCCGCGCCCGCCGCGACTCCCCGCTTCGACGACTTCGGCCTCGCGCCGCCCATCCTGCAGGCGCTGGCCGATCAGGGCTATGTGCACCCCACGCCGATCCAGGCGCAGGCGATTCCTATCGTCTTGCAAGGGCGCGATGTGATGGGTGCAGCGCAGACCGGTACCGGCAAGACCGCCGGATTCGCGCTGCCTATCATTCAGCTGCTGCTGGCACACGCCAGCACCAGCGCATCGCCGGCGCGACACCCGGTGCGCGCACTGATCCTGACGCCGACCCGCGAGCTGGCCGACCAGGTGGCCGACAATGTGAAGGCCTATTCGCGCCATACCCCGTTACGCGCGACCGTGGTGTTCGGTGGCGTCGACATGACGCCGCAGACGGCCGCGCTGCGTGCCGGCGTCGAGATTCTGATCGCCACGCCAGGCCGCCTGCTCGACCACGTACAGCAAAAGACGCTGAACCTGTCGCAGACGCAGATCTTCGTGATGGATGAAGCTGACCGCATGCTCGACATGGGCTTCCTGCCCGACCTGCAGCGCATCATCAACCTGCTGCCGAAGCAGCGCCAGAACCTGATGTTCTCGGCGACCTTTTCGCCGGAGATCAAGAAGCTGGCCAACAGCTTCCTGAACGATCCTTTGCTGATTGAAGTGGCGCGCAGCAATGCGACCGCCGAGGGTGTCACGCAGATCGTCTACAAGGTCGATGAAGAGGCCAAGCGCGAAGCGGTGGTCCATCTGCTGCGCCAGCGCGATATCAAGCAGGTGATCGTGTTCTCGAATACCAAAATCGGCGCATCACGGCTCTCGCGCGAACTCGAGCGTCAGGGCATACGCGCGTCAGCGATCCACGGTGACAAGACCCAGCTCGAGCGCATGGCCGCGCTTGACGCCTTCAAGACCGGCGGCCTCGACGTGCTGGTGGCCACCGACGTTGCCGCGCGCGGCCTCGACATTGCCGAACTGCCGTGCGTGATCAATTACGACCTGCCGTACAACGCCGAAGACTATGTGCACCGCATCGGCCGCACGGGACGCGCCGGCGCGTCCGGCGATGCGTTGTCGCTGTATTCGGATAAAGATGCGCGGCTGCTGGCGGATATCGAGAAGCTGATCAAGCAAAAGCTCACGCCGATAGCGCTGGAAGAATTTCATCCGCGCGGCGCGCGCAGCGGCGGTGATCGCGCTGACCGCAGTGATAGCTACGCTGAGCGCGGCGAGCGCCGGCCGTCGTCTGACCGCCCGTCGTCGCCTGACCGCCCGCAGCGCAGCGCGCCGCTGCCGCGCCGCGAGAAGGTCGATCCCTGGTTCCTGAAACCCTATGAGCCGGCGGCGCCGGTCGAATCGAAGGCCGGGCTCGATACGGATCCGCGCAATGCGAAGCCGGCACCCAAGCGCGCCGCGCTCCTGGGCGGTGGCCCGAAAGGCTGAGGGCGGCCGTCGGTTCCTCTCCGGCGGCGATTAGCTTCTTCCGAACCGCCGTGCCCACGCTGGCACGGCTGCATTCCAGAAACTTTCCAATGACCGTAGATCGGGTGGCAATGCCAGCCCGAGCCGGGTGGCGGCGCGCCGCAGTTCGCCGACCGGGTCGCTGCGTTCCAGTGCGGTCGCGCCGGTCTGCTTCGACAGCTTTTCCCCGCGCTCATTGGCAACCACCGGCACGTGCAGGTAGCGCGGGGTCGGCACACCACAGAGCCGCTGCAGGTAGATCTGCCGCGCGGTCGATTCCAGCAAGTCGGCGCCACGTACGACGTCGGTGACCTGCTGTTCGGCATCATCCACCACCACTGCGATCTGGTAGGCCCAGAAGCCGTCGGCACGGCGCAGCACGAAATCGCCGACCGCATCGGCCAGGTTGTCCGTCACCGTTCCCTGCCAGCGATCGTCGAAACGAATCAGCGCAGCCGGGTCGTCGCGTTCCGGCACGCGCAGCCGCCACGCGCGCGGCTGCCGGTCGGGCGCGAGGCCGTGGCGACAGGTACCGGGATAGATCGCCGCACCGTCTGCTGCCAGCGCCGTCCGCGAGTCGGCGATTTCCCTGCGACTGCACGCGCACGGATACGCATGACTGCCGAGCGTCGCAAAGGCTGCCTCATACAGTGCCTCGCGCCGGCTCTGCCAGACGATCTCGCCGTCGGGGCGCATGCCGAACGCTGCCAGCGTGTCGATGATGTCCGCGGCGGCGCCGGCGACGGTGCGCGCCTCATCGATGTCTTCGATGCGCAGCAGCCAGCGGCCACCGTGCGCACGTGCATCAAGGTGACTGGCGAGGGCGGCAACCAGCGAGCCCGCATGCAGAGGGCCTGTGGGTGACGGGGCGAAGCGACCGATGTAGTGCATTCTAATTGAGGCAATTCAACAACAGGTTTGAGATTATCGACGGTTTTGGCCTGCGTTATCGGCCTATAGTCCCGACTGCATGTCTGCAATAGCCTCATGGCCGATGTCGTGTCGTCGAATAGGGCGCCTGTGCATCCCGGCCAGGGGCCTCGATCAGGGAGACCAGCGATGAAGCAGTCGAACCAGAATCTTGTGGCGCTCGTCGGCCGCCTTTTAGTAGCCGCCATTTTCTTGCTTTCCGGCATGAACAAATTGGGCGATTTCGCGGGCACGTCCGCGATGATGACATCCGCCGGCCTGCCGATGGCCGAACTGCTGCTGGTAGCGACGATCCTGATCGAAGTCGTTGGTGCACTGATGCTGGTGCTCGGCTGGCAGACGCGGGTGGCCGCGTTCGTCCTCTTCCTCTTCATGATCCCCGTGACGGTGGTATTCCACAATCCCTGGGCCGCTGCCGAGAGCGCCATTGTCCAGCAGCAGATGATTCACTTCCTGAAGAACCTCGCCATCATGGGCGGGCTGCTGAACCTGCTGGCGTTCGGTGCGGGCGCGTTCAGTGTCGAGGCGCGTGCCGCCGACACTGCGGCGGCCCGTCTCGGCTGACCTGACCAGGCACGGCCAAACGGTTCAGATGACGGCGGCGTGCCGGACGCGCGCCGCCGCACAGTGCGTGTCCACAACAGACTTGCAGGAGGCTTGATGCCCACAGTACTCGACAAGGTGGTTTACACCGCGCATGCGCACACCACCGGTGGCCGCGACGGCCGCTCCTGCACCGAGGACATGCACCTCGATGTCAGGCTGGCGCTACCCACCGAGATGGGCGGCAACGGCAAGGGGACCAACCCGGAGCAGTTGTTCGCGGCAGGCTATTCGGCCTGCTTCATGAGCGCACTGAAACATGTCGGCAGCCACAGGAAACTAACGCTGCCCCCGGAGGCGAAGATCGATGCCTACGTCGCCATCGGGACGGTGGCGACAGGCTTCGGGCTCGCGGTGAAGATGCTGATCCACCTGCCCGGCATCGCGCATGATGTCGCGAAAGAACTGGTTGATGCCGCACACCAGATTTGCCCGTACTCGAACGCCACCCGCGGCAACATCGTGGTCGACCTGCAGCTGGCCTGAGTATCGCCGGCGCGCTTTGCGCCGCGGCCTCAGTCGTCGAGCAGCAACTCCGCCTGCGTCGGTGAAGGCGCTTCGGCTGCCCCCTTTTTCTGTAAACTGCCGACCCGCACACCAAGCAGGCGCAGCCGCTGCTCGAGCGGCACTCGTTTCAGGCATGCGCCGGCCGCGCGCCGGATCGTGGCCGGGTCGTCGGTTGCATCGGGCAGCGTCAGGTCGCGCGTCAGCGTGCGGAAGTCCTCATAGCGCAGCTTGATGCCAATGGTCTTGCCGACATAGCCCTTGCGCTGCAGGTCGCCGGCAACGCGCTGGCACAGCGATGTAAATATCTCCGATAACTGGGTACGATCGTTTTTTGCATGCAGGTCGTATTCGAACGTGGTCTCACGGCTGATCGACTTCGGCTCGGAGCGGGTCACCACCGGCCGCTCGTCGATGCCGCGCGCGGCGCGATACAGCCATTCGCCGTAGCTGCGCCCGAAGTGCTCCAGCAGGAAGGCGTGCGCCTGCTGCGCCAGTTCACCGATGGTATGAATGCCGAGTGCAGCGAGCTTCTCGCCAGCCCTGGGGCCGATGCCGTTGATCTTGCGCACCGCCATGGGCCAGATGCGCGTCGGCACCTCCGCCATGGACAACAGGGTGAGTCCGTCCGGCTTGTCCAGTTCCGAGCAGATCTTCGCCAGCAACTTGTTTGGCGCCACGCCGATCGAGCAGGTCAGGCCGGTCGCGTCCTGTACCGCCTGCCGGATGCGCTGGGCCAGCGGCCGGGTGGCTTCCGGAAGGTCAGTCAGGTCGATGTAGATTTCATCGATACCGCGATCCTCGACCTCCGGCGCGATCGCACGCACTGCCTGTTTGAACAGCCGCGAATAGTGCCGGTATGCGTCGAAGTCGGCCGGCAGTATCCAGGCCTGCGGCGCGAGCTTCGCGGCCTTCATCATGCCCATTGCAGAGAACACGCCGAGCGCGCGTGCTTCATAGGTGGAGGTGGTGACGACGCCGCGGCCGGCATAGTCGCGCAGCCGCGCAAAGCGGCGGCTACCGTCGGCGTTCAGCGCCGGCGTGTGCAGCGAACGACCGCCGATCACGACTGGCTGGCCGCGCAGTTCGGGATAACGCAACAACTCGACGGACGCATAGAACGCGTCCATGTCGAGGTGGGCGATGCGGCGCGGCGCGGCAGGAGAGTCGCTCATGCGGGAGAGCCCGCGCGGCAGGGTATCAGGCGGCCGCGACCACGGTCGCGCAGTGCGGACAGGACTTGCCCTCGACATACAGCGGTGACAGCTGTTCGCGCGGTGTGACCACCGCGCGGCAAGCGAAGCACTGGCGGGTCTCGGTCTCTTCCAGCTGCGGATTCAACGCGGTGCGGTGGTCGAAGACGAAGCAGTCGCCGCGGTAGTGGTCACCGCCGACCTCCTCGAAGTATTTCAGGATGCCTCCCTCGAGCTGGTATACGCGCTCGTAGCCGAGGTCCTTCATGTAGATCGCCGCCTTCTCGCAGCGGATGCCGCCGGTGCAGAAGGTGACTACAGTCTTGTCGTTGAGCTCGTCCTTGTGCTGCGCGATCACGTCGGGGAATTCGCTGAACTTGCGGATCCGGTAGTCGATGGTGTGATCGAAGGTGCCGACGTCGACTTCGAAGTCGTTGCGGGTGTCGACCATCACGACCGGCTTGCCTTCATCGTCATGCCCCTGGTCCAGCCAGCGCTTGAGGTCCTGCGCGCTGACCGCCGGTGCGCGGCCGAGTTCGGGCTTGATCAGCGGGTGCTTCATCGTGATGATTTCCTTTTTCAGCCGCACCAGCATCCGGTTGAACGGCTGTTTCTCGGACAGGCTTTCCTTGGCAACGATGTCAGCCAGCCGCGAATCGGTATGCATCCAGTCCAGGTAGCCGTTGATGGCTTGGCGGCTGCCGGCCAGGAACATGTTGATCCCCTCGGGCGCCAGCAGGATCGTGCCCTTCAGGCCGAGATCCGTGCATTTCTCAAGGAAGCGCGGGCGCATCACGGCGGTATCGTCGAGCGTGACAAATTTGTAAGCCGAGATATTGACGATGGGATGGGTGGACAGCATGGCAACTTTTCTGATTCCGGAACGAATAGCCGACATTATAAGGGGGCGACCTGTGACGCCAGCGATCCTTGCGGCGAGATCCGGAGGCCGGTCGTATTGCGCATTCCCGACCTTTCCCAACGGGTAAAATACGCCCCATGACCGCCCCGCAATTCATTCACCTCCGCCTGCATTCCGAATTCTCCATCGCCGACGGGCTGGTGCGCATAGACGATCTCGTCAAGGCGGCCGCTGCCGATGCTCAGCCGGCGCTGGCAGTGACGGACCTGGCCAACCTGTTCGGCATGGTCAAGTTTTACAAGACGGCGCGCGGCAAGGGCATCAAGCCGATCGTCGGCGCCGACGTCTGGATTACCAACGACGATGATCGCGACAAGCCGTTCCGGCTGCTGTTGCTGGTGAAGAACCGTGCCGGTTACCTCGAGCTGTGCGAACTGCTGACGCGCGCGTGGCTGGGCAACCAGCATCGCGGTCGTGCCGAGATCCGCATCGAATGGCTGGAGGCGCGCGAGAAGAAGGATGGGTTGATCGCGCTGTCCGGCTTTCACGCGGGCGACATCGGCCATGCGCTAGAAAACGGCAACGAGGCGTTGGCCGAGCGCTGCGCACAGCGCTGGATGCGTAGCTTCCCCGGGCATTTCTATGTCGAGGTGCAGCGCAACGGCAATCCGAAGCTGGAGAGCCTGTTGCGCCAGTCGACCCAACTGGCGGCGAAGCTGCAGCTGCCGGTGGTCGCGACCCATCCGGTGCAGTTCCTCGACAAGGCCGAATTCACCGCGCATGAGGCGCGCGTCTGTATCGCTGACGGTGAAATCCTCGCGAACACGCGGCGCGTCAAGCGCTTCACGCCGGAACAGTATTTCAAGACCCAGGCCGAGATGGCCGAGCTGTTCGCCGATATTCCCGGCGCGCTGCAGAACAGCGTCGCGATCGCGCAGCGCTGCAACCTGAGCCTGACGCTGGGCAAGCCGCAGCTGCCGGATTTCCCGACACCCGATGGCATGACCATCAACGACTTCCTGGTCGCGCAGGCCGAGGCCGGGCTGGAGGAGCGCTTGCTGCAGCTGTTCCCGGACCAGGGCGCGCGCGCTGCGGTGCGCGAGCGCTATACAGCCCGGCTGAAATTCGAGACCGATACCATCATCAAGATGGGCTTCCCCGGCTACTTCCTGATCGTCGCCGACTTCATCCAGTGGGCCAAGCACAATGGCGTGCCGGTCGGCCCGGGCCGTGGCTCCGGCGCCGGTTCGCTGGTCGCGTATGCGCTGAAGATCACCGACCTCGACCCGCTGGAATACAACCTGCTGTTCGAGCGCTTTCTGAACCCGGAGCGGGTGTCGATGCCCGACTTCGACATCGACTTCTGCCAGGAAGGCCGCGACCGTGTGATCCAGTATGTGAAGGATCGCTACGGCAAGGATGCGGTATCGCAGATCGCCACGTTCGGCACCATGGCCGCGAAGGGCGCGGTGCGCGACGTTGGTCGCGTGCTCGACTT
>JACCDS011823077.1_pt1 | contig 22795 bp, 17 predicted proteins | sample 7446441 | NCBI WGS metagenome assembly JACCDS01 (sample SAMN15323445, study PRJNA562643) | freshwater metagenome | isolation source: river surface water | place: USA:Blue River Watershed | collected 2017-08-17 | reverse complement strand
CGGGCTGGCCTACTGGGACAATGGCTTCAAGATGATGTCGGCCAACCGGCCTTTGCGCGTGCCGGCCGACATGAGGGGCCTGAAGATCCGTATCCAGGCCTCGAAGGTGCTGGACGAACAAATGCGCTCACTCGGCGCGAACCCGCAGGTGATGGCCTTCTCCGAGGTCTACCAGGCACTGCAGACCGGCGTGGTCGATGGCACCGAGAATCCGCCGTCCAACCTGTATACGCAGAAGATGCACGAGGTGCAGAAACATCTGACCGTGACCAACCATGGTTATATCGGCTACGCGGTCATCGTGAACAAGAAGTTCTGGGACAAGCTGCCGGCGGATATCCGCACGCAGCTTGACGGCGCGATGCGCGAAGCCACGGTCTATGGCGACAAGATTGCGCAGCAGGAGAACGATGCCGCGCTGGAGGCGGTGAAGAAGTCGGGCAAGACGGCGGTGTATGTACCGACCGAGGCCGAGAAGGCAGAATGGCGCAAGGCGCTGCTGCCGGTGCAGCAGAAGATGGCCGGCCGCATCGGCAAGGAGCTGATCGATGCCGTCAACCACGCCGCCGCGGCGAAATAATCCGCGTGATGATCCGCGTGAGCGCGCAACGCCTCGGGCATCCGCTTCCGGGAATACAACAACGACCCCTATGAAAATTCTCGACCATCTCGAGGAGTGGCTGATCGCGGCGCTGATGGCGGCAGCGACCCTCGTCGTCTTCGTCGCGGTGCTGCATCGCTACGCGTCCGGCTTGTCGATTCCCGGCTTGCAGGACTGGCTGCTGACGCTCAATACCAGCTGGGCGCAGGAACTGACTATCTACATGTTCGTGTGGATGGCGAAGTTCGGTGCCGCCTATGGCGTGCGCACCGGCATCCATGTCGGCGTCGACGTGCTGGTGAACCGGCTCGACGAGCCGCGCCGGCGTGGTTTCATCCTGTTCGGGCTGCTGGCCGGCGCGCTGTTCACCGGCATCATCGCCGTGCTCGGCGCCGACTTTGTCTACGAATTGTCGGACACCTCCAGCACATCCGAGGTGCTGGAGCTGCCGATCTGGATCGTCTATCTCGCGATTCCGGCCGGCTCGGCGTTGATGTGCTTCCGTTTCCTGCAGGTCGCCTGGCGCTTTACCCGGGGCGGCGAGCTGCCGGTGCATGACCATGCCTACGTTGAAGGGCTGGCGGACGAGGCAGCGGAGGGGCGGCAATGAACAGTGTTGTCATTTTTGCGCTGCTGATCGTGCTCATGCTGACCGGCATGCCGATCTCGATCGCGCTCGGCCTGACCGTGCTGACCTTCCTGTTCACCATGACAGACGTGCCGGTGCAGGCGGTCGCCCTGAAGCTGTTCACCGGCATCGAGAAGTTCGAGATCATGGCGATCCCGTTCTTTATCCTGGCCGGGAATTTCCTCACGCACGGCGGCGTCGCGCGCCGCATGATCGCGTTTGCGACCTCGATGGTCGGCCATTGGCATGGCGGGCTGGCGCTGTCCGGCGTGCTGGCGTGCGCGCTGTTTGCGGCGGTGTCGGGCTCGTCGCCGGCGACCGTGGTCGCGATCGGCTCCATCCTGTTGCCGGCGATGCTCAGGCAGGGCTATCCGAAATCCTTCGGCGCCGGCGTGGTCACGACCTCGGGCGCACTCGGCATCCTGATCCCGCCGTCGATCGTGATGGTGATGTATTCGGTGTCGACTAACACCTCGGTCGGCAAGCTGTTCGTCGCTGGTGTGGTGCCCGGCATCCTGCTGGCCGCGCTGCTGGGCCTGACCACCTGGGTGCTGGCACGCAAGCATGGCTACCCGCGCCTGCCGCGTGCCACGCTGGCCGAGCGCTGGCAGGCGTTCCGCAAGAGCCTCTGGGGCCTGCTGCTGATCGTGGTCGTGATCGGCGGTATCTACAGCGGTACCTTCACGCCGACCGAGGCAGCGGCGATGTCGGCGGTCTATGCGTTCGTGATCGCGCTGTTCGTGTACCGTGACATGGGCTGGAAGCAGGTGCCGAAAGTCCTGCTCGATTCGGCGGCGATGTCGGCCATGCTGCTCTACATCATCACCAATGCGGTGCTGTTCTCCTTCCTGATGACCAGTGAGGGCATACCGCAGGCGATGGCGGGCTGGATGCTCGACAAGGGGCTCGGACAGGTGGCTTTCCTGCTGGTGGTGAACGTGCTGCTGCTGTTGGCCGGCAACGTGATGGAGCCGTCGTCGATCGTGCTGATCATGGCACCCATCCTGTTCCCGGTTGCGGTCGCGCTGGGCGTCGATCCGGTACATTTCGGCATCATCATGGTGGTCAACATGGAGATCGGCATGTGCCATCCGCCGGTCGGGCTGAACTTGTATGTCGCCTCCGGGATCACCAAGATGGGCATCACCGAACTGACCATCGCCGTGATGCCCTGGCTGTTGACGATGATCGGTTTCCTGCTGATGATTACCTACCTGCCGCAGATTTCACTGTGGTTGCCCCGCGCCGTGTTTGGCGGATAAGGAGGCACGATGTCCCCCGATACGCATCTGTTCAGCGCCATCGTTGCCGCACCGTTCGGCGGCATCGGTGTGCGCGTCGAGGGCGATGCATTGTGCGAGCTGGTTTACCTGCCGCCTGAATTTCTGCCGAAGGCCGGCCGCGATCCGCTGTCGAAAGAGGCGCAGGCGCAAGTCAAAGCCTACCTCGCCGATCCGGATTTCCGGTTCTCGCTGCCCTTGCCGGTGGTCGGCACGCCGCACCAGCGCAAGGTGTGGGACGCGATCCATGCCATCCCGCGCGGCCAGGTGCTGACCTACGGCGATGTTGCGCGTCGGGTCGGCTCGGCACCGCGTGCGGTCGGACAAGCATGCGGCGCAAACTGGTATCCGTTGGTGATTCCCTGCCACCGCGTGACGGCCAGCGGCGGCATCGGCGGTTTTGCGCGGCATGACGGCGGATTTCACCAGGGGGTCAAGCGCTGGCTGCTGCGGCACGAGCGGGTGCCGGGTTATTGCTGATGGGGTTCGCCGGGACCCGCAGCGAACGCCCGGGGCAGGCGATCGTCGACGAGTTCTGCGATGCGCTGTGGCTCGAAGACGGCTTGTCGAAGAATACGCTCGATGCGTACAAGCGCGACCTGCTGTTGTTCGCCGGCTGGTTGCAGGCCGAGCGCTCGATAGGGCTGCATGATGTCGGCGCGGCTGACCTCAATGCCTACTTCGCTTTCCGGCATGCCGACAGCAAGGCCAGCTCATCCAACCGTCGGCTGACGGTACTGAAGCGCTTCTACCAGCATGCGCTGCGCCACCACCGGATCGCCGTCGATCCCTGCCTGAAGCTGAAGTCCGCGAAGCAGCCGCCACGCTTTCCGACCACCTTGTCTGAGCAGCATGTCGAGGCGCTGCTCGCCGCGCCCGATGTGAACACGCCGCTCGGCCTGCGCGACCGCACCATGCTCGAGCTGATGTATGCCAGCGGCCTGCGCGTGTCCGAACTGGTGCTGCTGAAGACGATCGAAGTCGGCATGAACGAGGGCGTGCTGCGCGTCACCGGCAAGGGCAGCAAGACGCGCCTGGTGCCGTTCGGCGAAGAGGCGCGCGTCTGGATCGATCGTTACCTCGATACCGCGCGCGGCACCATCCTCGGCAGCAAGCCTGCCGATGCGCTGTTCGTGACGGCCCTCGGCGGGCCGATGACGCGGCAGATGTTCTGGACGCTGGTAAAAAAATACGCGCTGCGCGCCGCCATCCATGCGCCGCTGTCACCGCATACACTGCGCCATGCATTTGCGACGCACCTGCTCAACCATGGCGCCGACCTGCGCGTGGTGCAGCTGCTGTTAGGCCATGCGGATATCTCGACCACACAGATCTACACGCATGTGGCGCGCGAGCGGCTGAAGAAAATCCATGCGGTACATCATCCGCGCGGCTGAGCCGCAAGACGATCCGCTGCGGCGTTGTTGCATAATGTCGCCGATTCAACTGAGGAATTGACATGAATTCAGTGTTGTTCGCCATTGGCGCCTACCTGCTCGGTTCGGTCTCGTTTGCGATTGTCGTGAGCAAGTTGTTCCGGCTGGCTGACCCGCGCACTTTCGGCTCGGGCAATCCGGGCGCGACCAATGTGCTGCGGACCGGTAACAAGAAAGCCGCTGGGCTGACCCTGCTCGGCGATTGCGTCAAAGGCTGGATCGCGGTCGCGCTGGCGGTGCGCTTCGACGATGCGCTTGGCCTCGGCACAGCCGGCATCGCGCTGGTATCGGTGGCGGTGTTTGCCGGCCACCTGTGGCCGGTGTTCTTCCGCTTCAAGGGTGGCAAGGGCGTGGCGACGGCACTCGGCGTGCTGCTGGGGCTGAACCCCTTGCTCGGGCTGGCGACACTGGTTACCTGGGTCGTGGTCGCCTATGCGTTTCGCTATTCATCGCTGGCAGCACTGGTCTCTGCGCTGTTTGCGCCGTTCTATTACACCTTGCTGTTCGGCGTCGACGCGATTAGCCTGGCCGTGCTGCTGATGAGCGGGTTGCTGATCTGGCGCCACAAGAGCAACATTGGCAACCTGCTGGCCGGCAAGGAGAGCCGGATCGGCAAGAAGTCAAAATAGGCGTCAGCCGTCGATTGCGTCCAGCGGCCAGCGCGGCCTCACGTTGAAGCCGTAATCGAAGCGGGCTGCCGACGGGTTTTTCTGCAGCCGCAATGCGCCGGCAAACGCGATCATGGCGCCGTTGTCGGTACAGAGTGCCAGTTCCGGATAAAAGACTTCAAAGCGCCGGCGTGCCGCGGCAGCGTTCAATCCCGCGCGCAGCTGTGCATTCGCGCCGACCCCACCAGCGATTACCAGCCGTTTCATGCCGGTCTGCTTCAGCGCCGCCGCGCATTTCGCCACCAGCACCTCGACGATTGCATCCACGAAGGCTCGTGCGATATCGGCTTTGTCCTGCTCGCACAGGTTGGTCCGGTGGTTCTTCACCAGCGTCAGCACGGCCGTCTTGAGTCCCGAAAAGCTGAAATCCAGATTCTTCGAGTGCAGCATCGGCCGCGGCAGCTGATACGCAGCCGGATCGCCGAACTCGGCCAGCCGCGAGATCGCCGGTCCGCCCGGATAGCCCAGCCCGAGCAGCTTGGCCGATTTGTCGAAGGCTTCGCCGGCGGCGTCGTCGAGTGTCTCACCCAGTAATTCATAGCAACCGACGCCATCGACCCGCATCAGCTGCGTATGCCCGCCAGACACCAGCAAGGCGACGAAGGGAAATTGCGGCGGGCGCGCCGACAGCAGCGGCGACAGTAAATGGCCCTCGAGGTGATGCACGCCCAGCACCGGCTTGCCGAGCGCCAGTGCAAGACCGTTGGCGACCGCGGCCCCGACCAGCAGCGCGCCGGCCAGTCCCGGCCCTTGGGTGTAGGCGATTGCGTCGATCGCCGACAGCGCTACGTCGCTCTCCTGCAGCACCTGCTCGAGCAGCGGGATCGCGCGCCGTACATGGTCGCGCGACGCCAGTTCCGGCACGACGCCGCCATAGGCTTCATGCATCGCGATCTGCGAGTGCAGTGCGTGCGCACGCAGGCCGCACTCGGTATCGTAGAGCGCAAGGCCGGTTTCGTCGCAGGAGGATTCGACGCCGAGGATGATCATCTGGGAGGCAGGACGGGATGTGGCAAGCTTCTTGCAAAGCGGTATTGTAATTTAAGCGCAGGCGAACCCAGCGCCACCGCCAGGAGGATTGCCAAACCATGAATGATTCAAGAAGGCTCAAGATTGTCGTCGTCAACTCGCTGGTCCCGCCGGACGGCGCCGATGAGGCCGCGATCGAGCAGGCTGACCGTGCCCGTGCGCTGCGCATCGGCCTGCTGGAAAACGGCTACAACATCCTGGCTGCCCTGCCGCCCGGTGACGACCTCGAGGGTCAGATCGCCCGGCTGCAGCCGGACCTGATCATCGTCGACGAGCAGTCCGACGCGGCGCTGCAGCGCGTGGTGGCGGCCACCGCGAACGCGCGCCGGCCTATCGTTTGCTTCACCGAGGACGACGACCGCCAGAAGATGAACGCAGCGATTCGCGCCGGCGTCTCCGCCTATGTGGTGCAGGGCCTGTCGGCCGACCGCGTCAAGGCGGTGCTGGACGTGGCGCTCACCCGCTTCCGGGTCGAGCAGGAACTGCGCGATGAACTCGAGGAGACGCGCAACAAGCTGGCCGAGCGCAAGGTGATCGAGCGCGCCAAGGGCCTGCTGATGGAACGCCTGCAATGCAGCGAGGACGAGGCGTATTCGAAGCTGCGGCGGCTGGCGATGGACAAAAACCTGAAACTGGTTGAGCTCGCGCAGCGCATGCTGGATGTGGCTGATCTGCTCGGCTGAGTCGGGCACGCATCGGCATGGTGCACACGCACCGAAACAGGGCTAATTTTTGTATCTTTGCGGTCAGCCGACCACCAGCAGATACAGCAGCAACAGGTTCAGCACCAGCGAGGTGGCGCCGATGATCTGCCAGGTCGCCACCGGATCGCGCTGGGCCAGCGGCGCCGGCGCCGGTGCCCGCAGCGGCCGCGATGCGCCCCGCTCAAGGGCCAGCAGCAGCTCTTCCGCCGTCTCGAAGCGCCTGGCCGGATGTTTTGCGACCGCCTTCAGCAGCAGATTCTCCAGCCATAGCGGCAGGTCCGGACGGTAGCGGGTCGGCGGTACCGGTTCGTCAAAGCGCGGATGCTGAAACGGCTCGACTTCGCCATACGGATAATGGCGGGTCAGCGCGTAATACAGCGTCACGCCCGTGGCGTACAGGTCGGTCTGCGCCGATGCCGGCTGGCCGTCGAACTGTTCCGGTGCGAGGAAGGAGGGCGTACCGGCCTGCGGCGACAGGTCTTGCTGTTCCGATTCCAGACCGCTCTGGGCCACACCCAGATCGAGCACGCGCAGTTCGCCGTCGGCGCCGAGGTGCACGTTGGCCGGCTTGATGTCGCGGTGAATGATGCTGCGGCGGTGCAGCGCGCCGACCGCGCGAACCAGCCGGGTTGCGTGCGCGACCAGGTCGGGCACGGTCAGGTGGCCGCCGGCGTCCAGCAGTGCCTGTAGCGTATGGCCTTCGTGCCAGGTGCTGAGGTAGTACAGGTAATTCTTTGTGTCAGGCGTGATCACTTGCGGGAAGAAGCGCGCGACCACGCGTCTGGCCAGCCATTCCTCGTGCGCGAACGCGCTGATCTCGTGCGGATCGTCGGCGCGTTCCGGCGTGAGTGTCTTCAGCACCAGCGTGCGCTGCGTGCGCGGATCGAGCACCCGGTAGAGCAAGGTCGCAGCCGAGCTGTGGATCAGCTCCTCGACCAGGTAGCCATCGATCGACTGTCCGATTTTGAGTCGCGGCGGCAGCGGCAGCTGGCGTGCACCGGACAGCGCGTCGCGCAGGTTCACTGCCGGCAGTTTCCGCACCCGGACCACCAGTGCCGTCGCATTGTCGTTCGAGCCGGCTGCAAGCGCTGCGTCCACCAGGCCTCCGGCTGTCTCGTCCGCTCGCGCCGGATCGTTTGCCAGCCTCGACAGATGCCATGCGATATCGTCCTGCGGCAGTGCACTCCAGACACCATCGGTCGCGAGCAGGAAAACATCGTCCTGCTGCAGTTCGCCCATGCCATGGTCGATGGCGATCTGCGAGTCGATCCCGATCGCGCGCGTCAGCACATGCTGCATCTCCGGGCGGTCCCACACATGGTCGCTGGTGAGTCGCTTCAGTACGCCATCGCGCAACAGGTACAGCCGGCTGTCGCCGACATGCGCGAAGTAATAGTAATTGCCCCGCAAGACCAGCGCGGTCAGCGTAGTCGCCATGCCACCGGCGCGCGCGCAGCCTTGCTGCTGCACCCAGCTGTTGATTGCCTTGATCACCCGCTCGAGTGCCTGCGTGACCGGCCAGGTATCGGGCGTCGCGTAATAGTCGGACAGCAGGCCGCGCACCGTGTACTCGGCCGCTTCACGGCCACCGTCGCTGCCGGACACGCCATCGGCGACTGCGGCGATCATGCCCTTGCTCGAGGATTCCGGTTCGGGCGGCGTGACCATGCCGACGAAGTCTTCATTGGGCTCGCGCACGCCGGCAACGGTGCAATGGGCGGCGGAAAGTAGCAGGGGCATGGAAAGTAAGGTTCTCGCAAGACGCCAGCGTAGCGAAGTATGACATCGGGCCTGACGACGCCGGCGCCGGTCAGATTTTCGCCGTTGTCATCGACGCACTACCCCAGGTCGTGCGCCAGCGCGTCTTCACCGACGACAGTCCGATCAGCGCGAGCACGGCAAGCGATGCAAAGATCGTCAGGCCGAGCTGGTAGCTGCCGGTGATCTGCTTCGAATAGCCCATGCTCGAGGCGAGGTAAAAGCCGCCGACGCCACCGGCCATGCCGACCAGGCCCGTCATCGTGCCGATCTCTTTGCGAAAGCGCTGTGGCACCAACTGGAATACCGCGCCGTTGCCCGTGCCAAGCGCCAGCATGGCGCAGACGAAGACGATGACTGCGCCGGTCGCCGACTGCAAACCTGTGCTGGCGACGAACAGGAAGATCGCTGCCAGCAGATACATCAGCGACAGGGTCTTGATGCCACCGAAGCGATCGGCCAGCGTGCCGCCCACCGGGCGTACCAGTGAGCCGGCGAACACGCAGGCGGCGGTAAAGTAGCCGGCCGTGGTCGGCGCCAGGCCGTACTGGGTGTTGAAATAGATCGTCAGTGACGACGCCAGTCCGGAAAAGCCGCCGAAGGTCACTGCGTAGAAGAACATGAACCACCACGCGTCTTTGTCCTTCAGTACCTTCAGGTACTCGGCCAGCGATTTCGGTGGTGGCGCGCTCGGTGCGTCTTTCGCAAAGATCAGGTACACCGCGAGCGCAACAGCGAGCGGGATCAGGCACAGCCCGAACACGTTTTGCCAGCCAAATGCCATCGCCAGGCCGGGAGCGAATAGTGCAGCGATTGCGGTGCCGGAGTTGCCGGCGCCGGCAATGCCGAGTGCAGTGCCCTGATGTTGCGGCGGATACCAGCGCGATGCCAGTGGCAACGCAACGGCAAATGCCGAGCCCGCCACGCCCAGCAGCACGCCCAGCGTCAACAGGTGATTGAACTGTGTCAGGTCGCCCAGCCACGCCCACAGCAGGCCCAGCATCACGACTATCTGCCCGATCAGTCCTGCCTTCTTCGGCTTCAGGTGGTCAACCAGCACGCCCATCACGATGCGCAGCATCGCACCGGCCAGCAGCGGCGTGGCGACCATCAGGCCCTTTTGTGCAGGCGTCAGCTGCAGGTCGGTGGAGATTTGCACGGCGAGCGGGCCGAGCAGTACCCACACCATGAAGCTCAGGTCGAAATAGAAGAATGATGCGAGCAGCGTCGGTGCATGCCCGGCTTTCCAGAATGATGATGTTGTCATGGCGTCGTTGCCGTCGGTGAGTGGAGCCTGCTTCATTGCAAGCGCTATGCCATATGAATTGCGGCGGATTATGCGCATGCGAAGTGCATTCGTTCGTCGCATGTGCGCCATTCGCTCAACCCGCACCGCGAGAGTGCGCATCGGTCCCATCAATCCTGCTTGCGGTGCGAATGTGCCCCGAATTCTTCTGGCACTGCTTTTGCTAAACAGGAAGCGAACCTAAATCACGCGGCTTTAATGGCGAAGCCGGTCACTGCAGGAGCTTTAATGAAGAAGCTGAAATTAGTCATGGTCGGCAACGGCATGGCCGGCGTACGTACCCTCGAAGAGATCCTCAAGATCGCGCCCGATGTCTACGACATCACCGTGTTCGGTGCGGAGCCTCATCCGAATTACAACCGTATCCTGTTGTCGCCGGTGCTGTCCGGCGAACAGACCGTGCAGGAAATTATCCTGAACGATTATGGCTGGTATGCGGAGCACAACATCACCCTGCATGTCGGCAAGAAGATCACGCAGATCAATCGCGCCAGGCGCATCGTGATCGCCGAGGACGGTACGACGGCGGAATACGACCGTCTGCTGCTGGCCACCGGTTCCACGCCGTTCATGCTGCCGGTGCCGGGCAAAGATCTGCAGGGGGTGATTGGTTATCGCGACATCGCCGATACCAATGCAATGATTGAGGCGGCACAGCGGGGCAAGCACGCGATCGTGATTGGCGGCGGCCTGCTCGGGCTGGAGGCTGCCAACGGCCTCAAGCTGCGCGGCATGGACGTGACCGTCGTCCACCTGCCGGCCTGGCTGATGGAGCGCCAGCTTGATCCGACGGCGGCGACGTTGCTGCAGAAGTCGCTGGAAGACCGCGGCCTGTCCTTCCTGCTCGAGAAGCACACGAAGGAACTGATCGGTAATGACAATGGCCAGGTGCAAGCGATCCGCTTCACCGATGGCAGCGAGCTGCCGGCCGACCTGGTGGTGATGGCCGTTGGCATCCGCCCCAACACCGCGCTGGCCGAATCGGCCGGCCTGCACTGCAACCGCGGTATCGTTGTCAACGACACCCTGCAGACCTTCGATCCGCGTATCTATGCGGTCGGCGAGTGCGTGAACCATCGCGGCATCGCGTATGGCTTGGTCGCACCGCTGTTCGAGATGGCCAAGGTGGCGGCGAACCATCTGGCCAACTTCGGCATCGGCCGCTATCAGGGTTCGGTCACGTCGACCAAGCTGAAGGTCACCGGCATCGACCTGTTTTCCGCCGGCGACTTCATGGGCGGCGAAGGCAGCGAGGAGATCATGCTGTCCGACCCGATCGGCGGCGTCTACAAGAAGCTGGTGATCCGCGACGACAAGCTGGTCGGCGCCTGCCTGTATGGCGATACCGTCGATGGCGGCTGGTATTTCCGCCTGGTACGCGAGGGCAAGAACATCGCCGGGATTCGCGATTCGCTGATGTTCGGCGAGGCCAACTCTGGCCGGCCGGGCGATGTCGGCCATGAGGGCTTCAGCCAGGCAGCGAACATGCCGGATACGGCGGAAGTCTGCGGCTGCAATGGCGTCTGCAAGGGCACCATCGTCAAGGCGATCAAGGAGCAGGGCCTGTTCACGCTGGACGATGTGAAGAAGCACACCAAGGCGTCCGCATCCTGCGGTTCCTGCACCGGCTTAGTCGAGCAGATTCTGGTGGCGACCGCCGGCGGTGACTATTCGGCTACGCCGAAGACCAAACCGGTCTGCGGCTGTACCGACCATACCCATCAGGAAGTGCGGCACACCATCCGCGCGCAGAAGCTGCTGACCATTCCGGCCGTGATGCAGTTCCTCGAATGGCGTACGCCAAACGGCTGTTCCAGCTGCCGTCCGGCGCTGAACTACTACCTGATCTCGACCTGGCCGCACGAGGCGAAAGACGATCCGCAGTCGCGCTTCATCAACGAGCGTGCGCACGCAAATATCCAGAAAGATGGCACCTACTCGGTGATCCCGCGCATGTGGGGCGGCGAGACCAATGCGTCCGAGCTGCGCCGCATCGCTGACGTAGTCGACAAGTACCACATCCCGACCGTCAAGGTGACCGGTGGCCAGCGCATCGACCTGCTTGGGGTGAAGAAGGCCGACCTGCCGGGCGTCTGGCAGGACCTCGGCATGCCGTCCGGACTGGCCTATGCAAAGGGCCTACGCACCGTGAAGACCTGCGTTGGCTCCGAATGGTGTCGCTTCGGCACGCAGAACTCGACCCTGATGGGGCAGCAGCTGGAGCGCGCACTGGCGCGCATGTATGCACCGCACAAGGTCAAGCTCGCCGTCTCGGGTTGCCCGCGGAACTGCGCCGAGGCTGGTATCAAGGACGTTGGCGTGATCGGCGTCGATTCCGGCTGGGAGATCTATGTGGCTGGCAACGGCGGCATCAAGACCGAGGTGGCGCAGTTCCTGTGCAAGCTGAAGACGCATGAGGAAGTGATAGCGTACTCGGGCGCATTCCTGCAGCTGTATCGCGAGGAAGGCTGGTACCTGGAGCGCACCGTGCACTACGTGTCGCGCGTCGGCCTCGATTATGTGAAGAGGGCGATCCTCGAGGACCATGAGCGCCGCAAGGCCCTGTACGAGCGCCTGCTGTTCTCGCTCGACGGCGAGCCGGATCCGTGGCACCAGCAGCTGGAGGCGCGTGTGGATGCGCGGCAGTTCGTCCCGCTGACGGTGTGAGTCCGCAGCCCGCGCCGAATGAATCTACTGAATCCACAGATTCCACTGAACCCAGATTCCACAGGAACCACCATGACCCCACAATGGAAACCAATCTGCGCCGTCGCCGATATTCCGGTGCTCGGTGCACGCGTTGTCAGCCGCGCCCATGCCACGGATGTCGCCATTTTCCGCAACGGCGAAGACAAGGTCTTCGCGCTGCTCGACAAGTGTCCGCACAAGGGCGGGCCGCTGTCCCAGGGTATCGTATTTGGCGAGCGTGTCGCCTGCCCGCTGCATAACTGGAGCATCGAGCTGCACAGCGGCTGCGCGCTGTCCCCGGATGAAGGCTGCACGCAGCGCTTCAGCGTGAAGATCGCGGATAGCCGGGTCTTCCTCGACCTGAATGAACTGGATGCCGGTTCGCCGAAGGCGGCATGAAGGAAATCAAGACTACCTGCTGCTATTGCGGCACTGGCTGCGGCGTGATCGCGACGGCCGAGGGCGGCACGATCACTGCGGTACGAGGCGACCCTGATCATCCCGCCAATGCCGGCCGCTTGTGCACCAAGGGCAGCACGCTGCACCTAACCATGCAGCCGGCGCTGCAGCAGCAGGCGCGGCTGCTCGCGCCGCAATGGCGCACGTCGCGCACCGCACCGCGTGTCGAGGCCAGCTGGGACGAGGTGGCCGGTTTCGTCGCCCGCCAGATCGCCGAGACGGCGCATCGGCACGGGCCGGACAGCGTTGGCTTCTATGTGTCTGGCCAGCTGCTGACCGAGGACTACTATGTCTTCAACAAGCTTGCCAAGGGCTTGCTGCGCACGAACAATATCGATACCAATTCGCGCTTGTGCATGTCGAGCGCGGTCGCCGGCTATAAAGAGACACTCGGCGCCGACGCACCGCCGGCCTGCTATGAGGACATCGACTGCGCCGACCTGATCTTCATCGCCGGGTCGAACACCGCGTTTGCGCATCCGATCCTGTATCGCCGTATCGAAGCAGCGCGCAAGAATAATCCTCAGATCAAGCTGATCGTCGCCGACCCGCGCCGCACCGACACCGCGCGCGATGCCGACCTGTTCCTGCCGATACTGCCCGGTACGGATGTCGCATTGTTCAACGGCATGCTGCACCTGTGCCTGTGGGAAGACCGGGTCGACCTCGACTTCATTGCCAGCCACACCGAAGGCTTCGCCGCACTGAAGGCGACCGTGCGCGACTATACGCCGGCCTTTGTCGCTCAGACCTGTGGCATTCGCGAGGAAGACCTGGTGACTGCGGCGCGCTGGTTCGGCAAGGCGAAGGCGGCGCTGTCGCTGTACTGCCAGGGGCTCAACCAGAGCACGCAGGGCACCGCGAAGAATGCGGCGCTGATCAACCTGCACCTGGCGACGCGGCAGATCGGCAAGCCGGGCGCCGGCCCATTCTCGCTGACCGGTCAGCCGAATGCGATGGGCGGTCGCGAGGTCGGCGGCCTCGCCAACCTGCTGTCGGCTCACCGCGACATGGCCAATCCGACCCATCGCGCCGAGGTGGCGAGCCTGTGGGGTGTGGACGACGTGCCGGCGACCCCGGGCAAGACGGCTATCGAGATGTTCGAGGCGGTGCGCAAGGGCGAGATCAAGGTTCTCTGGATCGCCTGCACCAACCCCGCGCAGTCGCTGCCCGATCAGACCCTGGTGCGCGAGGCGCTGAAGCGGGCCGAGCTCGTGATCGTGCAGGAAGCGTATGCCACCACGGCGACCGCCGCTTTTGCAGACGTGCTGCTGCCGGCCACCAGCTGGGGCGAGAAGGACGGCACTGTCACGAATTCGGAACGGCGCATCACACGCGTGAATCCGGTAGTGCCCAAGCCCGGCCAGACCCGCCATGACTGGGAGATCGTCGTCGAGATCGCGCGCCGCATCGAGGCGATGCGCAGCTGCGCGCGCACGCTGTTCCCGTACGAAACACCGGAGCAGATATGGAACGAGCATCGCGAATCCACGCGCGGCCGCGACCTCGATATCACCGGGCTGTCGTACGCGCTGCTCGCCGAACGCGGGCCACAGCAATGGCCTTTCCCCGCAGGCGCAACGGCAGGCCGCAAACGCCTGTACGAGGACGGAATTTTTCCGACCGCCAGCGGCCGCGCACAATTCGCAAATACGATCTGGCAGCCGGTAGCCGAGAAGCCCGATCCGCGCTTCCCGTTTCGCCTGAATACGGGTCGCCTGCGCGACCAGTGGCACGGGATGAGCCGCACTGGCACGGTGGCGCAACTTTTTGCCCATGCGCCGGAGCCTGCGGTGCTGATGGCGGTCGAGGACATGCAGCGCCGTTTCCTCGCCGAAGGTGACCTGGTCGAGGTCAGGAGCCGCCGTGGCGCGCAGATCCTGCCGGTGCAGGCGAGCGACGAGCTGCGCGGCGGCCAGGCCTACATTGCCATGCACTGGGGCGACGAATACCTTGGCGGGCGTGACGCGCTGGGCGTCAACGGGCTGACCCTGCCAGCCTGTGACCCGGTGTCGAAGCAGCCCGAGCTCAAGCATGCGGCGGTAGCGATCAGGAAAGCAGACTTGCCGTGGCGTTTGCTGACGTTCGGTTGGGTCAATCCGGACCAGGCTTTGTTGCTGCAGCGACGTCTGCGCGAGCAGATGAAGGCATTCGCCTTTGCGTCGGTCACGCTGTTCGGGCGCGACCAGGTCGGCGTGCTGTTCCGCGCTGCCAGCGAGAGCGCTGTCGACGTCACCGCGATCCAGCGCGAGTTCGCACTCGATACGCCCCAGGTGCTGCGTTATGACGATGTGCGCCGCTCTGTGTCGCGCCGCATGCGCATTGCCGACGGCCGGCTGGCGGCGGTATCGCTGGCCGGCGACATCGCTGCCGAGCGCTGGCTGCGCGCCTTCCTCGAGCAAGGACATCCGGTGTCCGAGCTGGGCCGGCAGTTATTGCAACCGAGCGCACAAGTGCCGCAAGGGTTCAGGGAGCGCGGCAAGATCGTCTGCAACTGCTTTAACATTGCCGAGACGGACATCGTCACGGTGCTCGCCGGTGCCGGCGAGGCCGATTTCGCCACGCGGGTCGACTTGCTGAAGCAGCGGCTGAAGTGCGGCACGAATTGCGGCTCCTGCGTGCCGGAACTCAAGCGCATCGTCGCGCAGACCACTGCCTGATCGGATAAGGCCATGCTGCGAAGCGCGCCGGCTTCGTAGTACCCTTGCGCGATGAATTCAGAAATCACAGCAAGCAACGAAGCATTCCATGCCGCGCCTTTCATCCGCGAGATCGGTCGCGGCAAGAAGGGCGCGCGCGACATGTCGCGCGATGATGCGCGCAGCATCTACGCCGCGATGCTTGAGGGCCGCGTGTCCGATCTTGAACTTGGCGCTTTCCTGATCGGCATGCGTATCAAGGGCGAGTCGGTGGCCGAGATCGCCGGCTTCCTCGACGCGGCCGAAGCCTCGTTCACGCCGCTGCAGGCGCCGCATGGCGCGTGCGCGCCGGTGGTGATCCCGAGCTACAACGGCTCGCGCCAGATGGCGAACCTGACCCCGCTGCTCGCGCTGCTGCTTGCGCGCGAGGGCGTGCCCGTGCTGATCCATGGCGTGACATCCGACCCGGGCCGCGTGACGACGGCAGAGATCCTGAGCGAACTCGGCGTCGTGCCCGCTCCGGACGCTGCCACGGTCACGGCTACCCTGGGCGCGCGCCAGCCGGCGTTCATCCCGATCGCGTCGCTGGCGCCGAAGCTTGATCGGCTGCTGCAACTGCGCCGCGTGCTGGGCCTGCGCAATTCCACGCACACGCTGGTGAAGATCCTGCAGCCATTTGCGCAACCGGCGCTGCGTCTGGTGTCTTACACGCATCCGGAATACCTGACGATGCTGACCGAGTATTTCTCGAGCGCGGCGCCGGCGGCGCGCGGCGACGTATTCCTGATGCGCGGTACCGAGGGCGAGACCGTCGCCAACGCAAAGCGCGCGAACGCGGTCACCTGGTTCCACGATAACCGGTCGACGCAGCTGATCGAACGGCAGCAGCCGGTCGACGACTTGCCGCCGCTGCCGGCCAGCACTGATGCGGTGACCACGGCGGCCTGGATACGCGAAGCGATCGAAGGCAGGCAGCCGGTGCCGGCGCCGATCGCTGAGCAGGTCGCTCAATGCCTGCAGGTCGTGCGGCAAATGCAGCGATGACCCAGTCCTTCGATGTGGCCGTGATCGGCGCCGGTGCCGCCGGCATGATGTGCGCATCGGTCGCCGGCCAGCGTGGCCGGCGCACCGTGCTGATCGATCATGCGGAGAAGCTCGCCGAGAAGATCCGTATCTCCGGCGGTGGTCGCTGCAATTTCACCAATATAGACGCCACGCCGGCGAATTATTTGTCGCAGAACCCGCATTTCTGCCGCAGCGCACTGGCGCGCTACACGCCGCAGGATTTCATTTCGATGGTGAAGAAGCATCGCATTCCCTTTCATGAAAAGCACAAGGGACAGTTGTTCTGCGACCGCTCGGCCGAGGACATCATCGCGATGCTGAAGGCGGAGTGCGATGCCGGCGGCGTGCACTGGATGATGCCGGCCGGCGTGACATCCGTGGTGCGCGAAGGCGAGCGCTTTCGCATTGCGACCGGCGCCGGCGAGGTCGTGGCCGATAGCCTCGTGATCGCGACCGGCGGGCTGTCGATTCCGAAGATTGGTGCGACCGATTTTGCGTTTCGGCTCGCGCAGCAATTCGATATACCGCTGACAGACACCCGGCCGGCACTGGTGCCGCTGACCTTCGATGCACAGGGCTGGCAGCCATTCGTTCCGATGGCGGGTATTTCGCTTGAGGTCGATATCGAGGCCGGCGAAAAGAAGGCGCGCGGTCTTTTCCGGGAGGATTTGCTGTTCACGCATCGCGGCCTGTCGGGCCCGGCGGTGTTGCAGATTTCCAGTTACTGGCGTGAACCCATGCCGCTGACGCTGAACCTGCTGCCGTCGATTGATGTTGCGCAGGCGCTGGTCGAGGAGAAGACCCGGATCAGGAAGACCCTGGGCAACTGGTTGTCGCAGTACCTGCCGACACGCCTGGCCGAGGGCTGGCTGGCGGCGAACGACTTCAGCGCCGCCGCACGCGTGCCCGATTTGCCAGACCGGCAGCTGCGCCGCCTTGGCGAGTCGCTCAATCGCTGGACTATTGTGCCGGACGGCTCGGAGGGTTACCGCAAGGCCGAGGTCACGCTGGGGGGTGTCGATACCCGCGCGCTGTCGCAGCAGACCATGATGGTGAACCGGCAGCCGGGCCTGTATTTCATCGGCGAGGCGGTCGATGTGACCGGCTGGCTGGGTGGCTACAACTTTCAGTGGGCCTGGGCGTCCGGCGTGGCGGCGGGATTGTCGGTTTGATATCGCTGCGACTGCGGATTCCCGTCGGGAAGCGCAATTTGCCAGGCGGCTTCCCTTTGGGCGACATCGCTGCTATACTCGCCGACTCTGCGTTATCCAACGAATACAGATTAATTCATGACCACTATTCGCCTTAAAGAAAACGAGCCCTTCGAGGTCGCATTGCGCCGCTTCAAGCGCAGCATTGAAAAAACCGGTCTGCTGACCGAGTTGCGTGCGCGTGAGTTCTACGAGAAGCCGACGTCCGAGCGCAAGCGCAAGAAGGCAGCTGCAGTGAAGCGCCACTACAAGCGCATCCGCAGCCAGTTGTTGCCCAAGAAGCTGTACTGATCGACGGCCTCGCCGTTCGGTGAGGCGACGCAGAATGCAAACCCGCTCCGGTGTTCGCCGCAGCGGGTTTTGGTATTTATTGGCTTGATTCTGGAGAAGCAATGGGCCTCAAGGAAAAAATCACGGAAGACATGAAGGCCGCGATGCGCGCCAAGGAAAGCGACAAGCTGGCGACCATCCGCCTGCTGACTGCGGCGATCAAGCAGCGCGAAGTCGATGAACGCATTGAGCTCAGCGATGAGCAGGTGCTGTCCGTGCTCGAGAAAATGATGAAGCAGCGCAAGGACTCGATCACGCAGTTCGAGGCGGGTGGCCGCCAGGACCTGGCCGACATCGAAAAGGCTGAGATGGTCGTGTTGTCGGCCTATATGCCGGCGCAGATGTCCGATGCTGAAGTGCAGGCCGACGTGCAAGCCGCCGTGGCCCAGGTGGGTGCTGCCGGCCCGCAGGACATGGGCAAGGTGATGGCTGTACTCAAGGGCAAGCTCGCCGGTCGCGCGGACATGACCGCGGTGTCGGCGATGGTCAAGGCAGCGCTGGCCAGATAAATCGCCCGGGGCGATGATGCCCCGGCATGCAATACGCCATGATCCCCCAGAGCTTCCTCCAGGACTTGCTGAACCGCGTCGACATCGTCGACGTGGTTGGTCGTTACGTGCAGCTGAAGAAGGGCGGCGCGAACTTCATGGGGCTGTGCCCGTTCCATAACGAAAAATCTCCGAGCTTCACCGTCAGCCCGACCAAGCAGTTCTACCACTGCTTCGGCTGCGGCGCGCATGGCACGGCGGTTGGCTTCCTGATGGAATTTTCCGGCATGGGCTTCGTCGAGGCCGTGAAAGATCTGGCGCAGGGCGCCGGCATGACCGTGCCCGAACAGGAAGACCGGTTGCTGCCGGCCGAGCGCGCCGAGATCCGGGCGAAGAGCCTTGCACTGTCCGACGCCATGACGCAGGCCAACCAGTTCTATCGACAGCAGCTGCGCGGCGCGCGCCATGCGATCGATTACCTGAAGGGTCGTGGACTAACGGGCGAGGTGGCTGCGAAGTATGGAATCGGTTATGCGCCCGACAGTTGGGACAGCCTGCGCAGCGTGTTTCCCGACTACGAAGAGGATGCGCTGGTCGAAGCCGGCCTGGTAATCGACAAGAGCGACGAGCCGGGCAGTACGCGCAAACGCTACGACCGCTTCCGTGACCGCATCATGTTCCCGATCCGGAATACCAAAGGCCAGGTGATCGGTTTCGGCGGCCGTGTGCTCGGTACCGGCGAGCCGAAGTACCTGAACTCGCCGGAGACGCCGCTGTTCCAGAAGGGCAGTGAGCTGTATGGATTGTTCGAGGCGCGGCAGGCCATCCGCGACAAGGGCTATGTGCTGGTTACCGAGGGCTACATGGACGTGGTCGCGCTGGCGCAGTTCGGCTTTGAACAGGCAGTCGCCACGCTCGGCACGGCCTGTACCCCGGTGCATGTGCAGAAGCTGCTGCGGCAGACCGACCAGGTGATCTTCAGCTTTGACGGCGACACGGCCGGACGCCGTGCGGCACGGCGCGCGCTCGAGGCCTGCCTGCCGCATGCCACGGATAACCGTACGCTGAAATTCCTGTTCCTGCCGGCCGAACACGATCCTGACAGTTACATCCGCGAACACGGCAATGCCTCGTTCGAGAGGATGGTGCATGAGTCAACGCCGCTGTCGCAATTCCTGATCGGACAAGTCACCGAAGACAAGGACCTGGCGACGGCCGAGGGTCGCGCACGTGCGCAGTATGACGCCAAGCCGATGGTACAGGCGATGCCACCGTCGGCGTTGCGGCTGCAGTTGCTGCGCCAGCTCGCCCAGATCACCGACAGCACGGCGCAGGAGCTCGAGTCGCTGTTCGAGCTGGCCCGGCCTGCCAGCGGTGGACGCCAGTGGAAAGCGGCACCGCCCGCAGTGCGCCGTCGCCCGCCCGTCGAGCTCGAACGCAAGGTGTTGCGCATCCTGCTGGCGCATCCTGAATTCGCAGCCGATCTTGATGAAGAGGCGCTGCGGGCCATCGGCCAGGGCGCGCCCGATCACGGTGAAATGCTGCGTGCCGTGGTGCTGGCCGCGCGTAGCGTATCCGGCAACGCCGGGTTTGCCGCGCTTGCCGAACTATTGCGCGACCAGGGCAACGACCTCGACAAACTGATTGCCGATGTCGCCGCCGAGACGCCTTCGGAGCCCGAGCTGGCGCGGCGCGAACTGGCCGGGGCGGTACGGCAGACCACCATGAAAATCCTGCGCGCCGAGCAAGAGCGGCTGGTGGCCGGCGGTTTGCCGGACGAGTCGTCGCGTCATCGTTACCGCGAACTGGCCGCCGCGCTTGAGCGCCTGCGCGCCGACATCGAACGCGACCTCGCGGCCTGAAGGCGGGTTTGAGGCGGATCTGGAAATTCCGGCTTTCTGCCCCCATCTGGAGTCAACGTGAATGAGAATTGGCGAAAAGGCAATGAAAGGCCTTCCGGAGAGGGTTCTGCGAGGGAAGAAGCGCTGCGTCGTGGTACAATCAAAAGCTTTTTATTCAAAGTCTTACAGAGTTTTACCTACAGTTTTACAGTGTTGACCCTGCCGGACAGGCGGCCACCCGGAAGCGGCAGAACGAATGGGCGCTCTATGCGACCCAACTGCCGGAGTAGAGCTAATTGTTAGCGCGGCCTCCCCTCTGGTTCCCTATGCAGCATCGGCTAATTCCGAATGGTGGATCGATCCATGGCGACAACCAAAAAACCCGTTAAGAATTCTGCGACCAAGGCCAAAGCCGCCAAGGCGGAGCCAGCGCGTTCGGCTGCAGCAAGCGCCAAGAAGCCTGTGAAGGCGGCTGCCACGACTGCGATGAAAAAAGCGACTCCGACAGCGGCCAAGCCGAAAGCTACCGCCGCCAGGACGGTGGCGAACAAAGGCGCCGCCAAGACTGTCTCAAAAGCCGGGACCGCCGCCAAGCCAGCGCTGAAAAAGCCAGTCAAGGCTGCCGCCGCCCCGGGAAAAACCTCGGCGAAGACAACGGGCAAGGCTGTGGCCAAGCCCGCTGCCGCGCCTAAAGCACCAGCAAAGAAAGCCTCTGTGACAACCAGGAAAACCGAACCGAAAGTAGTAGTGGTGAAGAAGGCCGCAAAGACGCTGGCCAAGCCCGAAACGAAGCAGGTGGAGGCGCCGGCCGACCACAAGATCCTGTCGGTCAAGCAGACCACGGACGCTGCGGCGCTGGCCGCGATCGACACATCCGGCTATGTGCTCCCGGCCGTCAAAGTGCCGGGTCGCCGCGGCCGCAAGCCGCGTGACTTCCAGCCGGAAAGCGATGAGATCGCCCAGTTGAATGCAGTCGAGCGCGCCGAGCAGTTGAAAGCGGCCGACAAGGCCAAGGCGCGTGACCGCAAGAACAAGGAAAAGCAGTTCCTCAAGGAGGCGTTTTCCGCCGACTCCGAAGCGAGCGAGGAGGAACTCGAGCGTCGCCGCCAGAAGCTGAAGACACTGATCAAGCTCGGCAAGGACCGAGGCTTCCTCACGCATTCCGAGATCAACGATCACCTGCCGGAGAACATTGTCGATCCGGAAGCGATCGAGGGCATCATCGGCACCTTCAACGACATGGGCATCGCCGTCTACGAGCATGCGCCCGACGCCGAGGCCTTGCTGCTGTCGGATAACGTTGCCAATGTCGCCAACGATGACGATGCCGAAGCGGCCGCCGAGGCGGCATTGCAGACCGTCGATTCCGATTTCGGCCGCACCACCGATCCGGTGCGTATGTACATGCGCGAAATGGGCTCGGTCGAACTGCTGACGCGCGAAGGCGAGATCGAGATTGCCAAGCGTATCGAGAGCGGCCTGAAGGACATGATCCAGGCGATCTCCGCCTGCCCGATGACGATCTCCGAGATCCTCGTGCTGGCCGAGCGCATCCAGAAGGACGAGAGCAAGATTGACGAGGTCGTCGACGGCCTGGTCGACCCGAATGCGCCGGACGATGCGCCGGTGACGCCGGCGCCCGTGAAGGCGGCGTCCGACGAAGAGGACGACGACGAGGACGCGGAAGACGACGAGGACGCGGCAGAAGAGGAAGACGGCGCGGCCGGTGGCGGCGCAGCCGGGTTCTCGGCCGAGCAGCTCGAGCAGTTGAAGCGCGACTCGCTGGCGAAGTTCGCGACGATCGCCTCGCAGTTCGAGAAGATGCGCAGGGCCTACGAGAAGGAAGGCTACAACTCCAAGCCATATGTGAAGGCGCAGGAATCGATCTCGCACGAGCTGATGGGCATTCGCTTCACTGCGAAGGTCGTCGAGAAGCTGTGCGACACGCTGCGTGCACAGGTGGATGAGGTGCGCCAGATCGAGCGTCAGATCCTCGACGTGGTGGTCAACAAGTGCAACATGCCGCGCACCCATTTCATCAAGGTCTTCCCGGGTAACGAAACCCGTCTGGACTGGGTGGATGGGGAAGTCAATGGCGGCAATGCGTACAGTGTTGTGCTCGCGCGCAATGTGCCGGCAGTCAAGGAGCTGCAGCAGAAACTGATCGACCTGCAGTCGCGCGTTGTGCTGCCGCTGCAAGACCTGCGCGAGATCAACCGCCGCATGGCAGCCGGCGAGACCAAGGCGCGCAAGGCCAAGCGTGAAATGACCGAGGCCAACCTGCGCCTGGTGATCTCGATCGCGAAGAAATATACCAACCGCGGGCTGCAGTTCCTCGACCTGATCCAGGAAGGCAACATCGGCCTGATGAAGGCGGTAGACAAATTCGAATATCGCCGTGGCTACAAGTTTTCGACCTATGCCACCTGGTGGATCCGCCAGGCGATCACGCGCTCGATTGCGGATCAGGCTCGCACGATCCGCATCCCGGTGCACATGATCGAGACCATCAACAAGATGAACCGCATCTCGCGCCAGATCCTGATGGAGACCGGCGCCGAACCCGACCTGGCGACGCTGGCAGCAAAGATGGACATGCCGGAGAAGAAGATCCGCGAGATCATGAAGATCGCCAAGGAACCGATTTCGATGGATGTGCCGATG
>JACCDS010907468.1_pt1 | contig 22795 bp, 16 predicted proteins | sample 7446441 | NCBI WGS metagenome assembly JACCDS01 (sample SAMN15323445, study PRJNA562643) | freshwater metagenome | isolation source: river surface water | place: USA:Blue River Watershed | collected 2017-08-17 | reverse complement strand
GTGGCCAGCATGGACTGGATGTTGGCTTGCGAGTTGACCTTGTCGATCATGGTGTTCTCCTGACCTTCAGGTGCCGCTCATGGCGAGCGGCTGCGTCTTGAGCTTGGCGAGCTTGTAGCGCAGCGTGCGCGGGCTGATGCCCAGCTTGCGCGCGGCTTCGATGCGGCTGCTGGTCGCATCGATGGCGGCCAGGATCAGCTGGTGTTCGTTGTGGCGCACGGCATCCTGCAGGCGGGCTTCGGCGCTCATGCCGTCCGAGGCCATGCCGGCGGCGCCCATGGCCATCACCGGCGCGGCACTCCAGTCGGTCGGGGCCGCCAGGGGCTGGGCGGCTGCCAGCGGCTGCGCCGGGGCAGGGTGCTGCATGGCCACCTCGGGCGCCGTCGGCGCTGCCGGTGCGACTTCCAGAGGGGCGTCGAACATCAGGTGTTCGGCGCCGATGCGGCCGTCGCTGTTGAGCACGGCGGCGCGCTGCATCACGTTTTCGAGTTCCCGCACATTGCCCGGCCATGGGTAGGCCATCAGCAGCGACTGTGCCTGCGGTTCGATGCGCCAGCCCATCGGCTGACGCCCGCTCAGGCACTGCAGCATGTGGACTGCCAGCGGCAGGATGTCCAGCGGACGCTCGCGCAGCGGCGCGATGCGCAGCTTGAACGTGCTGATGCGGAAGTAAAGGTCTTCGCGGAACTCGCGGGCGACGATCGCCTGGCGCAGGTCCTTGTTGGTGGCGGCGATCACGCGCACGTCCAGGTCGATGCGGCGTTCGCTGCCCAGACGGGTGAGTTGGCGTTCCTGCAGTACCCGCAGCAGCTTGGCCTGCAGGTGCAGGGGCATTTCACCGATCTCGTCGAGGAAGATGCTGCCGCCCTGGGCCTGTTCGAACAGGCCGCGGTGCGCGCCCTGGGCGCCGGTGAAGGCGCCTTTTTCGTGGCCAAAGAGCATGTCGTCAATCAGCTGCTCGGGCAGGGTGGCGCAGTTGAGCGCCACAAAGGGGCCGCCTGCGCGGGCCGAAGATTCGTGCACCACACGGGCCAGCACTTCCTTGCCGGCGCCCGTCGGGCCTTCGATCAGGGCGGTCACGCCCGCCTGGCCCACGCGCTGGGCGAGTGCCAGCAGGTGGCGGCTGAGCGGGTCCACATAAATGGCGCTGCGCGGGGCAGGGCGGTGCTGGGTGGAGGGGCTGGCTTGTGTGGCTTCAGGGGTATGAGGCGCAACCTGCTCCTGGGCTGAAGCGCTCGACTCGGTTGCAGGCCGGAAGGCTTCGCGCCAGGCCGACACACCCCACTCGTCCTGCGCGATCACATGGCAGGCACCCGCCTTCATGGCGGACACCGCCAGCGTCATGGCGGCCGAAGGCACACGGGCGATCACGGGCAGGGGCGCAGCCAGTCTGGCCAGCTGGCTGGCGAGTTCCTGCACGTCCTGGGCGGTGTCGATGCGCAGTGCCAGCCAATGGCCCGTGCCCGAGGCGGGCAGGCCCGACCAGTCGTTCAGGGGCTGCACGTGCAGACCGGCGTGGGCCAGCGCATGCAGGTGAGAAGACGTCAGCCCATCCTGGCGGTCAAGCCAGAAACCTTGATGGGGGTGGAGTGCTGCACGCATGTCGATCCTGCTTCTTGAGAATGGAAGTGCAGGATGTAAAGCAACTGCTGTGCCAGATATAAATGTTATCTATATATTGACAAAAAATCTTCAAACAAGATAAATATAATGATTCTGACGATTTTTCGACGTGCTGCTGGCGCAGGCCTCAGGCCTGCCACAGGCGCGTCGAGGTCGGGCGAGAGGACGCAGACGGGACTTCGGGCCTTGGCGCGGCAGAAGCTGGAGCGGCTGCCGCTGCCGGTGCGCTGCCCTTGGGTGCAAAACCGCGGCAGTGCTGACCGTCAATGCGCAGCACCTCGATGGCCGGCATCAATGGGGTCTTGAAGCCCAGGCGCTGACAGGCATAGGGCATGCGCGGGTCCCAGCTGACCGCAAAAAACCGGCATTGCCAGCAATTGGGTCCGCGCGGGTTCGGGCTGTCCTCTGTTGCCATGGGTGGTCATCCGTGGGCGAGACTTACTGGAGCAGCTTGAGCACGTTCTGCAGCGACTGGTTGGCCTGGGCCAGCACGGCGGTGGCAGCCTGCTGCATGATCTGCGTCTTGGCCAGGGCTGTAGAGGCCTTGGCGTAGTCGGCGTCTTCGATCTGGCTGCGCGAGGCCTCGGTGTTGGTGGACACGTTCGACAGGTTGTCGATCACGTAGTCGAGGCGGTTCATGATCGCACCCATGGTCGCGCGGTTGGCGTTGACACGGTCGAGCACGGTGTCCAGCTTGGCCAGCATGCCGGTTGCACTTTCCACACTGTCGATGCGGTTGGTGCGCTGGGCCGGGTTGGTCACATTGACGTCACCGGTGATCTCGCTGGTGATCGGGCCCTTGCTGCCATAGTCGGCCAGGTCGATGCTGATCACCTGTGAAGCGGCAGCGCCCACATGGAAGGTCAGGCGGCCTGTTTTGGGCGGGGTGAGCTTGCTGGTTGCATCGTTGACTTGTCCGCCAAAGGTGCCCTCCTGGAAACCCAGGCTGGAGAAGTCGCCTTCGGCGGTGAAACCGTTGTTGCCCGGGGTCAGGGTGATGGGGGCATCGGATTCGAGGCGGACGGTACCGTAGACGGTTTTGGCGCCGTCGCTGGCCGAAGTACCGCCAGCAATGCCGGTGGCAGCACTGCCGTGCAAGCCCAGTTCCTTCGGGTCGGTGACGTCGGTGCTGTTGTACCAGACGGAGAGGTTACGCCCATCGGAAGTTTCCAGTTTCAGGTAGCCAGCCGAGGTGGCGCTGGCCACAGCGCCGTGCATGCCCTGCTGGCGATTGATGGCGCTGATGATGTTGGTGAGACGGTCGGTGGATGTTTCGCCGGCGGTCAGCGTCACAGGCACGTTCACACCATTGATGAAAATATTGGTGTTCCTGCTGGTGGTGGTGGTCGGGCTGGCTGTGGCCTGCGTCACGGCGGGGCTGGCGATGGCCCTGACGCCGGTGTCTTCGGTCCGCTCGTTGATGGCTGCCGCGATGGCGATGGCGCTGCCGGCGCGAGAGCTGGTCACTGCGGTGGTCGAACTGCGGGTGTCGTCCGTGGCCACTGCGCCGCGGATGGCAAATCCGTTGATCACCAGGTCGCCATCGCCCAAGGATTCAATGGCGGGTGAACCGGACACGGGTTTTTCGACAACGGCACGAGGCAATGAAACAAACGCGGAGGTGTTCTCGCTGTAGTTGCCCGGCGGCAGGCCAGCGTTTTGCCAGACACCTGTGCTGGTCACCACGATGCGTCCCTCGACTGTGCTTTCAAGGGAATATGAACCGGTCTGCAAACCTTGCTTCAGGCCTGTACGTGCAGAAAAGTCTGCGGTCTTGTTGGCGGTGTTGAAAGCCACTTCGATGTTGCGGCCATCGGCGGCCACCAGGCTGATGCCACGGGCGTCCGAGTCGCTGTTGATGGCCACCACACCGGTCTGGGCGCTGATGGCGTTGATGGCATTGACCACCGTGTTGCGGCTCTCGCGCAGGTTGTTCTGGCTGGTGCTGAACAGTTCGGTCGTGTAGCCGTTGATGGTGACGGTACCCTTGACCACATCGGCGCCACTCATGGCGGCACCCGACATGGTGGTGGCATTGACCACAGCCATGACACCGGTGTCCGGGGTCATCTGGTTGATGGCAGCGACCTTGGCAATGGTGCTGGCTGAGCGAGAACCCGTCGAGACCTTGTCGGCCGTGTCAGCAGTCATGGGGATGGTGACGCCATTGATGATGGTGTCGTTGGCCATGACGGTCGGCTGGGTCGGCTGGGTTCTGCCCAGGTTCAAAGTCAGTGTCTGACCTGTGAAGGCTTGTGCCGTCGTGGCAGCTATTGATCCTGAAGCCGCCACGCTTGTGGAGGTGATGACAAACGTGCCCGTGCCATCGGTGAGTGCACTGTTGGTGAAGGTCAGCGCCATGCCGCTGGCCGTGCCTGTCAGGCTGTGCTGCGTACCATCGGGCAGCGTCAGGGTAGCGGTGACATCGGTGGCCGTAACGTTGGTGATGTTCAGCGTGCCCGCCTTGCTCAGCGTGCCGGTGCCGGTGTATGTCAGTGTGCCCGTGTTGGTGGTGGTCTGGCCGGTCACGCTGTGCGTCAGGCCCGGGCTGTATTGCGCCTCCGAGGTCACCTTGTACACCGGCCGTTCGCCCACCGCCTCACCGGCGGTGCCGTTGAGGATGGAGAAGCCGTTCCACATGGTCTGTTCGGAGATCGACTGGATTTGCTGCTTGAGCTGCTGGAATTCCAGGTCGAGGTAACCGCGCTGGTCGTTGGCGTTGGTCGCGTTGGCCGACTGGACCGCCAGTTCGCGCATGCGCTGCAGCATGTCGGTGATGCTGGCGGTCGCGCCTTCGGCCGTCTGGATCAGCGAAATCGCGTCACCGGCATTCTTCACCGCCATGTTCAGGCTGCGGATCTGCTGCGTCATGCGCTGCGAGATCGCCAGACCGGCGGCGTCGTCGCGTGCCGAATTGATGCGCTTGCCGGTGGCCAGCTGTTGCATCGCCTCGGACTGGTTGCGCTCGGTGCGCAGCAGCGCGTTTTGGGTGTACAGCGCCTTGATGTTGGTGTTGATGACGGACATGGTGGTGTTCCTCTCCAGGATTCAACAGACCTTGCGGGTCAGGTGTTGCCGCTGGGCGGCAAAGAGTTGCCTTGGGTTTGCCGGGTGTTCAGTTGCTCATTCCGGGGGCGGGCATGATGGCCGGGCCTTCGAGAAAGTCTTCCTGCTCCATGAGCAGTTCGGCGTCGGCCGGCCACTGCGCCAGGCCCTGGGCCAGAATGCGCTGGGCACGGGCCAGATCCAGGTTGCAGCGCAGGGCGCGCACCAGCATCTTGTAGGTCATGGCGGGGGCAGCGTTGCCTTGCACACGGAGCAGCTGCTCGAGCAGGTGCACGGCTTCGATCCAGTTCTGCTGGGTCAGGGCCATCAGGCCGCCCATGGCCAGCAGGTCTTCGCTCTGGGGGTGCAGGGCCAGACCGGCGTCCATCAGGGCCTGGGCCAGTGACATCTCCTCGTTGGCGATCAACTGTTGGATGCCAATGCGGATGTCGGCTGGCAAATATTTGGCAGGGTCCTGCGGCAAGCGGCCAATGTATGCCGGCAGGGCTTTTTCCATCAGTTGGGCGATCGAGTTTTGCATACCTTGGTTCCTTTTTTGGTGGTCTCTAATCGGTCTCTGTCGATGCCGATCGTCTTGTAAAGGATGCAAGCAATTTAAATGCCAGTCGTGATTCCTGTACCCTTTGAGTATGCGACTGCGTTAGGAGTGCGCTGACGTTGATCCGCAGTTGTTTTCTCGTACTTCGGGGGCGCGTCCTTGCCAAACAGGTAGTCTGCTTCGTGGATAGCGGCACGAAATATGCTTGATCTTTGAGATGAAGTGTTGATGAATAATTTTCTGCTGGATCTATAGTGATTTTTTTTCTGAGTGGAGTTGGTCTGCTATGAAGGCTGTGATATTGGCAGGTGGACAGGGCACACGGATTTCTGAGGAATCTGGTGCCCGACCAAAACCAATGATTGAAATTGGTGGTAAGCCTATTTTATGGCATATCATGAAAATGTACTCGATACATGGTGTTAATGATTTTATTGTTTGCTGCGGATACAAAGGCTATATGATCAAGGAGTACTTCGCAAATTATTTTCTGCATACATCTGATGTCACATTCGATATGAAAACAAACCAGATGCAAATACACGAAAAACATGCAGAGCCTTGGCGAGTGACTTTAGTAGATACTGGTGAAAAGACATTGACAGGGGGGCGTTTGAGACGTGTCAAGCCATATTTGTCAGATAATGATTTTTGTATGACATATGGCGACGGCGTGAGTGATATTAATATCGCCAATTTAATTGATTTCCACAAGACGCATGGGAGAAAAGCGACCGTAACCGCAGTTCAACCACCTGGGAGGTTCGGTGCACTTAGGATTTCAGGCTCGCGTGTTGAATGTTTTGAGGAAAAACCTCAAGGTGATGATGCCTACATTAATGGTGGTTTTTTTGTATTGAATCCTTCAGTGTTGGAATTAATATCTAATGATGAAATTAGTTGGGAGCGAGAGCCTCTGGAGCAACTTGCCTCTGAAGGTGAATTGAAGGCATTTCTCCATCGGGGGTTCTGGCAGGCAATGGATACCTTGCGTGACAAAAGATATCTTGAAGATTTGTGGGCAACGGATTCGGCGCCCTGGAAAAAATGGTAATTAATCCTGATGACTCAATTGCAGACATTCTGGAATAACAAACGTGTGCTAATCACAGGGCACACGGGTTTCAAGGGCGGTTGGCTGTCGCTTTGGCTCCAATCGCTTGGTGCAAAAGTGTGTGGGCTCGCTCTTGAACCTTCTTCTACGCCATCTCTTTTCATGGCAGCCAACGTTGGACAAGGCATGTGTTCCCATATTGGAGACATTAGAAATGCTGATCTTGTTTATCGTTTGATGGATGAGTTCAAGCCAGAAGTGATTTTCCACCTCGCTGCACAGTCCTTGGTGCGGTACTCATATGAAAATCCTGTGGAGACATATAGCACCAATGTGATGGGGCTGATCAACTTGCTGGAAGCGGTGCGGCAAGTGTGCACTGTACAAGTTGTGGTTAACATCACTTCTGATAAATGTTATGAGAACCGGGAACAGCTGCGAGCATACAGAGAGACCGACCCGATGGGAGGGTTTGATCCCTACAGCAGCAGCAAAGGTTGTGCTGAACTGGTGTCTTCTACTTATCGCAGATCGTATTTAGCACCTGCAGGCGTGGGCTTCGCAACGGCACGTGCAGGTAATGTCATTGGTGGAGGCGATTGGTCTTCTGACCGTCTGGTGCCGGACATCCTTAAAGCGTTAGACGGTGGGCATCCTGTGAATGTAAGGAATCCCCAGGCTATTCGACCCTGGCAGCACGTGCTGGATCCCTTGAATGGTTATCTTGTCCTCGCTGAAGCCTTGTGGTTCGACCGAGTCAAGTATGCAGGCGGATGGAACTTCGGCCCGCAAGATGGGGGTTCACAATCGGTTGCATGGCTTGTTGACCGTATCTCGCAGCAATGGGGTGGCAGCACTTCTTGGGTGCATGATACGAATGATCAGCCACACGAAGCCACCTTGTTGAGACTTGACATCTCTAAGGCACGCAAGTACCTGAGATGGAAACCGCAGTGGGGGCTGGGACTGGCATTGACTAAAACCATTGAATGGCATAAAGAATGGCGAATGGCGGGGGATTGCCGCGAGCTTGTCCTTCGTCAGATCAATGAGTACATGAGTGGAGCAGCAACTTTATGAGTACTTTGCAAAATATAAGGAATCAAATAGTAGATTTGGTTGATGAGTATGCTCACCTAGCATTGAAGCCCATTCCGTTTACGCCTGGCAAGTCAATAGTGCCCCCTTCTGGTAAGCTTATTGGCGCAAAAGAGCTCCAATTCATGGTTGAAGCCTCTTTAGATGGTTGGCTCACCGCTGGTCGCTTCAATGATGAATTTGAAAAGCAATTAGCCAAATATATTGGTGTTAAGTATCTGATCACCGTCAATTCGGGTTCATCTGCTAACTTAGTCGCCTTGAGTGCGCTGACATCACCCCGTTTGGGCACAAAGGCCATATCCCCAGGTGATGAAGTTGTTAGCGTGGCTGCAGGTTTTCCTACAACTGTTAATCCCATATTGCAAATTGGGGCTATTCCAGTATTTGTTGATATCGAGTTGGGTACGTACAACGTTGATGTAGCGAATATTGAGCAGGCCATAGGTCCCCAAACAAAAGCCATCATGCTGGCACATACACTGGGCAATCCCTACAACCTTGATGTAATCACACAGCTGTGCAAGAAATACAATCTATGGTTGGTGGAAGACTGTTGTGATGCATTGGGGTCTACTTATCGCGGACAGAAGGTCGGAACCTTCGGAGATATCGCAACGGTCAGTTTTTACCCGGCACACCATATCACAATGGGTGAGGGTGGAGCTGTCTTTACCAACAATCTTGAACTGAAGCAGATCGCCGAAAGCTTGAGAGACTGGGGCCGAGACTGCTATTGCCCCCCGGGACAAGACAATACGTGTGGAAGAAGATTCTGCTGGAAGCTCGGTGATTTGCCCGAAGGCTATGACCATAAATACATTTATGGTCATTTGGGATATAATCTGAAAATTACAGACATGCAGGCTGCATGCGGGTTGGCTCAGTTAAATCGTATTGATGATTTTGTATCGAAAAGAAAATCAAATTTTCAATTTCTTCGCGATCGTTTAACGAAATGTGAAGAATTTATCATATTGCCAGAGGCCACACGGCATTCGGATCCGGCATGGTTCGGCTTTCCTATCACTTTGCAGCCTTCTGCGCCTGTGCGCAGGCTAGATTTGTTGACGTATCTTGACCAAGAAAAAATTGGGACACGTCTTTTGTTTGCAGGAAATTTAACGCGTCAACCTTACATGTTGGGGCGGAATTTCCGTGTGTCAGGTGATTTGGTCAATTCGGATCGTGTGATGAATGACACCTTCTGGATTGGTGTTCAGCCTGCACTTACGGAAGAAATGCTGGATTATTCCGCCAAAAAAATCGAGAGTTATCTCGGTGTGGATTTTTGAAAATGTATGGTATTTTAAATTTTCAATTTTTGAAAAAATAATCTGCTGATTTGATTTATTGCAAAATTCCGAAGGAGATTGCGAATGAGTAAAGTAAGCAACAAGGACAAGCGCCTTTTTGAAAATCTCTTTGTCTTGGAGCTTGCCAACAACCACTGGGGCAGGCTGGACCGTGGCCTCAAGATCATCCGTGATCACGCAGCTATCGTGCGCTACAACAATGTCAGAGCTGCAATCAAGCTTCAGTTCCGCGATGTGGACGAGTTCATCCACCCTGAGTTCAAGGGCAACACTGAGAATCGCTACATCAAGAAAACAGAAGACACCAAACTCAGCCGCGCAGACTTCGCCCGCATGGTCGAGGAAATTCGCTACCTGAGCTGTATTCCCATGGCAACGCCATTCGATGAAGCATCGGTGGACTTGTGCGTCGAGTTTGATATGCCGATCATCAAGATCGCCAGTTCAGACATGAACGATTGGGTGCTGATCGAAAAGATTGCCTCTACTCGCCGCCCTACGATCGTGTCTACCGGCGGTGCCACTGAAAAGGATCTGGACGATTTGGTGCGTTTCTATGAAAAACGTGATATCCCGCTGGCCATCAACCACTGCGTCTCCCTGTACCCATCGGAAGACGGTGAGCTGGAACTCGACCAGATTGACTACCTGAAGAATCGATACCCCAATCATGTGATCGGCTTGTCTACACACGAATATCATGACTGGTTCTCCTCTATGCTGATCTCCTATGGTAAAGGTGCGCGCACTTGGGAGCGCCACATCGACATTGATCATGAGGGTGTACCGGTCTCTGCTTACTGCTCCAAACCAGCCCAGTGTGATACTTGGTTCAAGGCATTTCATAAGGCTGCTGAAATGTGCGGTGGCCGAAGCCAGTCCAAGCGCATCATTTCTCGCAAAGAAATCGAATACCTGGATGCCCTGGTGCGCGGCGCTTATGCCAAGAAGGATTTGCAGCCGGGCTATGTCTTCACTAAGGAAAGCTTTGAGCGAGACTTCTACCTGGCTATTCCGCTTCATAAAGGGCAACTCTCCTGTCGCGAAGTTATGAACGGTGAAATGCTCTCGCTGGGCATCAAAGCCGACGATCCCCTCACCATCAACCACGTGAGTGGGCCATACAGCCAGAATGAAGACCTCAAGCGTCTCATCCTCAACCGTGGCTTGTAAATGAACACTGTTGCGATACAAATCGCCGACTGGCTCGTTCGGCAAGGAATCGAGCAAGTTTTCACCGTCACCGGTGGTGGCTCAATGTTTCTGAACCAAGCGCTGGGTGCTCACCCGGGCCTACGCTGCACTTTCATGCACCATGAGCAGGCCTGTGCCATGGCCGCCGAAGGCTATGCGCGCATAGCTGGCAAGCCGGCGGTCGTGATGCTGACCACTGGACCTGGTTCCATCAACGCTTTCAATGGAGTATTCGGTGCGTTTACTGACTCAATCCCCATGATCGTGATTTCCGGACAGGTCAAGCGCGAAACCTGCCTCTCATTTCACGACTTGCCACATCTGCGTCAGCTCGGCGATCAAGAAGGCCCTACTGTGGCCATGGCCGCACCCATATGCAAGCGTGCTACGATCATCCGCGAGCCCGCCGACCTCGAGTACGTCTTGCCAGCGGCTTACGCCTTGGCCATTAGCGGACGACCCGGTCCAGTGTGGATAGATGTCCCGCTGGATGTGCAGTCTTCCAATGAAATTCTGGATATCCCAGAGCCCATACTGCAAACCTATCCTAGGGCTGATGATTTGGACGCGGTATGCTTGACTATTGTTGAACAGCTCAAGCAGTCTCATCGTCCCCTTTTGCTCGGAGGCACCGGTGTTCGTCTGGCAGGAGCCAACCAATTGCTGCTTCAGTTGGTAGAGCAGACAGGTATTCCGCTGGCCACTGCCTGGACCCACGATCTAATCAACTCGGACCATCCGCTGTTTGCCGGACGCCCTGGTAGCATTGGCACGAGGCCTGGCAATTTTTGCCTTCAAAACGCTGACCTGGTTTTGGTCATCGGTTCGCGCCTCAACATCCGGCAGACCAGCTATAACTGGGATTCCTTCGGCAAGAATGCCTGGATCGTGCAGGTCGATGTGGACCCAGCAGAGTTATCAAAGCCCGGCGTACGGGCTGACCTGCGCGTGCATGCCGACGCCAAGACCTTCATTAACACTTTGCTGTCTGTGATGACGCGCCAGAGGCTCCCCAGCTTTGAGCAGTGGGGGACATGGTGCCGAAACATTGGAGCGCGCTATCACGCGCGACTCGAGCACGTCCAAAAGCCTGGTGCGCCACTGAACCCTTATGTGGTTGTAGACCGTATCTTCCGTCAAATGCGTGATGACGATATAGCCGCCTGTGGCAACGCATCGGCCTGCATCCTGCCGTTTCAGATGGCTCACCTGACTTCCAACCAGCGCCTTTTCAGCAACTCTGGATCAGCGTCTATGGGTTTTGATCTTCCATCAGCCATTGGCGCATCTTTTGCTGGTGGGGCAGACAATCGCCGACGCGTGATCTGCTTTGCCGGTGACGGCAGCCTGCAGATGAACATTCAGGAGTTGCAAACCCTCAAAACTACTGGGCGTAATGTGGTGGTCGTGGTGCTTAACAATGCAGGTTACCTATCGATCTGGCAAACGCATGAAAATTTCTTTGGCCGCGTGATCGGTGCCACTCCTGCTACAGGTGTAGAGTTTCCTGATTTTGAGGCCGTCGCCGCTGCATATGGCATAAAGGCTACCACCATTCAGACCGAGGCCGACCTGGAACGGATGGATCTGCTGCTTCAAGAAGAAGGTCCGTTGCTACTTAATGTTATGGTTGATCCGCGCCAAGAATTTGTGCCTCGCATCAAGTCTCGGGTAGATGAAAATGGCAAGTTTGTCACGCCAGAGTTGGATGATATGCACCCTTTCCTAGATCGAGACCAGCTGCAGCTAGTCAGTGCTTCGGCGAGAGCCGTGCGTGCAGTAGCTTATCAATCTGTGTGTAAATAGCCAGATAAAACGCTTGGTATTCAGAATTGACCGCAGGCGCTAGCTCTATGGCTACGACAGCCTACTGAAGTTTTATTGGCGTTTACTGCTCGTTACCTCCGCTTGTCCATGAGCTTGATGACCCGTCCTTGTCCAATATGCTTACGCGAAGAGGCTCATCATTGCCTTGATAACTCCATGGCAGCGGTGGGCGGCTATGACATGAGCTATCAGGTGGTGCGTTGCGCTCACTGCGGGTTCTACTACGCTAGGCACCTGCCCGACGCTGCCACTTACACTGCTTACTATCACTCGGTATCAAAGTACGATACGGTGGAGTCGGTAGCGCCGGTAGATAGGGCGCGCATTGAAGCAACAGTTCGTTTCCTGCAAGGGCGCATCGGTAAATCCGAAAGTATCGCCGACTTGGGCTGTGGCTTTGGAGCCTTGTTGGGAGGCTTGCAAGCCGCGGGTTGGCAGCACCTGCAAGGCCTGGACCTCGCACCAAATGCATCGCAATGTGCGATGAATATTTTCGGGGTGCGTAACGTTCATCGGGGACCGATGTCAGAAGCGCATAAGGTGTTGGACCTGGAGTTGGTCGATCTGGTGTGCATCATGTGCGTACTCGAGCATCTGCCGAACTTGCGACAGGACATGGTCCAGCTGTTGAAGCGCTTGCGTCCTGGCTGCAAAATTCTGCTGGAGGTACCTGCAATCGAGTGCTTCCTTCAGCCCGAATGCGAACCATTTGGCGAATTCTCCTTAGAGCACATCCAGTTTTTCGACACAGTCTCGCTGGCCAACCTGATGAAATCCTTGGGCGCAAACCAGTTGGCTCTGGAGCTATTGGATCTTCCCATGGTCGCTTCCGGAGGACTGTTGGGGCTGTTTGAATGGGGCGGCAGCTTCCCTCAGCAACCAGTCTTACAGCGTTCCGATAGCATTGCCATGCAGGCGTACATAGAAGCTTCTCGATACCAGCTTAGGCTTGCCTTGGAGCGCGTTCCAGGACGGTCGATGATCATCTACGGCGCAGGTTCTCATACCGCTCGCCTGCTTGGCTACTTGGAGCGTATTCCCGGATGTGAAGTGCGGGGGATTGTAGACAGCAACCCTAATCTGGAAGGCAAGCGAATGGGACGATGGACCGTGCGTGCACCGGCAAGTATCCTCGAAAGTCCGGACACCGCAGTCCTAGTGTCATCGTTCCGTTCGCAAGACGCGATTGCGACGCACCTTAGAAAAACGGTACCCAACCCTCTGGTACTTCTTTATCAATGAGCGCGGCCTCAAAAAATGACCTGCGTACACATACTACTTACCGGCGGAACAGGGTTTTTCGGAAAAGCATTGCTACGACATTGGGGGAGCATGCAGTCCAAGGGCTATGCTGTTTCGCCTGTGACGTTGCTATCTCGCAATCCGAAATTATTTGCAGCTCAACACCCGGAGTTGGCGGCATATAGCTGGCTGAATCTTGTCCAGGGTGACGTATGCAATGAGGAAAGCTTGCCGCGCGGCAAATCCTTCACACATGTGCTGCATGCGGCTACGGACTCTACCGCCGGCCCTCAGTTGACACCCCTGCAGCGCTTTGATCAGATCGTGATCGGAACAAGAAACCTCCTGGACTTTGCCGTAGCCTCCGGCGTTACGAGATTTCTTTTTACGAGCTCCGGTGGTGTTTATGGCTCACAGCCTATTGGATTGGAGCGGATCCCCGAGGATTACATGGGCATACCGGACCCACTAAATCCCATGAATGCTTATAGCTTGGGAAAACGTTCTGCAGAACATCTTTGCGCACTCTACCGAGATCGATATGGTCTGCAAACGGTCGTCGCACGATGCTTTGCTTTTGTCGGACAAGATTTGCCGCTGGATGCACATTTTGCAATAGGAAATTTTATCCGAGATGCTTTGAAAGCATCGGAAATTACGGTGAAGGGTGACGGTACAGCCGTCCGTTCCTACATGGATCAACGTGATTTGGCTTATTGGCTTTGCACGCTTTTAGTAAAAGGGAAAGCCGGTGAGGCATATAATGTTGGATCTGATCAAGCATTAACAATCGCAGAGCTTGCAAATAAAATACGTATTCTTTTGTCGCCAGAGAAAAAAATAAGAATATTATCAGAATTCGATGAAATAAAATCTCGCAATTTATATATTCCATCAATCAATAAAGCTCGTGATGAATTAAATCTGCAGTGCAAGTACTCTTTGGAATCTTCAATTTTGGATTGTGCGCGAAAAGTTATCTGCTAAGTGTATAAATGATGGGTAAATTATGTAAAGGTGCTGTGATATAAAGCTTAATAATATAAATTTGATTGTTTTGAGGTGGGCATATGCCTCTCAAGTGGTGAGCAGAGTTAAGACGTGGCTGTCGCGAGTTTCATGGTGCGATGGTATGACTGGAATATGTAACCAGTTTCTCGATCACTTGAGCGAAGGCAGGGCTTTCACTGTTTTCATACAAGTCTAAGCCGATTTCGGCCATTTTTTCTGGCGATATTGCGGCATAATTGACTTGCATTAGCTTTTTAATTGTGTCTGCTGCGAAGCGATATTTCACTACGCGAGCTGGATTGCCCGCAACAATGGAGTAGGCAGGGACATTTTTCGTGACCACTGCACCTGCTGCCACAACTGCCCCTTGACCTATTTTAACCCCGGACATTATAAGGGCATTATGGCCAAGCCATACATCATCGCCAACGATTATTGCCCCCTTCGTTGTGGCTTCTTTTGCATACCCTAGATATTTGACTTTGACAGGGAATGTGGTCACCCCATCATATGGATGATTGCCACCCAGCAAAAAAGTGACACCATCTGCGATAGATACATAGTGGCCAATAGTCAGCTGTTCATCGGGGTGCCCCCATTCGTAAATGTGGAGTGGTCCGTATGTGGCTTTTCCTACGGTGACTTTATCGAAATTAAAGAAATTTTTAATTATGGTTTCATTGTGTGGATTTCTTTGTCGCCACACCAATGGAGCTTGTTGTGCTAAGTGTTGTTGTCTACTTCTTTTGCTCTTTTCTCGGGCATCAGACAATATGCTCTTGAAATAAGTTTCTTCGGCATAATTGGGCAAAGATTTCTCGATGTCGATTTCGCGAAAATTATGGATTTCACTTAAATGAAAAGGAATTATATGATTTTGAAGAACATCTTTTTTTGCGAAATCAATTGTATCTTTTTTTATATGATCGGCAAATTGATTGATGATGTATAGGTAATTTACTCCGAAAACTTCAGCGATATTGTAGCCTCCCTTTGGTCCAGTAGGTATGATTTGGCAGAAAGCCATATTGCTGAGGATGCATTTTTCGGTCTTTCTCACTAATCGCAGCAATGCATCTACTTGCGGTAGTTGAAGTGAGCTATATCTTGAAAAATCTGGCATTTCGTCAAGATGATCTTTCCATATGCCAAATCCGCCAATCCATGTTGTTGAGTATGATGCATTTTTCAATAGCTCATCCACTCCATTAATCATAAATACCGTCTTCGATGTTTGCCGTGATTGATTCAAAAAGAATATAGTAGGTTTCAATGACTTAGCGGCTTCGATCAACTGGATCATGCTTGACAAACTGTCCGGTAGCCAACGCAAGCTGTCATTTGCCAATTTAAGAAATTTTCCACGCCCGTGACGCAGTACTTGCTCGAAGTTGGCGTCAGCGACATCGACCATATTACGTTCATAGCGTATTTTCCCTTGATATTGTTGCAAGAATGGCTTGACTATTTCAGACGTGTTGTCGTCGGAAGCATTGTCTGAAATCACAATTTCAATGTCATTGCGTGAAGTGAATATGTCCTGTGAGGTCAAGCTTTCCAGCGATTGCCGAAGTACAGGGGCCCGGTTCTTGGTGGGAATACAGATGGAAAGCAGCATATGTGTCGGTATTGGGATGGTTTGCCTTGCGGCAAGCAAAGTTCGCGCCAGTGGTCTGATGGAAGGCGAGGCTGAGACGCCTTTGGCCTGAACTTTGCTTGTAGTGTCAAAAAATGCGCCCACTACCCATGCAGATCCACCTGGTCATCGTTCAGCCCGACCGCTACGTCCACTCCCTTGGCTTTCTGGACACGGCCGACTACCTTCAGTATTGGCTGGAGGCCAGGGGAGTGACGGTCACTTTGGCCAAAAACCGCCTGCGCCAGGATGCCGTCAACATCGTATTTGGCGCACACTTGGGCATGCAGCCTGAGTGGCTGGAGCCTCGCTACTGCGCTTTTTTCTTCAACCTGGAGCAAATCGGGCAAGGTGGCGCTTCGATCAGTCCCGTTTATCAGGCCCTGCTTCGCGAAGGCCCGGTTATTGATTACCACCCCCTGAACGTGGCCAGTTACCGCAACCCCGCTGCCTCTGTGCCGCTGGTCCCCTTCCTCAACGCCCCCTACCTCAACCCCACCGAGGCCATCATCGACTGGAAAGAGCGGCCGATTGACCTCTTGTTCTTTGGCAGCATCAACGCCGAGCGCAAAGCGTTTTTGAAACGCGTGGAGCAGGTCGGGTTGGATGTGGCCGTCTTTGATTCACCGACGTACTACGCGGAGCGCGATGCGTACGTACGGCAGGCCAAGGCTGTGATCAACACTTCTTTTTATGCGAGTGCCCGATTTGAACAGGTGCGTGCTTTCAATGTGCTGTCGCAAGGCACGGCCTTCATCTCCTACGTTCAGCCGGGTCAACAGGTCGCTGAGGAGTTTCGTGACCACGTGTTCTGGGTAGACGATGCCAGCTTCGATCGGTTTTTCCGAGAGGAGTTCGGCAGTCCGACCTGGGCCCTGCAGGCACAGGAAAAATACGCGCGCTGGCTGAAAACTGACCCTTCAGATGCGATTGGCCGATTGCTTGACGTCATCGACGTGCGGTGGCGTCAATGCCAGGCTTCGAGCGCCGTCCCCGCCCGCCCGCGTGTTGCCGTTCAGGCGGACGATGGCAGCTACTTTCAGGATGCGGTCAACCTCTCGCCGCGCAGTTTGGATCAGGCCGATCTGACGCTTGACCTGTGCACCCGGCAGTCGTGGCCGTGGGCGGGGACAAGCCACTGGGGGCAAAGTCTGGTCCTGGACGTGGCGCAGCTGGAACGGATGGCTGTCAGGGAAAGCCCGCAATCGGCAACGCAGTGGTCGTCCCTTTGCGCGAATGCCATGGACCTGCTGTGCGAGGGAGGGCAGCTCATGGTCGATGTGGCTGTGGACGACATGGACCGCAGCCAGGTCCAGCGCCCCAGACCGCGGTCTGCTGGCCGGGTGCTCGAGGATTTTTCGGAATCTTTTTGGCGTTCGGGCGCCTTTGACCAGAAATTGGCTTGGATTTCCGCGCAATACCTGGATGTGCAGCGCCAGCCCGCGTCCCCCGAAGCGGCGAGCTATTGCCGCTTGACCTATGAAAAACAGCAGACGACTGCGCGTGAGCGAACCCTGGCGCGGGTTCAGTCGCCTGACTTCGCGCGTCGCCGAGGTCTGCCATGAAAGGACGCGTTGTGGCGCCTGCCCATCCCAAGTCTGTCCCAGCCAAGCCGGCGGCGTCCCAACAGGCACTGCTGCAGACGGTTACGTTGTACCGTTCCGGTCATGCCACCCGCGCTTATGCCGAAGGTGAGAAATACCTGTCGACATTCGGCGCCAACTTCGACGTGCTGCACCTCTTGGGCACCATCGACCAGGAGGCCGGGCGACTCGAAAAGGCCTGGCAGCTCTGGCAGCAGGCCCTGCAGCTGTTGCCCTCGCATGTGCTGCTGCTCAACAAACTCGGCGGCCTGGCTCGCAAGAGGGGGCAGGACGAACTGGCTGAAAAATTTTTCCGACAGGCCATCGCTGCAGAACCCATCAAGCCCGAAGCCCACTTCAATCTTGGCAACCTGTTGTCTTCCCGGGCCGACTGGCTGCCTGCCATCCAGAGCTACAGCAACGCGATCGAGTGCCAGCCTGACTTCATGCAGGCCTACAACAACCTGGGCATTGCCTTGAAAGAGTTTGGGCGCCCAGACGAGGCGCTGAAGGTGCTGGACACTGCACTCGCCCGCTCGCCTCGCGAGGCCCGTTTGCACGTCAACAAGGCGAAGGCCCTGCAAGCCATGTCGCTGGGCAAGGCGGCCGTAGCCCACCTCAGGGAGGTGCTGGAGCAGCAGGGCCATCACTTTGAGGTGTTGACGGCATTGGCAGACATCGAGACCGCAGAAAACGACCATGTCGCAGCACATGGACATTACACAGAGGCACTCAGGCTGCAGCCCGATTCGGCGGTCATCCACAACAATCTGGCCAATTTGTTGCAAGGCGTGGGGCGTCTGGACGAGGCGATGCATCATTACAAACAGGCCATACAGATCAACCCAGACTTTTATCAGGCCTTGCAGAACCTGTGCAACATCCTCAACGGGAAAAAAGATTACGCGCAATCACTACATTACTACGAACGGGTGCGCCAGATCAACCCGGCCAGCCCGTATTTGCCCGGCATGGCCCTCAACGCAAGGATGCACACCTGCACCTGGGGCCAGTGGCAAGACCATGTGGATGAGGTTTGTTCCGGGCTGCAGGCTGGTGCGAAGGTGGTCAATCCCTTCCCGCCTTTGGCGTTCCTGAGTGATGCCAATTTGCTCACCCGAGCGGCCCAATTGTGGGTACAGCATCAGGTGCCCCAGACGCAGGTGCTGTCGCCCATCCCCTTTCGGCCAAGAATGCCTGGACAGAAAATCCGTATCGGTTATTACTCCGCAGATCTGTACACCCATGCCACCGCCTTGCTGATGGCGGGCGTGCTGGAGTCTCACGATCGGCAGGATTTCGAATGGATTGCTTTTTCTTTTGGTCCTGCCCAGGAAGATGCATTGTCGCAGCGGGTGCGCAACGCATTTGACCGTTTCATCGATGTGCGCACCTACAGCGACCGGGTGGTGGCCCAGCTCTCGCGTGAACTGGGCATAGACGTTGCCATCGATCTCAAAGGCTTCACACAGGATGCCCGCACAGGCATTTTTGCGGAACGGGCCGCCCCTGTGCAGGTCAATTACCTGGGATTTCCAGGCTCCATGGGTGCCCCCTACATTGACTACATCATTGCCGATCCGGTGGTCATTCCCGACCGTTTGCGCCCGGCATACACCGAGGCAGTGGTCCGTTTGCCCCATTGCTACCAGGCCAACGACAACCGCCGGTCGATTGCCGATGAAGTGCCCAACCGCGAAAGTCAGGGTTTGCCTGCTTCCGGCCGGATCTTGTGTTCCTTCAACAACAACTACAAGATCACGCCGCCTGTTTTTGACATCTGGATGCGGGTCCTGAAACGGTTTCCCGATTGTGTGTTGTGGCTGCTGCAGGACAACAGCGCTGCGGCTGAAAATCTGAAAAAAGAGGCGCAACACAGAGGGGTGGATCCCGCACGGCTGGTCTTTGCGCCGCGGCTGCGCAATGACGCCCATTTGGCCCGACACGCGCTGGCCGATCTGTTCATCGACACCTTTCCCTGTAACGCCCACACCACCGCCAGCGATGCCCTCTGGGCCGGCTTGCCGGTCATCACCTGTGCCGGTGAAACCTTTGCCAGCCGTGTGGCGGCGAGCCTGCTGCACGCCGTGGACATGCCGGACTGTGTGGCCGAGGACCTGGAAGGTTACGAGCAGCGGATTGTGGCGGCACTCGAGCAACCGCAGGCCTTGGTGCAACTTCGGCAAAGGCTAGGGCAGGCACGGACGCGTAGCCCACTGTTTGACACCCCGGCCACCGCACGCCATCTGGAGTCCGCCTACCGCCAGATGATGGTGCGCTACTGGGCTGGCCAGCCACCCGAAGCCTTTGACGTTCAGAAATGAAAAAACCCGCCGAAGCGGGTTTTTTCATGGCTGTGGTGCTTACTTGAGCAGAGACAGCACGGTCTGCGGCTGCTGGTTGGCCTGTGCCAGCATCGCTGTGGCGGCCTGCTGGATGATCTGCGCTCGAGCCAGATTGGTGGTGGCCTGGGCGTAGTCTGTGTCCTCGATTCGGCTACGAGACGCTTGCGTATTGGTCGATACGTTCGTCAGGTTGTCTACAGCGTAATTCAGACGGTTGATGACCGCTCCGATCTCGGCTCGCGCCTTGTTCACGCTTGTGAGGGCGACGTCCAGCGTGTTAATGGCTGTATTGGAATTGGTCTGGGTATCGATCTTGAGCGTTTCCAGAGAATCCCACTCACCATCCGTCGCATCAGCGGTCATGGTGAATTTGTTTCCGGCTTCCGTGCCTGCGTTCGTATCCAGGGTGAACTTGACCACGCCAGCACCACTTTGGGAAACCTCAAAGCCATCTTCGAAACGTGCATCCAACGCAGCGGCAAGATTGGTAGAGAGCGTTGCCGAACTACCAGCATCTGCGGAAGTCACGGTGTAGCTGAAGAGGTTCTGGTTCAGGTTGACCGTGATGATGTCGCCTTCGGCATAAGTACCACCCACCGTCAGGGTACTTACCTGAATCGTGGAAGCAGTTGCCGCCGTAGGCGTAGCTTCTGTTGTGACGGTAGAAGCACCATCCGATGTGCCCAGATTGAAGACGTCAATAGTGTGGCTGATGGTTTGGCCTGAGTTTGCTCCCACCTGGAACACAAACTTGCCACCCGTGGTGTTGTTGTTGAAGGAGCCATCCAGCACATTCACACCGTTCCACTGGGTGTTGCTGATGATGCGGTCGATTTCGCCCTTGAGCTGCTGGAATTCCAGGTCCAGGTAACCGCGGTTTTCACCGGTGTTCGAGTCGTTGGCCGATTGCACGCCCAGTTCACGCATGCGCTGCAGCATGTTGGTCACTTCGACCATAGCGCCATCAGCGGTCTGCAGCAAAGAGATGCCGTCGTTGGCATTGCGTACAGCCTGGTCCAGACCACGGATCTGGGAGGTCATTTTGCTGACGATGGACAGGCCTGCGGCATCGTCCTTGGCGCCGTTGATACGCTTGCCGGTGGACAGCTGTTCCATGGTGTTCGACAGAACGCGGTTGTTCTTGTCCAAAGCGGCCTGAGCGATCAGGGACTTGGTGTTCGTATTGATGACGGACATGGTCTAACTCCTTTGAGGGTTAATCAGTTTCAGTGGGCAGGACCTTTTGGGGTTCAAACCTGCCTGACATCACAGAAGACCGAAATTGATTTTCTGTTACTTGATGAATCGGTGGTGGGACGGAATACTTGAGCCTGGTCAGAAAAAAATCTGTTCAGGACGTCGAGTTGTGCAGCAAACCCTTGATGGCTTCGATGTTGTGTGCCACATGGATCACGGTCTCGTTCGGGATCTGGCGGATCACTTCGCCGGTGGCGGTGCTGCGCACGGTGACCACCGGGATGTCCATCACTTCGTCCATCCTGAAGTTCAGTTGCTGAGAGGTTTTCTGCATCCGTTCGTTGAGCATCTGGATGGCTTCCTGCAGTTGCTTGCGGGTTTGTTCCGGATCCAGAGTCAGCTTGGCCTTCTCGGGCATCTTGACTGCCGGTTTGGCATCCACTGCAACTGCGGCGGTGCTGCTGGCCTGTGATGCAGGCGCAGGCGCTGCCGGTGCAGGCCTAGGCATGCCGGTATGGATTCTTGCGGGATTCAAGTCTGTGTTCATAACGCATCCTTTCGGAGAGGGGCATCGGATGCGCCAATGGCATCCAGACAGCACCCTGTCGCCTGTGAATCGGCAACAGCGTCAGGAACTTGAGCGGCAAGCGGCAATTTTTTGCCGGGCCGAATAAGGTGGGTACTATTTATTTACCGTACTGCGCCGTCATGGCTTCAAAGCTGCTCTTGAGGCTGGACTTGAGGCTGTTGGTCTGGCCCACCAGGGCCTCCATGGCACCAAATTGTTGCTGGTAGCGGTCGAGCAGCTTGGTCATGCGTTTGTCCAGGGTAGAAAGATCGACCTTGTATTTCTCGATCTCCGCCTGGGAGTTGCGCGACTGGGTGGACAGGGTCCCTGTGCTGCTGATGATGGCCTGCAGTTTCTTGACCGCATCGCCCGCCAGCCCCGAGTTCCAGCTCATGAGCATGGTGGGGGTCTCGCGGTTGTCGCTGAGCATCTTGACGACATCGTCGTAGTTTTTCGTCAGGGTATCGCTCAGTTTGGCGGTGTTCAGCGCCATCTTGCCCTCGCTGGTGATGCTGATGCCCAGATCACGCAAAGCCTTGATGTTGGTGCCGGGGGTGCTGGAGTTGCCCGTGAAGATGCTTCTGACCTGCGATCTCAGACTCGAAATGAGCGAATCCCCCACCAGAGAGCCGCCATAGCCTTCCACCTCCGACTTTGGATCGGCGGTCACATTCAGGATCGAGTCGAAGTCGTTGTAGGCCGTCACCAGTTCGGACAGTTTGGTCTGCAGGCTGCTGGTGTCACGGGTGATGCCCAATGAGGCAGCGCCACTGGTCAGCGCGCTGAGTTTGAGCTGCACGCCGGGCAATGCGTCCTCGACCAGGTTGCTGCTGCGTGTGATCGAGAGGCCGTTGAGCCGCAATGAGGCATCGCTGGCCGATTGAAGGGATCGCGAAAAGTCAACGCCGGTCTGACCGACCGGGATATCGCTGCTCAAGGTGAACGCGTTGGCAATGCCGGTTTGACCCGTCAGGACAATGGTGAAGGGGGTGTTGGCATCGCCGGTGTTGACCAGCTGCGCAGTGACTCCCAGATTGGCCGCGTTGATCGCGTTGACAACGCCAGTGGGTGTGGTCTGCGTGGCACTGACGGCGATGGTGGATGCGGGGCGGCTGCCCACCGTCAACGACAGGTTGAAGGCTTGACCCCCATTGAGCTGGGTGGTCGCACTGGCAAACCCCCCGGAAGCTCGGCGCTGGGCCGCAGCCAGAGACAGCACCTCCACACTGTGGGTGCCGGTGATGGCGCCGCTGCCCGCGACGGCTGTGAAGGCCGAAGTCTGGCTGTTGGAGACTGTGAGGGTATTGAGGTCGCCCAGGTCATCCAATGCTGAGAACTTGTTTTTCAACTCGCTGACCACGAAGCTCAAAGCGCCGTAGCCGGAAATGCGGGCCTCCGATTTGGCGATTTTTCCGTTGATCAGATCTGCACGTGGCTTCTTTTCGGCGTCCACCAGGCTCTGCGCCAGGGACTTGACATCCACGCCGGAGCCGGCGC
>JACCDS010141081.1_pt1 | contig 22798 bp, 22 predicted proteins | sample 7446441 | NCBI WGS metagenome assembly JACCDS01 (sample SAMN15323445, study PRJNA562643) | freshwater metagenome | isolation source: river surface water | place: USA:Blue River Watershed | collected 2017-08-17 | reverse complement strand
CTCGGCCCAGGGGTTGGTGGGGTAGATGCCCACCACCTGCACGCCAATCATCTGCGCGCCCAGGTCGGCGTAGAACCACTCGGGCACGTCTTCGGCGGCGATGATGAGGCGCTCGCCGCGCTGCAGCCCCAGCTTGCGCAGGCCCAACGCCACGCGGCGCGCGTCGCGGTAGTAGTCGGCCCACGTGCGGCCGCGCCAGATGCCGTTGACCTTGGCGCGCAGCGCCGTCTGCTCGCCGCGCTGCTGGGCGCGCAGGCGCAGCAGGGCCGGCAGCGTGGTGTCGCCGCGGATCAAGCGGTCGTGGCTCAGCAGGTCCTCAGACATGGCCTGCCTCCGCGCCCAAGTAGGCCGACAGCACGGCGGGGTTGGCGGACACCTCCTGCGGCGTACCTTCGGCGATGAGCGAACCGAAGTCCAGCACGTACACGCGGTCCGACAAGTCCATCACCACCTGCATGTCGTGTTCGATCATCAGCACGGCCACGCCGAACTCGTCGCGGACGTCCAGCGTGAAGCGCGCGATGTCTTCCTTCTCCTCGCGGTTCATGCCGGCCACGATCTCGTCCAGCAGCAGCAGCGTGGGCTCGCAGGCCAGCGCCCGGCCCAGCTCCACGCGCTTCTGCTGCCCGTAGGCCAGCTGCGACACGGGCTTGTCGCGCAGCTCCTCGATCTCCAGGAACTCGATGATCTGCTCCACCTTCTCGCGCGCGGCAATCTCCTCGCGCCGCGGGCGGCCCCAGCACAGCAGCGACTCCCACACCGAGTAGCGGAAGTGGATGTGGCGCCCCACCAGCAGGTTCTCCACCACGCTGCCCTGGCGGAACAATGCCAGGTTCTGGAAGGTGCGGCCGATGCCCAGCGCCGCGTAGTCGGAGGACTTCAAGCCCGCCACGTCGCGGCCCTGGAACAGGATCTGCCCGCCACTGGGCGGCAGCACGCCGCTGATGAGGTTGAAGGTGGTGGTCTTGCCGGCGCCGTTGGGGCCGATGAGGCTCACGATCTCGCCCGGCATGACCGTCAGGCTCACGTCGTTGACGGCCTTGACGCCGCCAAAGCGCTTGCTGACCTGGCGCACGTCCAGCACCGGCACGTTGGGGTCGGTGGCCTTCACGATGGTGCTCAAGACAGCCACCTCTTGCGCCGCTTGTAGTGCTTCACGTCCTTCATGCTGGTGTGGCCCGCGCCCGCCGCCAGGCCCAGGTAGAACTCGCGCACGTCGGCGTTGTGGCGCAGGCTCTCGGCGCTGCCGTCCAGCACCACGCGGCCGTTTTCCATGATGTAGGCGTAGTCGGCAATGGCCAGTGCGCGGCTGGCGTTCTGCTCCACCAGCAGGATGGTCAGGCCCGCCGTGTCGCGCAGCTGGCGGATGGTGTTGAAGATGTCGGTCACGATCAGCGGCGCCAGGCCCAGCGAAGGCTCGTCCAGCGCCAGCACCTTGGGCGTGCTCATCAGCGCGCGGCCAATGGCCACCATCTGCTGCTCGCCGCCACTGAGGTAGCCCGCCACCTGCCTGCGCCGGTCGGCCAGGCGCGGGAACAGCTTGAACACGCGCTCGCGCGCCTCGGCCAGCTGCGAGGCTTCACGCAGGTGGGCACCGGCGATCAGGTTCTCCTCCACCGTGAGCGTGGCGAAGAGGCGCCGGCCTTCCGGCACCTGCACCATGCCCTGGCGCACGATCTGCGGCGCGGGCGACTTCTCGATGGCCTGGCCGAAGAGCTGGATGCCGCCCTTCTCGATGGCGCCGTCTTCCGCATCCAGCACGCCGCTCACGGCCTTCAGCACGGTGGACTTGCCCGCGCCGTTGCTGCCCAGCAGCGCCACGATCTGGCCCGGCCGCACCTGCAGCGAGACGTCGCGCACGGCCTCGATGACGCCGCCGTAGACGACCTGGATGTTGTTCACCGCCAGGGCCGCGCCGGGCGCTGTGGCGGTGGGTGGAGGCGCTGTCATGCGGGCCGGTGCTTCACTGGGGTGGGAGGCAATTGATAAACCGTCGCGTCGGTCGGTTAATGAGTGATTATTGGAGTGGCAGCCCTCGCGCAACCACCTAGGGCTTTCCCCGTGCAGACGGGCAGCAGGCCGCTGGTTGGCGCGGCACAGGAGCAGAACAGATGCGCCGCCCGCTGGCAGCAGCCGGAAATTCCATCCAGCCATGACGCGGCGGCACGGCACGGCCGGTTGCTGCTGCAGGCAATCCCCAAGACGCGGCAGGGACAAGCCGATTTATGGTCCGACGGGTCGGTTTATGCGCGGCGCCGCCCACGCGGCCGGCGCTACAGGGATGCAACCATGTCGCGGGTGCGGGCGAACGACTACGAGGACAAGCGCCAGCTGATCCTGGACCAGGCGGCGGCGCTGATCGCCGGCCGCGGTTTCGAGCTGGCCACCATGCTGGACCTGGCCCAGGCCTGCGGCACGTCCAAGTCGCTGCTGTACCACTACTTCCCGCACAAGGAAGACCTGCTGTTCGCCATCGTGCACGACCACATCACGCGCCAGGCGGCGGACCTGCGGCGCATCGTGGCCCTGCCCTTGCCAGCGGACCAGCGCTTCGCGCAGTTTGTGGACAGCTTCGTGCAGGGCGCGGCCGCGTCGCGCCACCAGCACCTGATGCTGATGAACGACTTGAAGCACCTGCCGGACGCGCAGCGCGCGCAGATCCAGCGCCTGGAAGCCGACATGACCGAGCTGCTGGCCGGCCTGCTGGACGAGATCAACCCCGGCGTGATGGCGCAGCGCGAGGCGCGCAAGCCCTACGCGCTGCTGCTGTACGGCATGATGATCTGGACGTTTTCCTGGTACCGGCAAAACGGCCCCATCACGCCGGCCGAGCTGGCGCGGCGCATCTCGGCGCTGTTCGTGGATGGCTTCCGCGCGCAGCCAGCCTCAGGCCAGGCCCAGGACGCCGCGGCGCTGCAGGTCTCCGACCTGCGCGTCGTTCAGGCCCAGCACGTCTGACAGCACCTCGGCCGTGTGCTGGCCCAGGCGCGGCGCCGGGGCCGGTGGCACACGCGCTGCCGCGGAAAACGCCAGCGGCACCGCCGGCGTCAACACGCTGCCGACACCGGTCTGCTGCACGGCTGCAAACAGCGGGTTGGCTTGTGCACCCACCAGGTCTTCATGCACCAGTTGCTGCAGCGTGCGGTAACGCGACCAGCACACGCCGTGCTGGTCAAACGCCGCGGCCACCTCGGCCAGCGGGCGCGCCGCGATCCACGGGCCCACCAGGGCCGCGATATCGGCGCGCGCGTGGTGGCGTGCGCCTTCCTGGTCCAGGTCCAGGTGCAGCCGTGCGGCCAGCGCCTGCATGTCCGCCGCCAGGCCGGTGGCCTGCACCAGCGTGCGCCACTGGCGCGCGGTGAGGCCCACCACCATCACCCGCTGGCCGTCGGCGGTGGTGAAGTCGCGGCCGAAGGCGCCGAAGAGTTCGTTGCCCATGCGCGGGCGCACCTGGCCCAGCTGCGCTTCGGCGATGAAACCCAGGTGGCCCATGACCGCCATCGCCACGTCTTCCAGCGCCAGGTTCACCTGCTGGCCTTCCCCCGTCTTGCGGCGGTGCCGTTCCGCCGCCAGCAGGCCCAGGGCGGCCATCTGGCCGCTGACCAGGTCCCAGGCGGGCAGCACGTGGTTGACCACATCTGCGCTGTCCACGGGCCCGGTGATGAAGGGCAGGCCCACGCGCGTGTTGACCGTGTAGTCCACCGCCGTGCCGCCATGGCGGTCGCCCTGCAGCGTGAGCTGGATGAGGTCCGGCCGCCGCGCGCGCAGCGCGTCAAAGGACAGCCAGCCGCGGGCTGGCAGGTTGGTGAGCAGCAGCCCGGCGTCCTCGCCCGGCGCGGTGGCAATGGCGGTGGCCAATTCGCGGCCTTCGGCCGAGGCCAGGTCCAGCGCCACCGAGCGCTTGTGCTTGTTGAGGCCGTTCCAGAACAGGCTCACGCCGCTGGCCGTGACGGGCCAGCGCTGCTGGTCCACACCGCCACCCAGCGGGTCGATGCGGATCACGTCCGCGCCCATCTGCGCCAGCGTCATGCCGCCCATGGGCACGGCGACGAAGGCCGAGGCCTCCACCACGCGCAGGCCTTGCAGGATGGGCGTCATGCCGACACCGCGAGCGCGTCGTCCATCAGGCTGCGCGCGATGACCTTCAGCGCCAGCGTCTCTTCCGCGCCTTCAAAGATGGACAGGACACGCGCATCGACGAAATAGCGGCTCACGGCCGTTTCTTCCGCGTAGCCCATGCCGCCGTGCAGCTGCAGCGCCTCGCGCGTGACCCATTCGGCCGAGCGGCAGGCCAGCAGCTTCACCAGGCTGGCCTCCATGCGGCCTTCGCCGCGGTCCACCACGCCGGCCACGTGGTAGTTGAGGCGCCGGCAGGCGGCCAGCCGCGCGGCCATGCGCGCCAGTTTGGCCAGCGTGAGCGGGAAGCTGTTGAGCGGCGCGCCGAACACACGGCGGTCGGCCGTGTAGCGGATGGCCGCGCGCAAGGCCGCACGCATGACGCCGCAGGCGCGCGCCGAGGTCTGCATGCGCCCGCCCACCATGCCAGCCATGGTGAAGTAGAAGCCCTGTCCCAGGCCCGCCTCGCCGCCGATGACGTGGGTGTCGGGCACGAAGTAGTCCTGGAAGGCGAGGTCGAAGGAATGCATGCCGCGGTAGCCGATGGTGGGGATGGCACGGCCCGTGAGCTTGCCGCCGCCGGGTTGCAGCACCTCGAATTCATGCGTGTCGAAGCTGGGCTTTTCCACCAGCAGCAGGCTCAGGCCCTTGTGGCCCAGGCTGCGGTCGGGGTCGGTGCGGGTCACCACCATCAGCACACCCGCCTTGCCGGCGAAGGTGCACCAGGTCTTGGCGCCGCTCAGCAGCCAGCCACCGGCCGTGCGGGTGCCCTTGAGCGTGAGGCTGGCCACGTCGGAGCCGTGGTCGGGCTCGGTGATGGCGATGGCGCACAGCGGCTCGCCCGCGGCCAGCTTGGGCAGCCACTGCGCCTTCTGGTCGGCCGTGCCGCCGGCCAGCAGCGCGCGGCTCAGGATCTCGGGCCGTGTGATCAGGCTGCCGGCCGCGGCCAGCGAGCCTTCAGACAAGGCTTCGGTCACCACCACCATCAAGAGCGTGTCGTCGCGGTCGTTGGGGCCACTGCCGCCGTACTGCTCGGGGATGGCCAGGCCGAACACGCCCATCTCGCGCAGCGGCTGCAGCAGTGTCTCGGGCACCGTGAGGTCGTGGCGATGGATGAACTCGGCTTGCGGCGCCACCACCTCGGCCGAGAAGCGGCGGAAGGCGTCCTGCGCCAGCGCGTGCGGCTCGTCCAGCGCGAGGGTGCCCACCTCGCCGTCGGCCGCCGCCACGGCACGGCCGGCGGCCTGCAGTGCAGCGTTGCTGGCCGCACTGCGGCGCAGCGCGGCCAGGGCTTGCGATGCACGCAAGCCCTGCAGCGGCGCCGTGTCCAGGCCCGCTTCGGCATAGACCAGGTCCAGCTTGTCCAGCACCGACACGGCCGCGTCGGCGGTGAACAGCAGGGCCAGTTGCGCCTGCAGCGGGTCGCATGCGGGCGTGAGCGCGGCCACGCTGGTTTCGGCGGCCAGCAGTTCCGCGCCAGCCCAGGCCAGCTCGAAGCTGGCCACCTGCTGCGCGTCCAGCAGGCGGTTGTCCAGGCGGCCGTTGCGCGTGCAGGCCAGCGCCAGCGCGCGCACGCCGGCGTCGAAGGCCGGGCGCAGCGCGGCCAGCAGGGTGCGGGCGTTGTCCATGGCGCGCTTCAGGCCCGTGCGGTCTGCAGCGCAGCCAGCGCCTTGTTCGCGGCTTCGCGGCCGGTGTAGGCGCAGGCCTGCGTGCCGCCGTCGCCGTAGTCCTTCACCGCGTCGCCCACGTGCCACAGGTTGGCCAGCGGCGTGTCCTGCGGCATGTCGAAACCGGCGCAGCTGCGCTGGGCCGGCCAGTCGCCGCGCATCACGCGCACCGACAGCATCTTGGCGCCAGCAAAACCCGGGAAGAGCTCGCGCAGGTCGGCCAGGGATTCTTCGATTTCGCTCTTCTCGTCAAAGTCGCTGAGCGCGGGCTTGGGCACGGCATAGGCCACGTACTGGTACCAGCCGGCGGGCGCCAGCTCCGGGCAGGTGGCGGTGAGCTCGCCCATGTTGCACAGCCGCCGCGTCTTGCCGAAGGTGATGAGGCCCGGCACGTCCAGCAGCCGCTCCCGCGTGGCGAAGTTGATGACGATGTTGGCCGCCGGTTTGGGCGTGGACGCCGCCAGCGCGCGGTATGCCGCACCCAGCGCTTCGGCGCCCGGCAGCATGGCCGTGGCGGTGGGGCCGATGTTGCTGATGACCACGCCTGCTTCCACGCGCTGCAGCTGGCCGTTGCGTTCGATGTCCAGCGCCACCACACGCCCACCGGCCGTGTGCAGCGCGCGCACGGGCGCGTCGGTCCAGATCTCGCCACCCTTGGCGCGGATGCCGGCGCCCAGGTCGTTCCACAGGCCCACCGTGCCGCGTGGGCAGAAGCCGAAGCGCTTGAACGCGCCCTTGATGGCAAAGTAGGTCAGGAAGGCGCGCGCCGGCAGTTCGTCGCTGTTGCAGGCGAAGATGGCGGCACACAGGTTGCGGAAGATGGCGTGCACGGTCTCGTTGGACGTGTACTGCTCCAGCCACTCTTTCGTGGTGAGCTTGGCTTCGGGCAGGTCACCACCACGCGCGTCGGCGAACTTGGCGCCGATCTTGGCCGCCTGCTTGGTGAAGCTGCCCAGCAGCAGACCCCAGCCGCCCTTGGCCACGTTGATGACCTTGCCGTCGATGTAGAACACCGTGGCCGGGTTGGGCTCGCGGATGTCCAGCGGCACGCCCAGCAGGTCAAAGGTTTCCTCGAACACACCACCGCGTTCGATGGCGATGGCGCCGATGTTGACGGTGTGGCCGTCGATCTCTTCACTGGACGCACGGCCGCCCAGGCGGCCCAGGCGTTCGGCCACCAGCACGGACTTGCCGGCCGCGGTGAGGCGCGCCGCGGCGCTCAGGCCGCCGGCACCGGCGCCGATGACGACTGCGTCGAAACGCAGGGTGGGTGTGTGCATGGCTGGTGTTCCTGTGGGCTCAGCGCTGCTTCGCGCCAGGCCGGGTGATGAAGTCCGCCACACGCTTGTGGCTGAAGGCGTCGAAGCCTTCCTTGAAGTCGTCGCTGAGCAGGCACACGGCCTGGTCAGCCGCTTCGCGTGCCAGTTCGTCGGCCAGCGTGGCCGCGGGGTGGTTCAGGCGTTGTTTCATGCGGGCGAAGGCCTCGGCAGGCAGCAGGGCCAGCGCAGCCGCCTGCTGCACGGCCGTGGCCATGACCTGGTCGTCGGCCACCAGCGTGTCGGCCAGGCCGATGCGATGCGCCTCTTCGCCGCCGACCACCTGGCCCGCCGTGAGGATGCGCCGCGCCGGGCCAATGCCCACGCGCCGTGGCAGCGTCAGCAGCTGGCCCCAGTCCGGCGCCAGGCCCAGCTTGAGGAAGGGGAACAGCACTTTGGTGCCCGGCCCCGCCACGATGAAATCGCCCAGCAGAGCCAGCCCCACCACGGCTCCTGCGGCAAAGCCCTCCATGGCGCTGACCACGGGCAAGCGCGCTGTGGCCACCAGTTGGCATAACGTGTGAATGTGCTGCATACGCTGGCGCGCCTGCTGTTCGCTGAGGCCCACCATGCTGGGCACGTCGCCGCCGGCGCTGAAGACGCCGCCCACGCCGCCCAGGACCAAAGCCCGCGTGTCGCCGGCGGCCAGCAGCGTGCGCAGGTGCTGGGTGAGCTGCTCCCGCACGTCAAAGTCGATGGCGTTGCGCTTGTCCGGCCGGTTGATGAGCAGCCGCGCCACGTGCGGCGCGGGGCGGTCCAGCCGCACCACGGGAGTGCTTACCTCAGGCACCTTGCAAACCCACGATGCTGATGGAGCACACGTTCTGCGACGGCTGCCCGCCCAGGTTGTGGATGAGCCCCGTCTTCACGCCCGCACGCTGGCGCGCGCCGGCACGGCCCTGCATCTGCAGGTACAGCTCGTACAGCATGCGGATGCCGCTGGCACCCACCGGGTGGCCGAAGCACTTCAGGCCACCGTCGATCTGGCAGGGCACCTCGCCGTCCGCGTCATACACGCCGTCCAGCACGTCCTTCACCGCCTGGCCGTCTTCGGACAGGCCCAGGTCTTCCATGGTCACCAGCTCGGTGATGGAAAAACAGTCGTGCACCTCGGTCAGGCTCAGCTCCTGGCGCGGCCTGGTGATGCCCGCTTCGGCATACGCCTTCTTCGCCGCGATGCGCGCGGTGTGCACGTAGCTGCCGTCCCACTGGTTGCCCTGCAGCTCCCAGCCGTTGGACACCGCCAGCTGCAGCGCCTTGAAGGTGACCAGGTCGCGCTTGCCCAGCGCGTGCGCGATGTCCGGCGTGGTGACGATGACGGCCGCCGCGCCGTCGCTCACGCCGCAGCAGTCGAACAGGCCCAGCGGCGCGGCAATGGTCGGCGCCTTGAGGCACTGCTCTTCGGTGATGGGCTTCTGCAGGTGCGCCTTGGGGTTCTTGGCGCCATTGGCGTGGCTCTTGATGGACACGTGCGAGATGGCGCGCTTCAGCAGCGCGGCGTCGATGCCGTGTTTGGTGCGGTAGGCACTGGCCAGCTGCGCAAAGTTGGCCGGCGCCACCGCATTGGGGTACCACTGCGGGATGTAGGTGCCCACCTGCGCCATGGGCAGGCCGCCGTAGCCCGTGTCCTTGAGCTTTTCCACGCCCAGGGCCAGCGCGATGTCACAGGCGCCCGCGGCCACGGCGTAGACCGCGGCGCGCACGGCTTCGGAGCCGCCGGCGCAGAAGTTCTCCACCCGCGTGACGCCGATGTTGGGCAGGCGCAGCGCAATGCTCATGGGCGTGCCGCCGCGGCCCGTGCCCACGTCGTCCATGTGCGTGGAGTACCAGGCGGCGCCCAGCTGCTCCGGGCTGATGCCGGCGTCGGCCATGGCTTCGTTGTAGGCCTCCAGCATCAGGTCCTCGGGGCTGGCGTCCCAGCGCTCGCCGAACTTGCTGCACCCCATCCCCAGGATGGCGACCTTGTCCTTGATGCCTGCGGCCATGCCGGGCTCCTTAAGCGGTGGCGGCGGCGCGGATGGGCGTCGCCTTCCAGAAATAACGCGTGAAGTGACGGCGTTCGTCCACGTCCTTGATGCGGAAGACCATCTCCATGGGCGTGCCCGAGTCCACCTCGCCCACGTCCAGGTCGGTGAAGTCCATCAGGATTCGGCCGCCACCGTCGAAGTCGATCTGCCCGTAGTGGTGCGGCGGCGCCGGGTGGTAGGACAGGTACTCCGCCGACCAGGACAGGATGCGCGCCGTGCGGTCGGCCAGCGGATACGGGTCCTGCGTGTCCTGCAGGGGCTTGCCCTGGTCGTAGGACAGGCGCGACGGCGGGAAGTGCACGCTGCCGGTGACGCGGCAGCGGCCCGCCACCAGGCCCATCAGCGCGTTGCGGTGGCGCCAGGCGGTGGACAGCGCCGTCTTCTTGTCCTGCTCGCCGCGCATGCCCTTTTCCAGCTGCAGCTGGCCTTTGAAAGACAGGAACTTGGTGTAGTTGCGTTCTTCCACACCGCGCGCCAGCCACTGGCCCACGCCGCGGGCGGGCTTGAAGCGCGCGATGGCGTCGGTGACGCGGAACACCAGCGCCTGCGCGCCGCTGCCAAACTGCGCCAGCAGGATGACCTGGCCCGGCTGGGCCCGCTCCAGCACATGGGCCAGCATCAGCAGGCCGTGCGGAAGGCCGCTGTCGCCCACCTGGTCCAGCAACGCGTCCACCACCGCGTCGGCACGCACGCCGCAGGCCTTGGCCAGCTGCGCGTCCATCTTGGCGAAGCTGCTGGGGAAGATGAAGTGGTCCACCTCGGCGGCCTTCACGCCGGCCTGGGCCAGCGCCGCGGCCACGGCCTGCGGTGCGAGCTTGGCCACGCCTTCGTCGCGCACCCAGCGCTCTTCCCAGTGGTAGTCCACGTCGTCGCCGGCGGCGCGGAAGTGGTCCACGAAGTCCACGGAGACGGTGCCACTGCCCAGGTGCTCGGCCAGCACGCTTTCGCTGCCGCCGTCCTTGCCAATCAGCAGTGCCGCAGCGGCGTCGCCGTAGTCCAACTCTTGCGCGCTGGCAGCGCGGGTCTTGCGCTCGTCGGCGGCCAGCACCAGCGTGGGCCCGCCACCGGCCTGCACCCGCGCCAGGGCCTGCGACACGGCGGACAGCGCCGCGCGTTGCGAGCCGCCCAGGTCCACGGCGTCCAGGTCCTCGCGCAGGGTCAGCGCGCCAGCCACGACGGCGGCGTTGAGGCGCTCGGTGAACGGCAACGTGTTGGAAGCCAGCAGCAAGCCACGCACGCTGCTGCGGTCGGCACCCGTGCCCAGGCAGTCCCGCGCGGCGGCCACGGCCAGGGTGATGCTGTCCTCGTCCCAGTTGGCAAAGGCGCGTGTGCCCTTGCGGCCCGCAAACTGCGGCGCGTACCAGGCATTGGCCTGCGCGGCGGCCTGGCGCAACAGGCGCAGCCGCGGCAGGTAGGCGCCGTAGCCGGTGATTCCGATCATCGAATGCCCTAGATGAGGAAGGCCATGGAGTACAGGGCCTCGTGGTTGTTGACCAGCATGACCTTCTTGAAGGCCATGCGCAGGCTGTCGCCGCTGCGGCGCAGCGTGTACTCGTTGCGCGAAGCCCAGATGGTGTCGCCACGGGTCTGCGATTCGTAGACCAGGGCGTTGCAGGCGGCGCGGATCTCGTGGCCGTCGTCAGCCAGCACCTCCACGTTGGACACCAGGCGCCGCAGCCGCGACTGCGGCGTCTGGCTGTAGCGCTTGCCGGTGTGGAACTGACGGATGCGCAGCGCGATACGCGAGCGGTTGTCATAGAGGATGGACATCTGCGCTTCGGGGTCGATGTCGTCGCCGTTGGCCGGCACCCAGTAGACGCCGTCGTCCGTCCACAGGGCTTCCCAGTCGTCGTAGCGGTGCTCGTCCTGCAGGCGCGCTTCCCGCACGATGAAGTGGGTGACGTCTTCCAGCGTGGCGCGCTGTTCAGGGGTCAAACGCATGAGCCTGCTTTCATCACTGCGCGGTAGTGGCGCCAGATGCCGCGCGTGGGCACTTCGTCCGTGGCGTCGCCGATGAGGTAGCCGTTCTCGTCGCGCCGCTCGCGGTGCTTGCCGCGGCCCAGGTACAGCCACTCGGGGCTCTTCATCTGCACGCCCATCTGCGTGCGCTCGTACATCTCGGCGTCGTCGGCCAGCAGGAAGCCGGCCGGGCCCACGGAGCCCATGGTCTGCTGGCGCATGCGGCGGTTGAGGTCGGGCGCGCCCTTGAACTGCAGGGCCGTCACGTGCTGCACGGTTTCGTCCACAGCCAGCGGCTGGATGACGAAGATCTGGATCTCCGCGATGAACAGGTTGGGGAAGATCATGATGTGCGGCGTGCCGTCGATCATGATCTTGCGCGCCTTCTCTTCGCCATAGGCCGCGTTCATCTTCGCCACGTAGTCGGGCAGCTTGTCGGGCGTGGTGCCGAACCAGGACAGCAACTCGCCGCGCTTGCGGAACTCGGGCCGCAGGTCGTTTTCCGTGTGCCCGTTTCCGAAGTCGCGCGACACCGCCGTGCTGTCGCTGCTGTAGAGCGAGCCTATGCCGCTTTGCGCCACCTCGAAGATGCTGGCGTGCACGAAGGACGGGTGGTAGCCGTCGGTCTCGTTCTCCACCAGGAACTTCCAGTTGGACTTGACCTTGTGCTTCAGGAAGCCCGCGGTGAGCTGCACCTCGCCTTCCGGCGACGTGTCGCACAGGGCGTCGATGGACGCCATGGCCGGGCCCAGGTGCTCTTGCAGGCTGATGCCGTCCGCGGCCAGGCTGCCGAAGACGAAGCCGCGGTAGCTGGCCACCCGCGCCACCTGCGCCAGGCCGAGTTCGCGGCGGTCCACGCCTTCGTAGCCGGACGGGAAGGGGTAGCCCTTCAGTTCGCCGTCGTTGGCAAAGGTCCAGCCGTGGTACGGGCAGGTGAAGGAGCGCGCGTTGCCCTGGGCCTGCATGCACACGCGGTTGCCGCGGTGGGGGCAGCGGTTGTGCAGCAGGTGCACCTGGCCGGCCTTGTCGCGCGTCATGATCACGGGCTCGGGGCCTATGCACTTCATGACGAAGTCGTTGGGGTTGGGCACCTCGCTCTCGTGCCCCACGTAAACCCAGCCGCGTTGCCAGATGGTCTTGAGCTCTTCGGCGTAGATGGCGGGGTCGGTGTAGAGCGAGCCGTGCACGCGGTCGTCCAGGACCAGCTGGTCCCAGGCGGGGGCAGGAGGCGGAGGTGCCGGAGGCGGCGACAGAGGTGCCACGGCGATACGGTCCAAGGGAAGTCTCCAGCGCGGGGGTTGAGTGAGCGGCAGGGCTTGATCAATAATAGACCGACAGGTCGGACTATGTCAAAACCACGGCCTGGTTCCTACATCGGAAAGAATCCCGGCATGCCCACCGTCGTCTACATCACCCACACCGGCGCCCGCCATGAGGTGCAGGCCCCTCTCAACAAGAGCCTCATGCAGGTGGCGCTGGACCACAACGTGCCCGGCATCCTGGGCGACTGCGGCGGTGCCTGCAGCTGCGCCACCTGCCACGGCTATGTGGACCAGCCCTGGGCCGCGCAGCTGCCCGCGCGCTCGGAGACCGAGGTCTTCATGCTGGAAGGCGTGCCGGACCTGCGCGACAGCAGCCGGCTGTGCTGCCAGATCCGCACCAGCGACGCGCTGGACGGCATCACCGTGCACCTGCCGGCCGAGCAGGTGTGAACGCCAGGCACAGGCGCGCCGGGCGATGAAGATCAACTGCATCACCGAGGTGGCCCTCGCGGTGCACGACCTGGACGCGGCTGTGGCGCAGCTGTGCGCCGTGTTCGAGGCCACGGCCGGCCCGGTGCAGGACTTCCCCGCCTACGGCATGCGCTTTTGCATGGTGCGCGTGGGGCAGGTGGACTTCGAGCTGATGGCGTCCACGCGCCCTGACGGCGTCATCGGCCGCTTTCTGGCCAAGCGTGGCGAAGGCATTCACCACATCGCCTTTGCGGTGGACGACGTGGCGCGCGAGCAGCGCCGCCTGGAGCGCCTGGGCCTGCAGTTTGCCGACCCCGAGCCGCGCAGCGCACAGATGCAGGTGCACGACTTTGCCGGGCAGCTGCACACGGGCACCAACCACTTCACCTTCGCGCGGCCGGCGTCCTTCATGGGCGTGCTGCTGGAGCTGGTGCAGTACGGGCCGGGCTTCCAGCTGCCGGCGCATGCCCGGCCGACAACCGGCGACGACTGACGCGGCCAACTGACGCGCCCAACTGAGGCAGGTCAGTCCGCGTAGGCCATCAGGCATTCCTGCGTCAACGTGGCCACGCAGCGGCCGGCGGGGTCATGCACCGCGCCCACCGACAGGCCCCGCCCGCTGCTGCTGGCCGGGCTGCGCGAGTCCACATGCAGCCACTGGTCGCAATGCACCGGCCGGTGCAGCCAGATGGCGTGGTTGAGGCTGGAGATGTAGAGGCGCCGCTCGCCCAGCTGTCGCAGGTGCAGGCCCAGGGCGCTGAAGTTGAGCCACCAGTCCGACAGGTAGGCGAAGGCCGCGGCGCGCACGCGGGTGTCGTCGGGCAGCGGCCGCGTGGTGCGCATCCAGAAGCGGAAACGCTCGTTCATGTGCGCCGGCGACAGCTGACGTTCGGGCTCGGGGATGCGGAAGTCGATGCTGGGCTTGCGGTCTTCCGAATAGCCGCCCAGCCGCTTGATGCCGCGCACCAGGGCCGGGTCCACGTCGTCCAGGCCGGGCAGGTCGTCGGGGCGCTCGCCCGCGGGCGCCGCGCTGGGCGTGTCGTGCGTGGGTGCGTCCAGCGTGGCGGCGCAGGTGACCTGGGCGTCCAGCACCGTGCGGCCGCTGCCCTGCGTGGCACGCACGTGGCGCGAGCTGAAGCGCTTGCCGTCCTGCAGCGCCGTCACCTGGAAGTCCAGCGCCTCCTGCGGCATGGCGCCTTGCAGGAAGAGGAACTGCATCATCGTGGGCTCGCGGCCGTCGGGCACGTCCATCAAGGCCGCGCTCATGGCCTGGCCCAGCAGCTGGCCGCCGTAGGAGCGGCCGTTGAGGTTGGGGTCGCCGTGGCGGCTGCGCCAGCGGCCGGCTCCGGTGGGCTGCAGCGACAGCAGCGCGGGGATGTCCAGCTCGTCCCAGGGGGCGTGGTTCATGTGGTCACGGGCCGCGGCGGTGGCCGGCAGTGCGGGGTTCGATGCCGGGGTTCAGGCGCCAGTCGGTGAACTCGTCCAGCGTGTGGTGGGGAATGGGCGTGTCGTGTTCGATGTGGCGCAGGCGTTCGGCGTATGCGTCCAGGTAGGCGATGCGCTGGGCCTCGTCGGTGTAGTGCACGGACCAGGCCTTGAAGGCCGGCAGCACGTCGCAGCCGGCGTAGCCCAGCGTGCCGTGCTGCAGATGCCACAGGTTGATGTCGAAGGCGGCAAGCAGGCCGTCGGGTTCCATCATCTGCGGGTAGCAGCCGGTGCTGGTGGTGAGCATGGCGCGCTTGCCCTTCAAGCCGCCGGTGTCGAAGCGCTTGCCCTGGCCGTAGACCACGCCGTTGACCAGCACGCGGTCTATCCAGCCCTTGAGGATGGCGGGCACGGAGAACCACCACAGCGGGAACTGCAGGATCAGCAGGTCCGCAGCCAGGAGCTTTGTCAGCTCGGCGTGGATGTCCGGCGCCAGCGCGTCGTGGGCCACGGCGTGTTTCTGCTCGCGGTCGTACTGCAGATGCTCGGGGAAGCGGCGCTCGCTGAAGTCGGCTGCGCTGGCCACGGGGTTGAAGCCCATGGCGTAGAGGTCGGACACCACCACGGTGTGTCCGCCAGCCTGCAGCGTCTGCACCGACCGGTCCAGCAGGGCGCGGCCGAAGGACTTGGGCTCGGGGTGGGCGTAGACGATGAAGACGTTCATGGCGGCTTCATGATAAACCGACGCGCCGGTCTTTTAATAACCCATCGGCAGGCTGCGTCTTGCCTGGCATTCACAGCTCGTGTGCATGGCCCCCCGCTTGCGCGGGCGCCCGCGCGCGTGCATCGTCCGGCACCTTGCACACCTGAACACAAGGACCCCGCCCTTGAGAAGCAACCCCACACGCCGACTGGCGATCGTCGCTGCCGCCGCCACCATGCTGGCGGCCTTCGCAGCCCCCGCTCTGGCGCAGGGCGACTACCCGAACAAGCCCATCCGCATCGTCGTGCCCTACCCGGCCGGTGGCACCACGGACCAGCTGGCGCGCGCCATTGCACAACCGCTGCAGGAGCTGCTGGGCCAGGCCATCGTGGTGGACAACAAGCCCGGCGCGGGCGGCACGCTGGGCACGGACATCGTGGCCAAGGCGCCGGCCGACGGCTACACACTGGTCTTCGGCAACAGCGGCCCCAGCGCCACGGCCAGCCTGATGAAGAAGCTGCCCTATGACGTGCTGAAGGACTTCCGCCCCGTGTCCACGGTGGTGGCCGTGCCGCTGATCCTGGCCGTGGCGGCGGACAGCCCCTACAAGACCACCAAGGACTTCGTGGCCTGGGCCAAGACGCAGGGCACCAAGCTCAACTACGGCTCCACCGGCATCGGTGGCAGTTCGCACCTGACCAGCGAGTTCCTGAACGAGCTGGCGGGCACCAAGTTCCAGCACATCCCCTACGCCGGCGGCGCGCCGCTGGTGACGGCCTTTGCCGGCGGCCAGGTGCACATGGCCTTTGTCACCGGGCTGGACGGCGCGGCCATGGTGCAGGCCGGGCGCATCCGCTACCTGGCCGTGGGCTCGCCGCAGCGCACGGACGTGCTGCCGGGGCTGCCGGCCATTGCCGAGGACGTGCCGGGCTTCAGCAGCGTGGTGTGGTTCGGCGTGCTGGCGCCGCGCGCGGTGCCGGACGAGATCGTGGCCAAGGTCAATGCCGCCATCGTGAAGGCGGTGGCGCGGCCGGATGTGCGCAAGCTCTTCACCGACCGCAACGTGGAGCCACGCAGCAGCACGCCAGAGCAGATGGAAGCCACCATCCGCGGTGAGCTGGAGAAGTGGGCGCCGGTGATCAAGAAGGCGAACATCAAGGAGTGAGCGTGGCAGCGCGGCAAACCGGCCGCGCGGCGCTCAACCCTTCTGCTTCAACCGCGACAGGTAGCTGCGCTGCAGCCGCTTGAGGCTGGCTTCCATCTCCGCCACGGCCGCGTCGGCTTCGCCGGCTTCCAGGTGCGCGATGAAGCGGCGGCGCGAGGGCAGCACGTGGTGGTTGGGGTAGGCGCCAATGCTGCGGATGAACTCGCGCAGCACGTCCAGCACGGCGTTCACCAGCACCACCATGATGGGGTTGCCCGTCATGCGCGCCAGGATGCGGTGGAACTCGATGTTCTTCTGCGCGCGCAGCGGGAAGTCGTCGGCCGCCATGGCAGCGGCGGTTTCTTCGACGTTGCGGCGCAGCTCGGCGATGTCGTCCGCCGTGGCACGCTGGCAGGCTTCGCGCACCACCACGGCTTCCAGCCAGATGCGGGCTTCGGTCAGCTGCGCGGGCTGGATGGCGCCGGTGCTGAACAGGTCCTGCAAGCCGGTGGCAATGGCCTGGTCGCTGCGCTGGGTGATGAAGGCACCACCCTGTGCGCCCTTCTGCAGCTGCAGCAGGCCCGCGTGTTCCAGCGAGCGCAGCGCCTCGCGCAGCGTGTTGCGCGACACGCCGAACTGTTCGGCCAGCGCCCGCTCGCTGGGCAGGCGGCTGCCCACGCCCAGGCGGCCGCTGCCCAGTTCGGCGCGGATCTGCGCGGCGATCTCGTCGCTGGCGCGCGGGGCGCGCACCGTGCGGAAGCGCGGCGCGTCCAGGGTGGTCACTTCAGAAGTCAGCGCAGGCGCCATTGCAGCAAGGTGTAGGGCGGGACGTGGGCGTCGGGGTGGCCGGGATGATGCTCGAAAACGCCTTCCACTTCGGCACCCACTTGAACGGCCTGCCGCGCGTCGCCCAGCAGGTTGCCCAGCATGCGCAGGCCGCCGGCTTCGGGCAGTTCCACGACCACGGCAAGGTAGGGCACGCGGTCCTTCAACGCCGGGTGCGCGGCATGCCAGACACGTTCCCAGGCGTAGATGCGGCCCAGTGGCTGCACCACCACCCAGGCCGGGTCCCAGGCGTGGCAGTGGTGGCACAGGTGCTCGCCGCCAAACTGCCAGGTGCCACAGTGGGCGCAGCGCTGCACGCGCAAGACGCCCTCGCGCAGGCCGTTCCAGTAGGGCGCGTTGACGCCGTCTTCGTCCAGCGGGGCGGGCAGGCCGGGTGGCAAGTAGGTCGTGTTCACAGCTGCTCCCGCAGGGCTTCCCGAGGGAGCAGAGCCCCCTCGGGGGGCGGCGAAGGCGCGCAGCGACAAGCCTGGGGGCTCACAGTGCTGCCTCCGAGCCCAGGATGAGGCTGCTCACAGGGCTGATCAACGGCCCGCCGATGACCAGCGCCGCATCACGCCGCGCCGCCTGCGCCGTGCTGCTGCCGCGCAGCTGGCGCACGGCTTCCAGCACCAGCTCCATGCCGTGGATGTAGCCCTCGGCCAGGTTGCCGCCGCTGGTGTTCAGCGGCAGGCGGCCGCCGGGTGCGACGAGGTTGTGCAGCTGCATGAAATCGTTCGCCTCTTCGGGCTTGAAGAAGCCGTGTTCGGCCAGGGCCATGAGCACGCCGCCGGTGAAGTTTTCATACGCCTGCACCGAGCCCATGTCGGCAGGCGTGAGCCGCGCCATGCGGAACAGGTCTTGGGCCACGCCCACGAAACTGGCGCTGGCATAACGCGGCGCGTTCACGGGGTTGGCAAAGGTGCGGTGGTCGCTGCCGCTGGCCATGGCCAGCAGGTAGGCGGGGGTGGCCTTGAAGTCCTTGGCGCGTTCGGCCGCCACCACGATGACGGCTGCGGCGCCGTCGTTCTCCTGGCACAGGTCGAACAGGTGGAAAGGCTCGACGATCCAGCGTGATGCGTCGTACTTGGCTTCGTCCAGCGGCTTGCCGAACATCACCGCGCGCGGGTTGCGTTGCGCGTGGTGGTAGCTGGCCAGGGCCACGGCGCGCAGCGCCGCCTGCTGCACGCCGTGCTCGTGCATGTAGCGCTGCACCTTGAAGGCGTATTTCTGCGCCGGGCTTTGCACGCCATAGGGCGCCATCCAGGCCATTTCGGCGCCTGCGGTGGCGTCGGTCTTGGCCTGGCCGAAACGGCCGTGCTGGCCTTGGGCTGAGCTTTGAACAATAGAACGGAAGACCACCACGCAGTCGGCCAGGCCCGCGGCCACCGCCGCCGCCGCATTGCCCACCGCCGCCGCGCAGCCGCCGCCACCGCCGCCCCACTGCATGGTGGTGGAGCGCAGCCGCTTGCAGCCCAGTGCAGCGGCCAGGCGAGACGGGTCGCAGCGGTCGTTGCTGAAGCCGGCAAAGCCGTCGATGTCGTGCGGGTGCACACCCGCGTCGGCGCAGGCGTTGAGGATGGCCTGCAGCGCCAGGCGGAACTCCGGCACCGGGGACTGGCCGTGTTTGTAGTACGGCGTCTCGCCGATGCCGACGATGGCGGCACGGCCGCGCAGGGTTCGTTCCGTCATGCGCTCGGTCCTGGCACGGGCCCGAAGGCCCCAGCGGCAGCCAGGGCCTGCAACTTCGCATCGTCCAGCGCCAGCACCTCGCGCAGCACGTCCTGCGTGTGCTCGCCCACACGCGGCGCGGCGCGCGGGTCGGCCACCGGCGTGGCGCTGAAGCGCCAGGGCGACGCGATGTTGGGGATAGGCCCCACCACAGGGTGCGGGATGTGCGTGACCGCCTTGCGCGCCCGCGCTTCCGCGGAGCGTATGGCCTGCGGCACCGTGTTGACCACGCCGCAAGGCACCTGCGCGGCACGCATCTTCTGCTGCCAGTGCGTCCAGGGCTCTTTCGCGAATGCTTCCTGAAGCACAGCGAAGAGATCGTCGCGCCGCGCCACGCGGTCCTGCGGTTGCGCGAAGGCGGGGTCGTTGGCGATGTCCGGACGGCCCAGCACCTGGGTCAGCAGGCGCTGGAAGATCTTGCTGTTGCCGCAGTTGATGTAGAAGCTTTGATCACTGGCGTCGAACACGCCCGAGGGGCAGGTGTCCACGCTCACGTTGCCCGTGCGCTGCGGTGCGCGGCCGGTCAGCAGGTGCTGCATGGGCGCCCAGCCGGTCATCAAGAGGCCGGTGTCGAAGAGGCCCACTTCCACCACCTGGCCCACGCACTGGTGCGTGCGCGCAAACAGCGCGGCCAGCACGGCGTTGCTCACCATCATGGCGGTGCTGATGTCCATCACCGCCGCGCTGGCGCGCACGCCTTGCCGGTCAGGGTAGCCGTTCATGGACACAAAACCGCTTTCGGCCTGCACCACGGGGTCGAAGCCGGGGCGGTCGGCAAACGGCCCTTCGCGGCCGTAGGCCGAGACGGAGCAGTAGACGAGCTTGGGGTTCAGTGCCCGCATCTCGTCCGGCCCCAGGCCGAAGCGCTGCATGACGCCGGTGCTGAAGTTCTCCACCAGCACGTCGGCCTGGCTCACCAGCGCACGCGCGAGTTCCAGCGCCTGCGGGTTCTTCAGGTCCAGCGCCACGCTGCGCTTGCTGCGGTTGCCCCACAGGAAGGGGCCGCCCTGGTCGGGCAATTGCGGCAGCACGGGCGGGTAGTAGCGCAGGTCGTCGCCGCGGCCGGGGGGCTCGATCTTGATGACGTCCGCGCCCAGGTCGGCCAGGAACATGGTGGCCAGCGGGCCGGCGATGAAGTGCGAGAAGTCCACCACGCGGATGCCCTGCAGCGCCAGCGGGGCGTTAGCCGGGCGCGGCGTGTAGGGCGGGAACTCGTCGGTCAGGGTGTCCAGCATGGGGGCATCAAATCAAGGCCGCATCAAGGCGTGTAGCCGAAGTCCGCGCCGACGCGCGCCTGCATGAAGTCGGCCGCCGCCGGCTTCCAGTCGCTCTTGGACGGGATGGTGATGGACACCGCGCGCCAGGCCATGGCGGCGGGGTCGGTGGCGGACGCCGGCCGTGTGCCTTCGGTTTCCAGCTTGCGCGCCGCGTCCAGCAGCAGGCGGCGCGTGCGCACGATGCCCAGGTCCGTGGTGCCCAGCTTTTCCTGGCTGCGGTCGACGATGGTGCTCACGCCCGACTGCGCCGCCGCGTCCTGCGCCCACAGGCCGGGCATGCCGCTGTTGCGTTGGCTCACCTGGCTGGCGTAGTCGAACTGGTAGGCGTTGCCGCGGTTGTACTTGGACCAGAACATGGGGAAGTGCGTGGTGACGGGCCGCGTCTCGAAGCTGGTGGTGGCCGGGTGGCCGCTGTCCCAGCCGCGGTGGCCTTCCTTGAACATCTTGATGCTTTTCTCCGGCAGCGGCTGGGCCGGGTGGTAGGTGAACATGAGCGCCAGCGTGGTCTCGTCGTCCACGGGCACCCAGGCGTGGCCACTCAGTTCGGGGTACTGCGTCTGCGGCGGCACCAGTGTGTAGAACGGCAGCAGGAACTGGTTGACGCGCACGTAGTCGCTGTCGGCACCGGCCTTGCGGCGCGCGGCGATCTGCACACCGCTGCCGTGCTGCACACATTCGAAGGTGGGCACCAGGTCCTGCGCCTGCCGCCACTGGTTGATGGTGCTGTCCTTGTCGACACGGCCGTGCAGCACGGCGGCGTGGGCGGAGTCGATCTCGCCTTCCAGCGCCTGCAGCCAGTTGCATTCCTGGATGCGCAGGGACACGTGGATCTGCTCGGCCGGCACCTGGTTCCATTCCAGGTCGGGCAGGGGCGGCGGTTCGGCGTCGGGGCCCATGTAGGCCCACAGGATGCCGTTGCGCTCCTGCACCGGGTAGGCCTGGATCTTCACCGTCTTGCACAACGGCGAGTTGGGCGCCTCGGCGGCCATGTCCCGGCACTTGCCGTCCACGCCGAACTTCCAGCCGTGGTAGGTGCAGCGCAGGCCGCCGTCTTCGTTACGCGCAAAAACCATGGGCGCGGCGCGGTGCGGGCAGGCGTGGTTCACCAGGCCCACGGCACCGTGGCTGTCGCGGAAGGCGACCAGGTCTTCGCACAGCAGGCGCACGCGGTGCGGCTGGCCGTCGGCCACCACGTCGCTGCTGCGCAGGAAGGGGATCCAGTGCAGGCGCATGAGCGCGCCCATGGGGGTGCCGGGGCCTACGCGCACCAGGCGCTCGTTGTCTTCACGGGAAAGCATGGGTGCGTCTCAATGGTTGAACCATTAACATTCTGGCTGCGGAGCGCTGGCGCTGTCCAGCGCGCCCACCGTGCCGGTTGCGCATGGCAGCTGTGCCGGTGGCGCCCGCCTTCATTCCAGGATCCAGGACCACCGCATGCAAGCCCTCGCCCCGCCTGCCGCCCGCGCCGTTGCCGTGCGCGCCGCCGCCACGACCCTGGTGCTGCGCGACAGCCCGCGCGGGCCGGAGGTGTTGATGGTCAAGCGCAGCCCACACGCCAGCTTCATGCCGGGGGCCTATGTCTTCCCCGGTGGCGCGGTGGATGCCGCCGATGGCAACGCGCCCGGCGACGAGACCGCGGACGAACTGGCCGCGCGCATCGGCGCCGTCACCGGCGTGGGCGCACGCGCCCGGGCCCACGCCGTGGCCGGCCTGCGCGAATGCCGGGAGGAATGCCACCTGGACCTGGGCAGCACGCGCGCGCTGCAGCCCTGGGCGCACTGGGTCACGCCCCTGGGCCTGCCCAAGCGCTTCGACACGCTGTTCTTCGTGGCCCGCGCGCCGCAGGGCCAGGAGCCGCGGCCGGACGAAGGCGAGACCGTCACGCTGGAATGGGTGGCGCCCGCTGAAGCGCTGGCGGCACAGGCCGAGGGCAACTTCCAAATGGAGTTCGCCACGCGCAGCGTGGTCAAGACCTTGCTGCCCTTCGCCGACCGCAATGTGCAGACGCTGCTGGACCACGCTGCCGCGCTGACGAGCCTGCCGCCACTGCACCCGCGCCTGCGGCTGGACGAGGCGCGGCAAGTCCTGGGCGTGGTGCTGCCCGGCGAGCCCGGCTACGCAGAACTGGAAGGGGATACGGGAGAAAGCGCATGAACGACCGCATCCGCGAACTGGGCTTCTTCCTGCGCGTGTCGGAAGAAGAGAGCTTCAGCGCCGCCGCGCGCAGCCTGGACCTGGACCCGTCCACCATCAGCAAGGTCATCCAGCGGCTGGAAAACCGCCTGGGCGTGCGGCTGTTCCACCGCACGTCCCGCGTGCTGCAGCTGACGCAGGAGGGCGAGCAGTTCCTGGCCGCGGCGCAGAAGGTGATGCAGGCGCTGGAAGAAGCCGAGGCCGCCGTCAGCCCGGCCGTGACGGAAGTGACCGGCGTGCTGCGCATCAGCAGCACGGCGGCCTTTGCGCGCCGCCGCCTGGCGCCGCTGCTGCCGGCCTTCCTGCAGGCGCACCCGCTGGTGCGCGTGGAGGTGATCGTGGCCGCCACGCCGCCGGACCTGTTCGAGCAGCAGATCGACATCAGCTTCCAGAGCGGCAACATCCCCGACTCCACCCTGGTGGCGCGGCGCATCACCACGGCGCGCTGGCACCTGTGCGCGTCGCCGGACTATTTGAAGCGCGCCGGCACGCCGCAGACGCCCGACGAGCTGCTGGGCCACCACTGCCTGAACTTCCTGCCCGGCTCTTTCCGCAGCCGCTGGCCGCTGAGGGCGGGGTCTGACGCCGACGCGCAGATCCACACGCTGGAACCCAAGGCCGTAGCCGCCGCCAACAACGGCGACATGCTGTGCACGCTGGCCACCATGGGCCTGGGCATCGCGCG
>JACCDS011250073.1_pt1 | contig 22820 bp, 18 predicted proteins | sample 7446441 | NCBI WGS metagenome assembly JACCDS01 (sample SAMN15323445, study PRJNA562643) | freshwater metagenome | isolation source: river surface water | place: USA:Blue River Watershed | collected 2017-08-17 | reverse complement strand
GCCGAACTCGCCACCCAGGAGAAGAAGGGTGTGCCCACGGGCCTCTTCGTCACCCACCCGCTCACGCACGAGCAGGTGCCGGTGTGGGTCGGCAACTACGTGCTGATGAGCTACGGCGACGGCGCCGTGATGGGCGTGCCCGCGCACGACGAACGCGACTTCGCCTTCGCCAAGAAGTACGGCATCCCCATCCTGCAGGTGGTGCACGTGTACGGCGAGCCGCATTTCACCTACGACCACTGGCAGGAGTGGTACGGCGACAAGGAACGCGGCGTCACCATCAACAGCGACAACTTCAGCGGCCTGCCCTACAAGAAGGCCGTCACCGCCATCGCCGACACGCTGCAAACCAAGGGCCTGGGTGAGAAGAAGACCACCTGGCGGCTGCGCGACTGGGGCATCAGCCGCCAGCGCTACTGGGGCACACCCATCCCGATCATCCACTGCGACAGCTGCGGTTCGGTGCCCGTGCCCGAGAAGGACCTGCCCGTGCTGCTGCCGGAAGACCTGGTGCCTGACGGCAGCGGCAACCCGCTGAACAAGAGCGCGGCCTTCCTGAACGTCGGTTGCCCGCAGTGCGGCAAGCCTGCACGGCGCGAAACCGACACCATGGACACCTTCGTCGACAGCGCCTGGTACTACATGCGCTACTGCTGCCCGGACAGCCACGACGCGATGGTCGACGCGCGCAACGAATACTGGATGCCGATGGACCAGTACATCGGCGGTATCGAGCACGCCGTGCTGCACCTGCTGTACGCGCGCTTCTGGACCAAGGCCATGCGCGACCTGGGCCTGGTCAGCTTCGGTGAGCCCTTCACCCGGCTCTTCACTCAGGGCATGCTGCTGAACGAAAGCTTCTACCGCGAAGACACGGACGGCAAGAAGACCTGGTACTACCCCAGCGAAGTGGACGTGGCCTACGACGAGCGCGGCACGCCCACCGGCGCCACCGCCAAGAGCGATGGCCTGCCCGTCCAGTTGGGTGGCATCGAGAAGATGTCCAAGAGCAAGAACAACGTCGTCGAGCCCAAGGACATCATTGCCAAGTTCGGTGCCGACACGGCCCGTGTCTTCACCATGTTCGCCGGCCCGCCCGACCAGAGCGCGGCTTGGTCCGACAGCGGTGCCGAGGGCGTCTACCGCTACCTGCGCCGCCTGTGGGCCAGCGGCGTGCGCGCCCAGGGCCGCCTGGCCGCCGCGGCCACCAGCTTCGACGGTGCATCACCCGCGGCCACCGCGCTGCGCCGCGAGATGCACCTGCTGCTGCGCCAGGTGACGCACGACTACGACCGCATGCAATACAACACGGTGGTGTCGGGCGCGATGAAGCTGCTCAACGCCATCGACGATGCCAAGCTGGCCGACACTCCCGCCGACAACGCCGTGCTGCAGGAATCCTTCGGCATCCTGCTGCGTGCGCTGTACCCGGTGGCGCCGCACATCGCCTTCGGCCTGTGGAAGGACCTGGGCTACGAGGCACGCATGGGTGCCCTCATCGACACGCCCTGGCCCACGGTGGACGAAGCCGCGCTGGTGCAGGACGAGATCGAGCTGGTGCTGCAGGTCAGCGGCAAGCTGCGCGGCAGCATCCGTGTGCCCGCCGGCGCCGACCGCGCGGCCATCGAAGCCGCCGCGCTGGCCAGCCCCGAGTTCGCCAAGTTCAGCGAAGGCAAGGCCGCCAAGAAAGTGGTGGTGGTGCCGGGCCGGCTGGTCAATGTGGTCGTCTGAGCGGCGGCGGCAGCTGCTGCGGGCCGGCCTGGGGCTGAGCGCAGCGGCCGCCGTGGCCGGCTGCGGCTTCCAGCTGCGCCAGCCGGCACGGCTGCAGTTCGGCAGCATTGCGCTGGTGGGCTTTCCCAAGCGCTCCCTGCTGGAAGAAGAACTCAAGCGCCAGCTGCAGCTGCAGGTGAAGCTGCTGGAGACGCCGGACAAGGCCGACGTCATCCTGCAGTCGCTGGACGACGTGCGCGAAAAGAGCGTGGTGGCCAGCACCGCCGCTGCGCAGGTGCGTGAACTGACGCTGCGCGTGAAGTTCAACTTCCGCGCCCGCACGCCCAGTGGGCGCGAGCTCATCCCGCGTGCCGAGCTGCTGCTCTCGCGCGACCTGAGCTACAGCGAAACCGCGGCGCTGGCCAAGGAACTGGAAGAGGCCGAGCTGTTCCGCGAAATGCAGGCCGACGTGGTGGCCCAGGTGCTGCGGCGGCTGGCGGCGGTTGTGGTCTGATCGGGTCTTCCGCATGCAAGTCCGCCACGACCAACTCGACACCGCGCTCGCCCGCGGGCTGCGGCCGCTGTACACGGTGCACGGCGACGAGCCCCTGCTGGCGCAGGAAGCGGGCGACGCCATCCGCGCCGCCGCGCGCCGCGCTGGCTTCACCGAGCGCCAGGTCTTCACCGTCAGCGGCGCGCACTTCGACTGGAGCGCGGTGCTGGGCGCGGCGCAGGCCATGAGCCTGTTTGCCGAGCGGCAGCTGATCGAGATCCGCATCCCCGGGGGCAAGCCCGGCAAGGACGGATCCGAAGCGCTGCAGCGCTACTGCGAGGCGCTGAACGAGGACGTGCTGACCCTGGTCACCCTGCCCAAGCTGGACTTCCAGCAGGCCAAGGCCGCGTGGTTTGCCGCACTGGACCAGCATGGCGTCACCGTGCGCGTGGAAACACTGGCCCGCCACGCCCTGCCTGCCTGGCTGGCCCAGCGCCTGGCGCGCCAGAACCAGAAGGTGCGCACCGGCGAGGAAGGCGAGCGCACGCTGGCCTTCTTTGCTGACCGCGTGGAAGGCAACCTGCTGGCCGCCCACCAGGAACTGCAGAAGCTGGCGCTGCTGCACCCGGCGGGTGAGCTCAGCTTCGAGCAGGTGGAGTCCGCTGTCCTCAACGTCGCGCGTTATGACGTGGCCAAGCTGGCCGAGGCCATCTGGACCGGCCAGACCGCACGCGCCCTGCGCATGCTGGACGGCCTGCAGGCCGAAGGCGAAGCACCGGTGCTGGTGCACTGGACCTTGGCTGAAGACGTGCGTGCGCTGGCCCGCGCCCACGCGTCGCTGCAGGCCGGCAAGCCGCTGCCCATGGCACTGAAGGACGCGCGCGTCTGGGGTGCCAAGGAAAAGCTGCTGGAACGCGTGCTGCCGCTGCTGGCCGACCACCAGGTGGCGCACCTGCTGGACGCCGCCGCCGTGGTGGACGGCATCGCCAAGGGCCTGAAGCACCCGGACTGGCCGCACGAGCCCTGGGACGCGCTGCGCCGCTGGGTGCTGAGCATGCTGCAGGTGAGCCTGCCGGGCGGCACCCGGGGCAGCGCCCGGAGCCGGGCACGGCTGGCGCTGAGCCCCTGAGCCCCTGAACCGCACCGGCGCCAAGCTCCCGCGCGCAGGCGCTCAAGCCAATGTGGCTGCACCCAGCCCTGGGGGCGATCAGTAGCCGCGCACCGCGTCCACCAGATGCTGCACGGGCAAGCCGTCGCGCACGGCCCGCAGGTTGGCGGCCGCCACCGCGGCAGCACTGCGGGCGTCGGTGGCGGCGGCGGCATGTGGCAGCACCGTCACGCGCGGGTGCTGCCAGTAGGCGTGGCCCGCGGGCAGCGGTTCGGTGTGGAAGACGTCCAGCACGGCGTGCCGCAGGTGGCCGCTGTCCAAGGCTGCCAGCAGGTCGGCGTCCACCACGTGGGCGCCGCGCGCCAGGTTCACCACGCTGGCCTTGGGCGGCAGCGCAGCGAAGAAGCGTGCGTCCAGCAGGCCGCGCGTGTCGTCGGTCAGCGGCAGCAGGTTGACGACGATGTCACTGCAGGCCAGCAGGGGCGCCAGCGCCGCGCCGTCACGCCGCCAACCCGTCACGGCATAGCCCTGCTGCGCGATGCGCGCCGCCGCAGTGCGGCCCATCTGGCCCTGGCCCAGCACCAGCACGCGAAGCTCGTCGGCGCGGCGCTGGCCATGCGGCTGCCACCGCCCTTCGCGCTGGCGCCGCTGGTAGGCGAAGAAGCCGCGGTGCAGCGCCAGCACGGCCCACAAGGCGGTTTCCGCCATGGCCGCGTTCATGGCCGGGTCCACCATGCGGGCAATGGGCACGCCGCTGGGCAGCGTGCGGTCCTGCAGCAGCCGGTCCACGCCAGCCCACAGGCTCTGGATCAGCCGCAGCCGCGGCAGGCCTTGCAGGCTGCCGGGTGCGGGGTTGGCCACCACGGCCGCGGCCACGTCCTGCGGTGCGGCGCGGGCCTGCGCCAGGTCCAGCCAGCAGGCTTCCGGCAGTGCGGCCGACAGGGCCTGCAGCCAGCTGTCGCGCTCGCCGTCGTAAAAGCTGCCGGTGAGCAGGATGTTCATGCGCGTCCCTCCTCCCGCGCGCACTGCAGCACGCGGTGCAGCGCCGCCGCCACCGTGGCGCCGCGCACGGCGTCGCGGTCACCGTCCAGCTGCAGGCGCTCTGCGTGCACGGCCTGCGCCGTGCCCCAGGCCAGCCACACCGTGCCCACGGGCTTGCCGGGCACCGCGCCGCCAGGGCCGGCGATGCCGGTGACGGCCACCGCCACATCCGCATGCGACCGCGCCAGCGCGCCCACCACCATGGCGCGCGCCACTTCTTCGCTGACGGCGCCCACGCGCGCGATGAGCGCCGCGTCCACGCCCAGCATCCCGGCCTTGGCCTCGTTGCTGTAGGTGACGAAGCCGCGCTCGAACCAGTCGCTGCTGCCGGCCAGCGCGGTGCAGGCCGCGGCGATGAGCCCACCCGTGCAGCTTTCCGCCGCCGCCATGCGCCAGGCCCGGGCGCGCAGCGCATCGGCCAGCAGCGCCACGGTGGGTGCATAACTCAGAAGTTCCACAGCCTCACCCCCAGCGCCAGCGTCAGCAGCGTGCACAGCGCCGCCACCAGGTCGTCGAGCAGGATGCCCCAGCCCTGGCGCCAGCCTATGGCCTGGCCCGGCTGCAGCTTGAAGTGCTGGTCGGCCCAGCGCACAGGGCCGGGCTTGGCGGCATCGAAGTAGCGGAACAGGCCGAAGGCCAGCACCTGCATCCAGAAGCCCGCGGGCATCACCACCCACAGCACCAGCCAGAAGGCCACCACCTCGTCCCAGACGATGAAGCCTGGGTCGGCCACGCCCATGTGCTGTGCGGTGCGCGTGCAGGCCCAGATGCCCAGCGGCAGCGACAGCAGGATCACCGCGCCCCAGGCGGCCGGGCTCAGCCAGGTCTCGAACACCAGGTACGACGCCCAGGCCCACAAGGTGCCCACCGTGCCCGGTGCCCAAGGTGCCAGCCCGCTGCCAAAGCCCAGCGCCACCCAATGCGCCGGGTGGTGCATCAGGAAGTGTGTGGTCGGGCGCGTGGCGGCCATGCGGTGCCGGCACTCAGGCAAAGTGGTCGAAGCCACGCCAGGCCTGGGCATCCAGCACCTGCCCGGCGGCATCGGTGATCTGCAGGCCGGGCCATTCGGTGACCTGCCCGCAGCAGCTGAGCTCCACGCCCGCCGCGCGGCCGGCGGCCAGCACGTCGGCGTGGCGCGTGGCCGGGGCGGTGAAGGCCAGCTCGTAGTCGTCGCCACCGGCCAGCGTGCACAGGCGCTGCAGGGCCAGCGGCTGCGCCGCCAGCACGGCGCTGCGCGGCAGGTCGTCGGCGCGCAGTTGCAGGCCCACGCGGGAGCGCTGCAGCACATGACCCAGGTCGCCCAGCAGGCCGTCGCTGATGTCGATGGCGCTGCTGGCCACGCCACGCAGCGCCAGGCCCAGCGCCACGCGCGGCTGCGGCAGCTCCATGGCGCGGCGCACGTGCTCGAAGGCCTCGCCCTGCAGCGGCCCACCGAGCAGCCGTGTGCCGCGGAAGACCTCCAGCGCCAGCCGTGCATCGCCCAGCGTGCCACTGACCCACAGCTCGTGGCCGGGCCGAGCGCCGCTGCGCAGCAGCGCCTGGCCTGGCGGCACCTGGCCCATGACCGTGATGCAGATGTTCAGCGGCCCGGCGGTGGTGTCGCCGCCCACGAGTTCGATGCCGTGCTGTTCAGCCAGCGCAAACAGGCCGGCCGCAAAGCCTGCGGCCCAGTCCTCGTCGGCACGCGGCAGCGCCAGCGCCAGCGTGAAGGCCAGCGGTTCGGCGCCACAGGCCGCCAGGTCGCTGAGGTTGACGGCCAGGGCCTTGTGGCCCAGGCGCTCGGGCGCCACCGTGGACAGGAAGTGGCGGCCCTCCACCAGCATGTCGCTGGACACGGCCAGCTGCTGGCCGGGCGCCAGGTTGACCAGCGCACAGTCGTCACCCACGCCCAAAGCGGCGCGGCGCACCGGGCGCGTGAAGTGGCGCGCGATCAACTCGAACTCGCCCACGCGCGGAGGCGGGGGCGGGGGCGAAGGCGGGGGCGTACGGCCGGTCACGGGCCGGCCCGGTCCAGCGTGGCCAGCAGGTTGGCCAGCTCCACCGCGCTCTTGACAGCCATCTTGTCGAAGATGCGCGCGCGGTGCACCTCCACCGTGCGCACGCTGATGCCCAGCTCGTCGGCGATGAGCTTGTTGGGCCGGCCGTCCACCACCAGGCGCATGACCTCGCACTCGCGCTCGGTCAGCTCGGCCAAGGCGCGCCGGAGCTGGTCGCTGCCGCGGCGCGCCTGGATGGCCCGCGTGCTGACCGCCAGGGCCTCTTCCACGCGGTCCACCAGGCCGTTGTTGGAAAACGGCTTCTCGACAAAGTCGAAAGCACCGCGCTTGACGGTGGCCACGGCCGTGGGCACGTCGCCATGGCCAGTGAGCAGGATCACCGGCAGCAGCTGCAGCAGCCCGCGCTCGGCCAGACGCTCGAACAGCACCAGGCCGCTGGTGCCGGGCATGCGCACGTCCAGCACCAGGCAGGCCGGCGCGGTGGGCCAGGGCGCGGCCTGCTGCGCCAGCCAGGCCTCGAAGGCGTCGGCACTGGCGAAGCCTTCAGAAAGCAAGCGGCGCGAGCGCAGCAGCCAGGCCAGCGCGTCGCGCACAACGTCCTCGTCGTCCACGAGGTAGACGACGGGCAGGCCGAGGGTGGGGTCCAGTTGCATGGTGCGGCGGGTGGGCGCCGGAGCGCGGCCGCTAGTATGAATCGGCGCGCGGCTCGGCCGGCGGGCGCGGCGCGGGCAGGGTGAATCGGAACTCGGTGCCGCACTTGCCCGGGCCAGGCCCGAAGTCCAGCGCGCCGCCGTGTTGTTCGATCACCGTGCGGCACAGGCTCAGCCCCAGGCCCATGCCTTCGCCGCGGGTGCTGAAGAAAGGCGTGAAGAGCTTGGCCGCCACTTCGGGCGCGATGCCCGTGCCCGCGTCGGCCACATGAAAGGTCACCCAGCGCTCGTGCGTGCGGCGCGCGCCCAGGGTCAGCACACGCTGGCTCAGGTCGGGCACCGCGTCCATGGCCTGGATGCCGTTGCGGCTGAGGTTCAGCAGCACCTGCTCGACCATGGTGCGGTCGCAGCGCACACGCGGCATGGGCTCGCCTTCGCGGGAGACACCGCCCGGCAGGTCCAGCTCCACGCGCACACCGCTTTTCTGCGCCTGCAGCCGCACCAGGGGCAGCACGGCTTCGAACAGCTGGTCCACGGCGATGTTCTCGTGCTGCTGCTCGCGGCGGCGCACGAAGGCGTGCACGCTCTTGATGACGCGCCCGGCGCGGTCGGCCTGCTCGGCAATGCGCGACATCGCCTGTTGCAGCAGGCCGGGCGTGCTGTCGTCCGGCGCTTGCAGCAGGTTCAGCGAGCCGCTGGCGTAGCTGGCAATGGCGGCCAGCGGCTGGTTCAGCTCATGGCTCAGCAGCGAGGCCATCTCGCCCACGGTGGCCAGGCGGGCGCTGGCCTGCAGGCGGTCCTGCTGCTGGCGCGAGAGCTCCTCCACGCGGCGCTGCGCGCTCATGTCCAGCACCGCGCTCATCCAGCCGGCGTGGTGGCCCTCGCCATCCACCAACGGGGCTTCATAGATGACCACCGGGAAGCGCTCGCCGTTGTTGCGCATGAACACCGTCTCGTAGCCTTCGCGGGCCTCGCGCAGGCTGCGGCCCTGTCCCACCAGGCGGCGCTGCTGGCGGCGTTCGTAGTCGTCCGCATACTCCGGCGGCCAGTAGGGCTGGCGCGGCCCGGCATTGGCGCGCAGCTCGGCTTCGCTGCAGCCCACCATGGCGCAGAAGGCCGGGTTGGCATAGGTGATGGCGCCTTGCAGGTCGCGCGCCCGCAGGCCCGTGGGCAACGAGTCCTCCATGGCCCGGCGGAAAGCCAGCGCCTCGCGCAGCGCGCGCTCGGCCTCGGCGCGTCGGCGCCCGTCGCGTGCCAGCAGGATCACCACGCCAAAGAGCAGCAGCGACAAACCCAGCACGAGCGCGGTGGTGAAGTTGGGAACGATGCTGGGTTGGCGCAACGTGCTGTCGGCCCGCATCTGCAGCGAGGGGCCGGGCAGGTCCACCACGTGCTGGCCCACGAACACGCCGCCGCCGCGCGCCGCGCCCACGCGCGCCAGCCGGGTGCCGTCGGCCTCGATGACGGAAAACTCGTGGCGCCGCGACGGGTTGCCGCCCACCGCCGCTTCCAGCATGCGCGGCAGGCTGAGGGTGGCCACCATGAAGGCCGCGTCGCGCCCGGCCTGCACCACCGGCACGCACAGGTCGATGACCTCCGCCCCCAGGCCGCCGCTCAACGGCACGAAGTAGGAGCGCGAAAACGCCGGCGCACCACTGCGCCGCGTCTCGCGGCAGGCCAGTTCGGCCTCCAGCGCGAGCTCAGCGCGCGGCATCAGGCTGAACAGGCGCGGCGGGTAAGGCGAGTCGACGGCGCGGACCACGGCCAGGCGCGCGTCGCGCCACTCCACCCGCTGCAGGCCACCGCTGCGGCGCAGCAGTTCAATGGCTTCGCGCTCCCAGGTGGCGTCGGGTTGCCCCACAAACGCCAGGGTCTGCACGGCCAGCGTCTGGCGGCCCAGTTCGCGCTTGAGCTCGGACGCGGCTTCGGTGGCGGCACGCTCGGCGTCGTCCTGCTCGCGGCTGGACTCGTACTGGATGCTCAGCGCCACCAGCAGCGTCTGCGCCACCAGCAGCAACGCCACCAGCGCGGCCCACAGCAGGGCCCGGCGCAGGCGGCGGGGCCGTGCCAGCGGGTCGGGTGGGGGCATGGCGGGCGTCAAGTCAGTCCTCGGCTGCGGGCTCGGCGGCGGTGGCGCCTGGCGCAGTATTGGCGCACCGGGCCGGCAGGCAGCTACGCACTTTTGCGCATGGGATTACGCGCCGGCGGGCGCCATGCTTGCACACCTACAATTCGCGCCCGCTCCTCCCTGGCAGAGGTGCGCGACACAGGCCGCGGCGGCGCCGCGGAAACACGCTGGGAACCCAGGAGACTGCGCGATGCCGAACAACGACAAGCCCAACGACAAGCCCACCCACTCGCCCGCCTCCAAGCCGGCCGACCGTGCCCAGGAGCTGCGCCAGGCCGCGCTGGAGTACCACGAGTTCCCGACGCCGGGCAAGCTGCAGGTCACCGCCACCAAGCAGATGATCAACCAGCGCGACCTGGCGCTGGCCTACAGCCCCGGCGTGGCCTACGCCTGCGAGGCCATCGTCGAGGACCCGGCCAACGCCTTCCGCTACACCGCACGTGGCAACCTGGTGGCCGTGGTCACCAACGGCACGGCCGTGCTGGGCCTGGGCGATATCGGCCCGCTGGCCGCCAAGCCGGTGATGGAAGGCAAGGCGGTGCTGTTCAAGAAGTTCGCCGGCATCGACGTCTTCGACCTGGAACTCAACGAGAAGAACCTGGACAAGCTCTGCGACGTGATTGCGGCGCTTGAGCCCACCTTCGGCGGCATCAACCTGGAAGACATCAAGGCGCCGGACTGCTTCTACGTGGAGCGCAAGCTGCTCGACCGCATGAAGATCCCCGTCTTCCACGACGACCAGCATGGCACGGCCATCGTGGTGGGCGCGGCGGTGATGAACGCGCTCAAGGTGGTGGGCAAGAACATCAAGGAAGTGAAGCTGGTGGCCTCTGGCGCCGGCGCGGCGGCGCTGGCCTGCCTGGGCCTGCTGATGAAGCTGGGCCTGCCGCGCGAGAACATCTGGGTGACCGACCTGGCCGGCGTGGTCTACAAGGGCCGCATCGAGCTGATGGACGACGACAAGCTGGGCTTCGCGCAGGACACGCCGCACCGCAAGCTGGCCGACGTGATGCCGGGCGCGGACATCTTCCTGGGGCTGTCGGCCGCGGGCGTGCTCAAGCCCGAGATGCTGGCCAAGATGAACGCGAACCCGCTGATCTTCGCCCTGGCCAACCCCACGCCGGAGATCGACCCCGCGCTGGCCAAGCAGACGCGGCCCGACGCCATCATCGCCACCGGGCGCACGGACTACCCGAACCAGGTCAACAACGTCCTGTGCTTCCCGTACATCTTCCGCGGTGCGCTGGACTGCGGCGCCACCACCATCACCGACGCGATGGAGATCGCCGCGGTGCACGCCATCGCCGAACTGGCGCAGGCCGAGCAGAGCGACGTGGTGGCCGCGGCCTACGTGGGCGCCACGCTGAGCTTCGGCCCGGAGTACCTGATCCCCAAGCCGTTTGACCACCGGCTGATGGAAAAGATCGCTCCCGCGGTGGCGCAGGCGGCGGTGGACTCGGGCGTGGCCTCGCGCCCCATCGCCGACATGGACGCCTACCGCGAGAAGCTGCGCAGCTTCGTCTACGCGTCGGGCACGACCATGAAGCCCATCTACGACCAGGCCAAGAAGGCGCGCAACAAGCGCGTGGCTTACGCCGAGGGCGAAGAAGAACGTGTGCTGCGCGCCGTGCAGGTGGTGGTGGACGAAGGCCTGGCGCGGCCCACGCTGATCGGCCGCCCGGCCGTCATCGCCCAGCGCGTCGAGAAATTCGGCCTGCGTCTGAAGGAAGGCGTGGACTACGACGTGGTCAACGTGGAGCAGGACCACCGCTACCGCGACTTCTGGACCACCTACCACCAGCTGACCGAGCGCAAGGGCGTGTCGGCCAGCCTGGCCAAGATCGAGATGCGCCGGCGCCTCACGCTCATCGGCTCCATGCTGCTGCGCAAGGGCGAAGTGGACGGCATGCTGTGCGGCACCTGGGGCACCACGGCCAACCACCTGCACTACATCGACCAGGTCATCGGCAAGCGCGCCGGTGGCAGCCCGCGCACCCAGCAGGACGTGCAGGTCTACGCCTGCATGAACGGCCTGGTGCTGCCGGGCCGGCAGGTGTTCCTGGTGGACACCCACGTCAACGCGGACCCGACGCCGGAAGAGCTGTGCGAGATCACGGTGATGGCGGCCGAAGAAATGATGCGCTTCGGCCTGCAACCCAAGGCCGCTCTGCTGTCGCACAGCAACTTTGGCACCAGCGACCACCCCAGCGCTGTGAAGATGCGCCGTGCGCTGGCGCTGATCCGCGAGCAGGCACCCTGGCTGGAAGTGGATGGCGAAATGCACGGCGACGTGGCACTGGACGCCGAGCAGCGCCAGAAGGTCATGCCGCGCAGCACGCTCACCGGCGAGGCCAACCTGCTGGTGCTGCCCAACATCGACGCCGCCAACATCGCCTACAACCTGCTCAAGACGGCGGCCGGCGGCGGCATCGCCATCGGCCCGGTGCTGCTGGGTGCCGACAAGCCGGTGCACGTGCTCACGCCGTCGGCCACGGTGCGGCGTATCGTGAACATGACGGCGCTGACCGTCGCCGATGCAGAAGCGGGACGAAAGGGTGCTTGAGCCCCTGAATTGAACCGAAAGCGCCGTGTGAGCGCCCACTCATAAGCCCTGCTCCCTGCCCCAATTTCGGGCAGCAGCTTGAGTTTTTGGGGGGGTTACGGTAGCATTTCGGTTTGATTTTTCAGGGTTAACCCGTGTTCTGGACCGGATTGGCCACGTCGGACGCAGCAGTTCGGCGGGCACTGCTCAAGGTTGTCGCTGCCGTGTCGGTGGCGGGTGCCTTGGCCGCCGGCAGCACCGGTTGGGCACGCACCGCTGACCCGGATGCCGGTGGATTGGCACCGGTGCCCTTGGCAAGCCTGCCAGTCCAAGCCCAATCCACCCACCAACTGATCCTGGCTGGTGGGCCGTTCCCCTACCCCAAGGACGGCACGGTGTTCGGCAACCGCGAACGCATCCTTCCAGCGCAAGCCCGGGGCTACTACCGCGAGTACACGGTCAAGACGCCCGGCTCGCGCGACCGCGGTGCCCGCCGCATCGTCTGCGGCGGCAAGCCGCCCACGCAACCCGACGCCTGTTTCTACACCGACGACCATTACGCGAGCTTCAAACGCATCGTCCCCACGAAAGCCGCCCCGTGAACGCCGTCGCCGAGCCCCATTCTTTCATTTTCCCTTCACATCCACCAACAAGGAGGACCGCGACCATGGAGTTGCAGACCATCCGACCCAACCTCGTGCAGGCCATACGGGCCTACAGGGTTGACGACCTTCTGAAAGCGGCAGAAACCGCGGGTCATCACTTCCTGTATGCCAACCTGTCCAACGCGCAGACCAAGCAGGACGTGCTCGACGGCATCGCCGCCGCCTTCACCTTCCCGGCGCACTTCGGCAAGAACCTGGACGCGCTGTACGACTGCATGACCGACCTGGTCCACAAGTCCGGCCAGCAGCCCGGCTTCGTGGTGGTGCTGGAGCAGTTGCCCGACAACCCGCGTTTCGACCGCGAAGCGCGCGAGCAGTTGCTGGAAGTCTTCCGTGACGCGGCCGAATACTGGGGAGAACGACGAATACCGTTCAGGTGTTTCTATTCTTTTCAGTAGCCCGCTCCCAAGAAACAGGGTCATGGGAGCGGGCTACTGAAACGGCCCCCACAGCAGCAGCTACCGCCACCCCCGCCGCCGCCAAGCCGGCAGCCAAGGTGGTGCCCAAGAACGGCACCAACCCCAACTTCGGCATGAACATGCCGATGATGAGCAGTGCCTTCGACACCGCAGCCTGGCTCAACGCGGCCTAGCTGACCGAACGCACCAGTTCCAGGTACTCGGCGACGGGTACCTCTTCAGCGCGGCGCTGAAGGTCGAAAGCGACCTTCGCGCCGCGTTGCTCCATCCAGCGCCCCAGCGTGTGGCGCAGGATCTTGCGGCGCTGCGAAAACGCCAGCTGCACCAATTCGCCCAGCAGCTTCACGTCCACCGACGGGTCTTCCGGCAAGGGCTCCATGCGCACCACGGCCGAGTCCACGCGCGGCGGCGGGTCGAAGGCGTCCGGCGGCACAAAGAGCACCTCTTCCACGCGGTAGCGCCACTGCAGCATCACCGACAGGCGCCCGTAGTCCTTGCTGCCGGGTGAGGCCGCCATGCGGTCCACCACCTCCTTCTGCAGCATGAAGTGCTGGTCCTCCACCTGGCCGGCATAGGGCAGCAGGTGGAAGAGGATGGGCGTGGAGATGTTGTAGGGCAGGTTGCCCACCACGCGCAGCTTCTGGCCTTGCTGGCGCGGCAGCGCGGCGAAGTCCACGGTCAGCACGTCGGCCTCCACCACGTGCAGCAGCGGCTGCTTGCGCAGGCGCGCGGCCAGGTCGCGGTCGAGTTCGATCACCGTCAGCGCACCGGCGCGCTCCAACAGCGGCTGCGTCATGGCGCCCAGGCCGGGGCCGATCTCCACCAGCGCCTGGCCCGGCCGCGGGTTGATGGCCCGCACGATGCCGTCAATGACGGTGGAGTCGACCAGGAAGTGCTGGCCGAATCGCTTTCTGGCGACGTGTCCGCTCAAGCTCGACCGCGAGGCTGCTTCACTGCGGCGGCTCGCGGAACTCGACGTAGGCGCGCGAGCGCAGCTCCTTGGTCCAGTCCAGGTAGGCCTGTTCGAACTTCTGCTCGCGCAGCACGTTGCGCGCCTGCTCACGCAGTTGCTTAGGCTCCTGCGCCACCTCGCGCCGCTCCAGCACCTGGATCAGGTGCAGGCCGAAGCGCGAGGTCACGGGTTCAGACAGGCCGCCGATGGCCAAGCCGTTCATGGCCTGCTCGAACTCCGGCACCATGACACCGGGCGAAGCCCAACCGAGGTCGCCGCCGCTGGGGGCACTGCCGTCCTCGCTGTACTGGCGCGCGATGTCCTCGAAGGTCTTGCTGCCGCTCTCGATCTGCTTGCGGTACTCCGACAGGCGCCGCGCCGCCGTCTGCGCATTGAGCTGCGGCGACGTGCGCAGCAGCACGTGCCTTGCACGGGTCTGTGTCACACGCCCGCTGGCGGCGTCCTTGCGCTCCACCAGCTTGAGCACATGGAAGCCGGCGCCCGAGCGCACCAGGGCGGGCGCCACGTCGCCGGCCTTCAGGTTTTTCACCGCATCCACAAACAGGTCCGGCAGGCGCGACGCCGGCCTCAGGCCGATCTCGCCGCCCTTGGCGCGGTTGCTGTCCTCGGACAGCTCGGCCGCCACCTTGGCGAAGTCTTCGCCGCGCTGCACGCGCGCCAGCGCGTCTTCGGCGATCTTGCGGCGGGCCGCCAAATCGCCCGGGCTGAGGCCCTCGGCCACGCTGACCAGGATCTGCGCGATGTTGGTTTCGGCGTCCGCCTGCGCGGCTTCGCGGCGCAGGGCCAGCAGCGTCTCTATCTCTTCATCGGTGATGCGGATGCGCTGGTAGACCTCGCGCTCGCGCAGGCGCTCGATCATGATCTGGTCGCGCAGGTTGGCGCGGAAGCGGCCGTAGTCCATGCCTTCGGCACGCAGCCGCTCGCGCAGCACTTCAAGGCTCAGCTGGTTCTGCTGGGCGATGTTCTGCACCGCACGGTCGACCTCGAACTCGTCCACCTTCATGCCGCTGTCGCGGGCGGCGGTGATGATGGCGCGCTCGTCGATCAGCGAGTCCAGCGCCTGACGCCGCAGTTCGGTCTCTGGCGGCAGGCGCGCCCCGGAACGCGCCGCTTCGGCCTGCGCCCGCTGGATGCGGGATTCCACCTCGCCCGCGGTCACCAGTTCCTGGTTGACGACCGCCGCGATGTAGTCGCCGTTCAAGGGCGCACGCGACTGCGCGGCGGCAAGGCCGGTGCAAACCAGCAGGGGCATCACCAGCAGAGGAGTCAGCGCGAAGCGCAATCGTGCAGTCATGTGACAGGAAGTGGGGCGGGCAAAAGGCCTAAGAGGGCTTGGAGGGGCTTCAACAGGGCTTCACGGCAGGTCGGCGTCCGGCGACGAGCCCGTCGTGCGCTCGTCGCGCAGCAAGCGGTAACCGGGGATATTGTCCTTCAAGACCTTCAGCGGGTTGGACCCGATGCGCGACAGGCCCACCAGTTCCAGTTGCAGCGACAGCCGCGTGGTCGCCTGGCTCAGGCCCGTGGACACCTGCTGCGCCACGAAGCGGCCTATCCAGCAGCCGGCGTCGTACTCCACACCCAGCACGGAGTCGGTCAGCCGCCGGTCCTTCATGCTGTAGTTGAAGCGGCCCACGCTGTACCAGGTGCCGCTGCAGGTGTTGGCCGACAGGTTCTGCAGCGACGTCGCCCGGCGGCCGGCGTAGGGCTCGCCAAAGAGCGGCCACTGCCAGCCCACTTCCAGCTGCTCCGACAGGCCGCGCGCCAAACGGTAGGTGGTGCTGACGGTGCGGAAGGGGCCGGGCGAGTAGCGGGCGCCGACGATGGAACGGATGGAACGCTGCAGGTCCGTGCTGTACTGCACCGCGCCGTCCAGCGTCCAGTTGGGCAGCACGCTGGTGGAGCCCACCAGCAGCGCGTCAGAGAAACGCTGCGTCAGCGGGTCGCCATCGGGCGAGCCGTCGGCCTGCGGTGTGACACGCTGTGTGCGCAGCAGCATGCGCTGCACCAGGCCCAGGCGCAGCGCCTCGGCGCCGCTTTGCGCGTCCACCAGCCGGGTGGTGAAACCGGCGGTGAGCTGGTGCGAGTCACTGACCCGGTCCACACCCGAGAAGGCGTTGTCGCTGAACAGCGAGACGAAGTTGAAGTCCTTGGCCGCCGAGTCGTAGTTGGGCAGGTTGCTCTGCAGCCGGTACGGTGTGTTGACGTACAGGAAACGCGGCTCCAGCGTCTGGTGCAAGCGGCGGCCGAAAGCCTCGGTGCTGCGCTCCAGCTCGAAACCCGTGTCCAGGCTGAAGCTGGGAATGACCCGCGACGCCCGCAGCTGCGACAGCGGCGACAAGGCCGTGTTGTCGTAGGCCGCCACATTGACCGCCAGCTTGGGCACCACCCACCAACCGGGCTCGCGCCAGGGCCTGCTCAAGGCGCCCAGCAGGTGCCAGCGGTCGCCGGTGGCGCGGGTGATGGTGTTGCCCGCGGCGTTGGTGGTGTTGACCTGGTCGCCGGGCAGGCCAAAGCGGTTGAACTCGGTTTCCGCCGCGTATTCGAAGCCCCAACCCAGCCCACCCGCCAGGCGCAGGCCCACCTGCGGCGCGCGCTCGTAGGGCGCAGCAATCACCGAGTCGGCCGCCTGCAGCACCTGCCACTTGGTGACGCGCGCATAGAGCTCGCCTTCGCCCTTGCTGTCGCCCAGTTGCAGGCTCAGGGGCCGGCGCAGGCCCAGGCGCAGCGGCAGCAAGCGCGCGGTGATGCTGCGGCCCGCGTCGGGGAAGTCTTTCCACCAGTCGGCGTCGGACACGCGGGAGACGTGCGCGTCCACCAGCAGCCCACCGGGCAACTGGCCGTCGTGCGTCCACAGCAGGGCATGGCGCGCGCCGCCGAAGACACGGTCGTGCGGCAGCCAGTCCACCCGCAGGCTGCCTTCCAGGCTGGGCTCCAGGTAGCGGAACTCCGTGTCCAGCCCGAAGCCTCGCCGCGTCACCAGGCGCGGCGCCAAGGTGGCGTCGCGGTTGGGCGCGATGTTCCAGTAGTAGGGCATGGACAGAATCAGGCCGCTGCGGTTGTCCGTGTCCATGGACGGCGGCAGCCAGCCCGACTTGCGCGCGTCGCCCAGCGGGAAGCTCAGAGTGGGCATGGCCAGGATGGGCGTGCCCAGGAAGCGCAACACGGCACCCTCGGCCACGCCCTCGTTGGCGTCCATGTCGATGGTGACGCGGTCGGTGCGCAGCACCCAGGCGGGCTCGGTGCCGTCACCGTTGCGCGGGCAGCTGGTGTACAGCGCCTGCGTGGCACGCGTGCGACCCTGGCCCAGGAACTCCAGCTTCTGTGCGCTGCCGCCTGCGCCGAGCGAGAGGAATTCAAACTCTGGCCTCAGGAAGAAACCCTCGAAGCGCTGCACGCTCACTTCCAGCTCGGGCCCGCTGTAGACCGCACCTTCGCGCGTCACCTTCACGCGGCCTTGCGCGCGCGCCAGGTCGCCCGGCGTGTCGTAGGACAGGCGGTCGGCCTGGATGACCAGCCCGCCGCGGCGGAACTCCACATCGCCTTCGGCCACGGCCTGCAGGTCAGGCTGTGCGGTGACCTTCTGTGCCTGCAGCACGATGGGCAGGCGGCGTGCGGCTTCACCCTTGGGCAAGGGCAGCAGCCGTGGGCTGCTCTGCAAGCTTGCAGACGAAGCTGCTGGTGCGGGTGCCGCCGCTTCCGCCGTCTGGCCGCGGGCGCCGTGGGCGCCAAGGCCACCCAGGGCGGCCACCAGGGCCAGCAGAGGGATTCGCATGCAGTGCAATGGGGGGCTGGGTTGCGGCGCCGAAGTCGCCGTGCTGACGAGCATGCTGACGACCGGGCTTACGGCAGTTCGCGCGGGGCGGATTTGTAGAATCCATTATCCATGAGGGCCTGTCGTTGACCGTGTTGCCACCTGTGAACTGGGCCGACGCGGCCCGCCAAGCCGCCTTCGAACGCTGGTTCGAAGCCATCGCACCCCGCCACGCGCTGGACGCCCGCACGCTGCAGCCGGCGTCGGCCGACGCCAGCTTCCGCCGCTACCTGCGCGTGCAGGCGGGCAGCGGCTCGCTGGTCATCATGGATGCGCCACCGCCGCAGGAAGACGTGCGGCCTTTTGTGCACGTGGCCGGCCTGCTGCAGGCCGCCGGCCTGAACGCCGCCCGCGTGCTGGAGTGCAATGCCGAACAAGGCTTCCTGCTGCTCAACGACCTGGGGCAGCGTCTGTACCTGGATGCGCTGCGCACGGCCGATGCCCCCGAGGCCAACCGCCTGATGCGCGACGCCACCCAGGCGCTGGTGCAGTTCCAGTTGCAGGTACCGGCCGACACGCTGCCCGCCTTCGACGAAACCCTGCTGCGCCGCGAGCTGGACCTGTTCCCCACCTGGTGCGTGCAGCGCGAGTTCGGCATCACCTGGACGGACAAGCAGGCCCAGACCTGGGCCCAGGCCTGCGACAAGCTGGTGGCCAGCGCGCTGGCCCAGCCCCAGGTGGCCGTGCACGCCGACTGGATGCCACGCAACCTGATGGTCATGCCGGCCGGGCAGCCCAACCCCGGCATCCTGGACTTCCAGGACGCGGTGCGCGGCCCCATCACCTACGACATGGCCAGCCTGTTGCGCGACGCGTTCCTGTCCTGGCCCGAAGAGCAGGAAATCGACTGGGCCGTGCGCCAGTGGGAAGCCGCACGCAAGGCCGGCCTGCCGGTGGACAGCGACTTCGGCGAGCACTGGCGCGCACTGGAGTGGATGGGCCTGCAGCGCCACCTGAAGGTGCTGGGCATCTTCTGCCGCCTGAAGCACCGCGACGGCAAGGGCCGCTACGCGGAAGACCTGCCACGCTTCTTTGCCTACGCCACCAAGGTGGCCAACCGCTACCGGCCGCTGGGGCCGCTGCTGGCGCTGCTGGAGCCCATGTCGGGCGCCGAAGTGGCCCAGGGCTTCACGTTCTAGGCGGCACGCCCACGCGGCATAGCCCGAAGTGTGTAGGCCCCTGGCACCGCCAGGCCAGGCCCGGCGGAGACAATCGCCCATGTTTGCCTTCTTCGAGCGCCGCATCCGCCCCACCGCCCTGCCCGGCAGCGCGCCACCCCAGGGGCTGATCGCCTTCTACTGGCACTTCGTGCGCCAGTCGCGCCACCTGTTCGGCGCCATGTTCGTCACCGGCCTGGTGGTGGCGCTGATCGACACGCTGATCCCCGTCTTCATCGGCCGCCTGGTGCGGCTGATGGAAGCACAGGACCGCGCGACGGCGCTGGCGCAGCAGATGCCGGCGCTCATTGCCATGGCGCTGCTGGTGCTGCTGGGCCGGCCGCTGGCGCTGCTGGCCGACAGCCTGGTGCGCAACAACGCCGTGGTGCCGGGCGTCACCAGCCTGATCCGCTGGCAGAGCCACTGGCATGTGGTGCGCCAGAGCTGGCCCTTCTTCCAGAACGACTTTGCCGGCCGTATCGCCAACCGCGTGATGCAGACCAGCAATGCCGTGCGCGAGAGCGTGGTCAGCTGCATCCGTGGCGTCTGGTACATCCTGGTCTACGGCTTGTCGGCCCTGGTGCTGATGGCCCTGGCCGATTGGCGCCTGGCCCTGCCCACCGTGGTGTGGTTCGTGGGCTATGTGTTCTTCCTGCGCCACTTCGTGCCCCAGATGCGCGACCTGGCCAAGACCAGCAGCGAACTGCGCAGCCAGGTCATGGGCCGCGTGGTGGACAGCTACACCAACATCCTCACCGTGAAGCTGTTCGCGCGGGCCCGCGACGAGGACGCCTACGTGCGCGAGGTGATCGACGAGCACGCCAGCGCCATTGCCGCGCACATGCGGCTCATCACGCAGTTCATGACCACGCTGTCGGCGCTGAACGCGGCGCTGCTGGTGGGCACGGCGGCCATCGGCATCACGCTGTGGGGCCAGGGGCTGATCGACGCCGGCACGGTGGCCACAGCGCTGCCGCTGGCCTGGGCCATTTCCAACGTGGCCGGCTTCGTGAGCTGGGAAGTCACGGGCATCTTCGAGAACGTGGGCGTGGTGCAGGAAGGCATGGAGACCATCGCCGTGCCGCACGCCATGGGCGACAAGCCCGGTGCGCGCGAGCTGGAGGTGACGCAGGGCGAGATCCGCTTCGAGCACGTCACCTTCACCTACAACCGCACCGACGGCAAGAAGGTGCTGGACGACCTGAACCTGGTCATCCAGCCCGGCGAGCGCGTGGGCCTCATCGGCCGCAGCGGCGCGGGCAAGAGCACGCTGGTGAATCTGCTGCTGCGCTTCCACGACCTGGAGCAGGGCAGCATCCGCATAGCCGGCCACGACATCCGCGAGGTCACGCAGGAAAGCCTGCGCGGCGCCATCGGCATGGTGACGCAGGACACCAGCTTGCTGCACCGGTCCATTGCCGCCAACATCGGCTACGGCAAGAGCGGCGCCACGGCGGAAGAGGTGGAGGCCGCCGCGCGCAAGGCGCAAGCGCACGAGTTCATCCTGGGCCTGCAGGACTACAAGGGCCGCACCGGCTACGAGGCCCAGGTGGGCGAGCGCGGCGTGAAACTCAGCGGCGGCCAGCGCCAGCGCATCGCCATCGCCCGCGTGGTGCTGAAGAACGCGCCCATCCTGGTGCTGGACGAGGCCACGTCGGCGCTGGACAGCGAGGTGGAGCTCGCCATCCAGAGCCAGCTGCTGGGGCTGATGGAAGGCAAGACGGTGATCGCCATCGCGCACCGGCTGTCCACCATCGCGCGCATGGACCGGCTCATCGTGCTGGAGCAGGGCCGCATCGTGGAGACCGGCACGCACGCCGAGTTGCTGGCGCTGGACGGGCACTACGCCAAGCTGTGGGCGCACCAGAGTGGCGGCTTCCTGCCGGACGAGTTGGAGGAAGAAGTCCCAGCTCCTGCGGGGGCGTCACCCCAGGCCTGACACGCCGGGGCCTGACAATCCCGGCCCCATGGATCTGATCACCTTTGCGCTCGACTTCATCCTGCACGTCGACCGCCACCTCTCGGACTTTGTCACCGCCTATGGCGGCTGGGTCTACGCGCTGCTGTTCCTGATCATCTTCGTCGAGACCGGCGTGGTGGTCATGCCCTTCCTGCCCGGCGACAGCCTGCTGTTCGTGGTGGGCGCGCTGTGCGGCGTGGGTTTGATGAACCTGCCACTGTCGATGGCGCTGCTGACGGCGGCCGCCATCCTGGGCAACCAGACCAACTACGCCATCGGCCGCCACATCGGCCCGCGGGTGTTCCAGTGGGAGAAGAGCCGCTGGTTCAACCGTGACGCCTTCGACCGCATGCACGCCTTCTACGAGCAGTACGGCGGCATCACCATCGTGCTGGCGCGCTTCATGCCGTTCCTGCGCACCTTTGCGCCCTTCGTGGCCGGCGTGGCGCAGATGACGCGCGCCAAGTTCACGTTCTACGACGTGAGCGGCGGCGCGCTGTGGGTCTGCAGCCTGACCCTGGCCGGCTACCTGTTCGGCAACGTGCCCTGGGTCAAGCAGAACCTGTCACACATCATCTGGGCCATGATCTTCATCCCCGGCCTGATCATCATCGCCGGGGCCTTGAAGGCCAAATTCAAGGGCAAGCCGCAATGACCTGGGCGACGGCCGCCGTGAGCTTCTTGCCGTAGGGCACGTGCAGGAACTCGTTGGGCCCGTGGGCGTTGCTCTTGGGGCCCAGCACGCCGCAGACCATCATCTGCGCCTTGGGGAAGCCCTTGCCCAGCATGCTCATCAGCGGGATGGTGCCGCCCTGGCCGATGTAGCCCACCGGCGCGCCGAAGTGCGTGTTGCTGGCGTCGTTGAGCACGTTCTCCAGCCAGGGCGCCAGGTCCGGCGCGTTCCAGCCGGTGGCGCCCAGGGCACCCGCACGGCCGTCGGCATGGAAGGTGACCTTGGCGTTGTAGGGCGCGTTGTCTTCCAGCAGCGCCTTGAGCTTCATGGAGGCCTCGTTGCCGTCCACCAGCGGCGGCAGGCGCAGGCTCAGCTTGAAGGCGGTGTAGGGGCGCAGCACGTTGCCGGCGTTGCTGAGGTCCGGGAAGCCCTCCACACCCGTGACGCTGAGCGTGGGCCGCCAGGTGCGGTTCAGCAGCGCCTGCACGGGGTCGGTGGTGGTGGGCAGCGTGTTGCCACCGTCGGCACCGCAGGCCCAGGGGAAGCGCTTCCAGACCTCGTCCTTCAGGATCGCGGCCGTGGTCTTCACCTGGTCCAGGCGCGAAGACGGCACTTCGCAGTGGAAGCTCTGCGGCAGCAGTTCGCCGGTCTTGCTGTCTTCCAGCCGGTCCAGCACATGGCGCAGGATGCGGAAGCTGCTGGGCACCACGCCGCTGCTGTCGCCGCTGTGGATGCCTTCGCTCAGGATCTCCACCTTCAGCACGCCGCTGACCATGCCGCGCAGGCTGGTGGTGAGCCACAGCTGGTCGTAGTTGCCGGCGCCGCTGTCCAGGCATACCACCAGGCCCACGTTGCCCAGGCGGCCTTTCAGCGCTTCCAGGTAGGCGGGCAGGTCGGGGCTGCCGCTTTCCTCGCAGGTCTCGATCAGGCCCACGCAGCGCGGGCGCGGGATGCCCTGCTTGTCCAGGCTCTCGATGGCGGTGATGGCAGCGTAGACCGCGTAGCCGTCGTCCGCGCCGCCGCGGCCGTAGAGCAGGCCGTTTTCGTACTTGGGCGTCCAGGGGCCCAGGTCGCGGCGCCAGCCGTTGAACTCGGGCTGCTTGTCCAGGTGGCCGTAGAGCAGCACCGTGTCGCCGGCGTCAGCCTTGGTCGCCGGGATGTCGAAGAAGATCAGCGGCGTGCGCCCGTCCAGGCGGATGACCTCCAGCTTCAGCCCGGCCACGCCCCGGCTTTCCACCCAGGCGGCGGCGTCGCGCGTCACGCGGTCCAGCAGGCCGTGTTCGGACCACTTCGCGTCGAACATGGGGCTCTTGGCCGGGACCTGGATGTAGTCGGTGAGCGCGGGAACGATGCGCTGGTCCCAGGCTTCGTCTGCATACGCAGACAAGGCAGCGACTTCGGCGGTGCGTGCAGGTGCGTTCATGGGCGTTCCTTCGTGGGGAGACGTTGCAGCCAGTCGGTCAGGCGCTTCAGCACCTCGGCCTTTTCCGGCT
>JACCDS010277528.1_pt1 | contig 22834 bp, 19 predicted proteins | sample 7446441 | NCBI WGS metagenome assembly JACCDS01 (sample SAMN15323445, study PRJNA562643) | freshwater metagenome | isolation source: river surface water | place: USA:Blue River Watershed | collected 2017-08-17 | reverse complement strand
TCCAGCCACAGCGGCTGCTGCAGCGGCGGGCCGCGGCGCTTGAGCAGCTGCACCTGCAGGGCGTCGGGCCCCGCACACTGCAGCAGCAGGCGCAGCGGCGCGGGGCTGGGGCGGGCGCGTTCGGCTTCGCCGCGGAACAGGAACACGGGGCCGTCGTGCGCCTGCGCGGCCAGTTGCAGGCGGCGCAGCGCGTCGGCAGGCATGCGTGCCCCGGGGTGAGAGGGCAGCCAGGCCAGGGCCGCACCCAGGTGGCCGCTCTTGAGCGCGTGTTCCAGCGCCCACAGCACGTCAGCCGCCGGGGTGTCGGCGCCGGCAGGCTGGCGCGTTGGCGTCTTCGCTGGCGCCTTCAACAGTTGCCGCGACCGCACCAGCACCAGCTGCTTCACGCTGATGCCCAGTTCGCCCAGCGCCCAGGCGCAGGGCTCGGCCGGAGGGTCCAGCCACATCAGCCCCCGGCCCTGCCCCTGCAAGGCGGCCAGCGCCGGCGCCAGCAGGCGCATTTCGCCCACGCCGGGCTGCGGCAGCAGCAGTTCCGTCAGCACGCCCGAGGGCCAGCCACCACCGGGCAATTGCAGATCCAGTTCCGCATGGCCGCTGGGCAGGACGCCTTGCGCGGCACCCAGGGCACGGCCCATCTGCCAGGCCCGCCACAAGGCGGGGTGCAGGTCTTCCGGCGCCGGCCGGCTGCCTGCCGCCCGCGCCCCCGCCAGGGGCGGACGCGTGCGGCGCAGGGCAGCAGGAGTGGCGGTTGGCTCGGGAGGAAGATCCACCAGAATACTGTATATAAATACAGCACTTCCTGCAACGCCCGAAACACGCCGGAAGGCGCCGGCGACGTTCAGCCCGTGGTGGCGCGCGCCGCGGCCGCCCGCAGCTTGTCCTTCTTGCTGGGGCGGCGGCCCTTGACGCCGCCGTTGGGGTCGGCCGGCTGTGCGGGCAGCACCGCCGTCGGCTCGAAGCCGGCCACGGTTTCGCGCGGCACGCGCTGCTGCTGCCGTTTTTCGATCAGGCGGAAGTGCGCCTCGCTGCCGGGTGCGTCGGCCAGCACAAAGCTCAGCGCCACCCCGCGGGCACCGGCGCGCCCGGTGCGGCCGATGCGGTGCGTGTGGTCGGCCGCCGCACGCGGCAGGTCGAAGTTGACCACCGCGTCCAGCGCCGGCACGTCCAGGCCACGCGCCGCCAGGTCCGTGGCCACCAGCACCTGCAGGTGGCCGGACGCCAGGTCGGCCAGGCCCTGGCTGCGCCGGCCTGCGCTCTGCTGGCCGTGCAGCGCCGCAGCCGGCACACCGGCCTGGCGCAGCTTGTCCGCCACGTGCTCGCTGGCGTGCTGCGTGGCCACGAAGACCAGCACCCGCGGCCAGCGGTGCGTGCGGATCAGCTGCCGCAGCAGCGCCGTGCGGCTGGCGGTGTTGACGACGATGGCCCGCTGTTCGATGGCCGGTGGCGCTTCAGCTCCAACCCCAGCCCCAACCCCCGCCGCGGCCGCAGGCAGCGCCGGTGCGGCATCCACGGGCTCCGCGTCCAGCTCCAGCGCATCCTTCTGCGCCGCCCGCGCCAGCTCGCGCGCGGCAGCGGGCCAGGTGGCGCTGAACATCAGCGTCTGGCGCTGGCGCGGCATGAGCGCCAGCACGCGGCGGGTTTCGTCGGCAAAGCCGGCGTCCAGCAGGCGGTCGGCCTCGTCCAGCACCAGCACCTGCAGGTCCGGCAGGTGCAGCGCGCGGTGCTGCACCAGGTCCAGCAAGCGCCCGGGCGTGGCCACCAGCAGGTGGGTGCCACCGCGCAGGGCCATGAGTTGCGGATTGATGGACAGGCCGCCCACGGCCACCACGGTCTTGACCTGCGGCGCCAGGGCCTGTGCGGCAGCGGCTATCTGCGCCGCCAACTCGCGCGTGGGCGCCAGCACCAGCGCAAACAGGCGGCGCGGGCGTTGCTGCGCCAGGCCCGGCTGCAACTGCATGCGCTGCAGCAGCGGCAGCACGAAGCTGGCCGTCTTGCCGGTGCCGGTGGGCGCCTGCACACGCAGATCCCGCCCCTGCAGCACGGCGGGCACCACCAGGCGCTGCACCGGCGTGGGTTGCACCCAGCCGGCGGCTGCCGCGGCCTGGGCCAGCGGGGCCGCCAGGCCCAGGTCGGCGAAGGTGGCGCCAGGCGGGGCGGTGGTGTTGCTGCGCGGCCCCGTCAAAGCTTGAGTTCCAGGTTGGCGCCGAAGAAGGTGCGCCCCTGGCGCAGCGTGCGCGTGCTGTCGCCGCTGCTGAAGTCGGTGCGCGATTGGGTGTCCAGCGGCGCCAGGTTGCTGGCCGCCACGCGCAGCGACAGGCTGCGGCTGAAGGTCCACAGCGCAAACACGTCCAGCGCGCGGGCACGTGTCTGCTCCAGCGACTGCACCGCCGTCTGCCGCGTCACGTAGCCCGGCGTGTAGGCCAGGCTGGCGCCCGTGGTCAGCGGCAGTTGCGCAAAGCGGTAGTCAAAGCCCAGGTTGCCGGACCAGGGCTGCTGGCCGTCCAACCGGTTGTCGGGGCCGTCCAGCGCCAGCACTTCCGAGCGGTAGTAGTTCAGCGCCGCGCGCAGGTTGAGCGCCGTCCTGGCGTCAAACAGCGCCGGCAGCAGTTCACCCGCCCGGCCCTTGAGCTCCAGTTCCAGGCCCGTGGTGCGGGCTTTTGAGAAGTTCACCGGCGTGGATACGTAGCGCGGCACGGTGGCCCAGGGCACGGTTTCCAGCTGCGTCACGTTGCGCACCAGGTTGTTCACGGTGCGGTGGAAGGCGCCGATGCTGAAGAGGCCACCGCCGGCCATGTAGCTTTCAAAGGCCACGTCCAGCCCGGTGGCCAGTTCGGGCTTGAGCGCCGGGTTGCCACGCCGGTCGGGCGAGACTTCGGAGTTGCGCACGGTTTTGTCAGGGAACAGGTTGCTCAGCGCAGGCCGGGCCATCAGCGCGTTCAGATCCGGCGCCTTGTAGCTGCGCGTGAGGCTGGCGCGCACCATATCCTTGCCCTTGGGGTCCAGCTTGTAGTTCAGGTGCCACAAGGGCGTGGTGACCTGGCTGGTGTTGTCCACCGGGTCGGCCAGGCCGCGGCTCTGCGTCTGGATGCGTTCGCTGCGCAAGCCCAGGTAGGTGGACCACTGCGGCGACAGCTCCCACTCGTCCTGCACGTACAGCGCCTGGCGGGCAATGCGTGCGGTGAAGGGCTGGCCCTCGAAGTCCAGCAGCTGTGGCACGCCGTTTTCGGTGACGCTGCGTGTCTCTTCGCGGCGGCGCCATTCCAGGTCCCAGCCCATGCTGAGCGTGTGCTCTTCGCCGATGAAGCGGCCCAGCTTGCCCGCCTGCGTGAGGTTGCGGTCGCGGCTGTTGCCCACGGTGCGGCGGCCGGCGTCGGTGAGGCCGTCGTAGGTGCCCTTGCTGACCTGGCCACCCAGCTTCAACTCCACGCTGCTGTCTTCGTGGAAGCGCTTGTTCCACTGCAGGTTGCTGCGCAGGTTCTGCCAGGTGCCTTCTATGCTGTTGTCGGCGTCCAGCACCGGCTGCCCGGCCAGCACCTCGTTGGTGTACCGGGTGCGGTTGTGCCAGTGGCCGCGTTGCACGAAGGCCTGCACGGACGCCGACTCCTCGTCGCTGATCTTCCAGTTGACGCGTGGCGCGCTGCTGAAGCCGTGGCCCCAGTTGTCCTGCCGGCTGAACTGCAGGGCCAGGGAAGGCTGGCCGTTCTGGCCGGCCGTCTGGCGCTCGGTCTCGCCCACATTGAGGCTGCGCCATTCAAAGGCCGACACCGGCAGCGACAGCGCCAGGCCGCCCACCCGTTCGCCCAGCGTGACCGTGCCCGACGCCGTGGGCCGCACGGCGCTGTAGCCCACGCCCAGGCGCAGGTCGCGCTGGGACACGCGGGGGGCTTCCTTCAGGATGATGTTGATGGTGCCGGCCACGGCCTGCGCGCTGCGGTCGGCCGTGCCACCGCGCGTGACCTCGATGCGCTCCACCTGGCCGGGGCTGAGCTGGTCGAACTGGAAGCCGGGCGGCGCCGGGTCGCCGTTGATGAGCACCAGCGTGTAGCCCGAACCCAGCCCCCGCATGCGCGGCGAGTTGCCCTGCATGCTGACGCCGGGCAGGCGCTTGAGCACGTCGGCCACGTTGGTGTCGCCGTACTGGTCCATCTCCTCGCGGCCGTAGACCTGCTTGGCCACGGGCGCACGGCGGCGCAACTCGGTGTCGGACTGCGGGCGGGCGCGCACCTCCACGCGGTCCAGCCTTGCGCCGGGGGCCCGAGCGGGCGCATCGCCGCCGGGCGCGCCGGGCACGTCTTGCGCCAGGGCGGCGGTGCTCAGGGTCAGCAGGCAGGCTGCCAGGGGGTGCTGCTTCAAAGGGGAGTCCAGATCAAACGGAGGCCGGACGATAGCGGTGCAGCCCCAGCCCCGCGCCGCGCGATGCGACAAAATGAGGGAAGCGGGGGCTGAATGCCCGGCTCAGGCGGCCAGCAGCGCCTCGACACGCTGGCGCAGCAAGGGCGGTGACACCTCGGCCGCCGGCACGGCCGGCGCCACGTTCAGGCCCACCGGGCTGAAGAAGCCGCGGCGGAAGGGCTTGACCATGGCCGTGCCCTTCTCCACGCGCGAAAAGAAGCTGCCCCACAGGTTGACCAGCGCCATGGGCACCACCGGCACCGGGTGGGTCTGCAGCACCTTCATGAGGCCGCCCTTGAATTCACCCAGGCTGCCGTCCTTGGTGATGCCGCCTTCAGGGAAGATGGCCAGCAGGTCGCCTTCGGCCAGCACCTTGCGGGCTTCCACAAAGGCACGCTCGTAGGCCACCGGGTCGTCCTTCTGCGGTGCAATGGGGATAGCCTTGCCCAGCTTGAACAGCCAGCCCAGCACGGGAATGGCGAAGATGCGGCTGTCCATGATGAAGCGGATGGGGCGCGGGCTGGCGGCCATCAGCAGCACGGCGTCGACATAACTCACATGGTTGCTGACCAGGATGGCTGCGCCGGTGGTGGGGATGTGCTCGTCGCCCTTGACCTTGAAGCGGTAGATGCAGCGCGTCAGCACAAAGGCCAGGAAGCGCAGCAGGTACTCCGGCACCAGCAGGAAGATGTAGGCCGCCACCACGGCATTGAGCAGGCCCACCACCAGGAAGACCTCGGCAATGGTGAAGCCCGCGCCCAGCAGCACGCCCGCGCCCAGGCTGCTGACGATCATGAAGATTGCATTCAGTATGTTGTTGGCAGCGATGATGCGGGCCCGGTGCGTGGGCTGGCAGCGGGTCTGGATCAGCGCATACATGGGCACGCTGAACAGGCCCACAAACAGCGACAGCAGGAACAGGTCGGCCATCACGCGCCAGTGCAGCGTGGCGCCAACAAAGGCCGCCAGACTCTGCAGGCCGGACCCCGGCAGGCCAGCGCTGACCGCATTGACAGCCAGGTACAGGTCCACCGCAAACACCGTCATGCCGATGGCGCCCAGCGGCACCAGGCCGATGTCCACATGCCGGCGGCACAGCAGCTCGCACAGCAGCGCGCCGCTGCCCACGCCCAGGGAGAACAACACCAGCAAGAGGCTGGCCACCTGCTCGTTCCCATGCAGCACGTCGCGCGCAAAGGCCGGGAACAGCGACAGGAACACGGCGCCGAAGAACCACATCCAGGAAATGCCCAGCAGCGAGCGGAAGACCACGATGTTCTCGTGCGCCAGCTTCAGGTTGCGCCAGGTCTCGGTGAAGGGGTTCCAATTGATCTGCAGACCGGGGTCGCTGCTGGGCGACGGCGGCACCGCCGCCGCCGTGAGCCGGCCCATCACCGCCACGGCCAGACAGGCTGCCGAGGCGTAGGCGGGGCCGTTGCCCGGCACCGAAATCAGCAGGCCGCCCACCAGTTGCCCCAACAGGATGGACACGAAAGTGCCCATCTCCACCATGCCGTTGCCGCCGGTGATCTCGCGCTCGTTCAGGTGCTGCGGCAGGTAGGCGTACTTGACCGGGCCGAACAAGGTGCTGTGCACGCCCATCAGGAACACGCACGCCAGCAGCACGGGCACGTTGGCGGTCATGAAGCCGTAGCCGGCCAGGACCATCACCCCGATCTCCAGGTTCTTCACCCAGCGCATCAGCGCACCCTTCTCGTACTTGTCCGCCAGCTGCCCGCTGGTGGCCGACAGCAGCACGAAGGGCGCGATGAACAGCGCGCCGATCACCAGTCCCGCCATGGCCGGCGGCAACCAGGCCACCTGCAACTGGTAGGTGACCATCACCGTGAAGGCAAACTTGAACAGGTTGTCGTTGCCAGCACCGGTGAACTGCGTCCAGAAGAAGGGCGCAAAACGCCGCTGGCCCAGCAGGGCGAACTGGTTGGGGTGTTCGGCGGCGCTGTCGGTGTCCGTGCGGGTGTGGGCGGTGCTCATGAGGTCTGAACTGTAGTGGGCTGGCGTGTCAGCGCGCGGGCTTCGAACACGGCAGCAGGCAGGCGGGCCGTGCCGGCGCGCAGCCTGCGCTTGAGCAGCAGGTCAAAGAGCAGCGGGTTGTGGTCACGCACGCGCAGCAGCACCGGCACGTCGGCCTCGCCCAGCAGGCCGGCTTGCACCAGGCGGCCGGGCGCGAACAGGGGCATCACGCCCGGCAGCGGATGGTCCGAGCCGTGCAAGAGGCGGCCGTGCCAGTCCTGCCGCTGCAGCACCGTGCGCCACACGCGGGCGGGCCGGTTGCGCTGAAAGACGGCGGAGGTGTCGCCCAGCAGGCGGCCCGGGTGTCCGGTTTCGTCCATCAGCCGGGCAAAGAGGTCGAAGGCGGGCACCAGGGGACGGCCGCGTCGGTCTTCGTCCACGGCCGTGCCCAGCGAGCCGCAGTGCGCCATGACCACGGTCACGCCTTGCGCCAGCGCGGCGCGCACGTGCAGCGGGTTGCCCAGTTCGTCGCGGCCCGCGCCGGGCACGGCCTTCTCCTCGCCGCAGTGCACGATGAGCGGCCGGCTGGCCCGCACCAGGCGTTCGTAGAAAGGGCGGCAGCGTGGGTCGCGCAGGTCGATGTTCATGGCGCTGGGCAGCCACTTCACCGCCACCGCGCCAGCGGCCAGCGCGGCGTCCAGCCGCGCCAGCGCGTCGGCTCGGTAGGGGTGGATGGACGCCACCCAGGCACACCGCGCCGGGTGCATGGCCGCCACCTGCGCAGCGTAGGCATCCGGCACATGGAAGGTGCTCAGCGCCGGTGCGGGTTGCCCCGCGTCGTCGTGTGCCTGCTCAAAGGCGAACAGCCACCAGCGCGCACCCTGGGGGAAGTCCTGCGCCAGGCTCAGCAGTCGGTCAACATAGGCCCGGTCAACCGAGGGGGCCTGCTCATCCACGCAGGCGGCATTCAGGATGCCCTTGCGGCGCAGCACCTCCACCGGGTGCCACCACTGGCTCAGGCTGGGGTGGATGCTGCAGCCGCTGCCACTGTCGCCCGTGCCCAGCAGGTGGGCGTGGGTGTCCAGCAGCCGCGTGGCGTCCAGGCCTTCCAGGGCCGACAGCACCAGGTCGTGCCGCGCCAGGCCGGCCGGCAGAGCGCCAAGGCAGGGGTTGCGCAGCCGGGTGTCCGCGCCCAGCGCCAGACCCGTGAACAAGCCTGCGCCCAGTGCAGCGCAGCAACCCTTGAGCAGGTGGCGGCGGTTCATCAGTGGACGCCTTGCAAGGAGCCCGACAGGCCCGCGCGCTCCATCCAGTCAAAGACCGAGTCCACCGTGACGGTCTCGATGCGGTCGCTGTAGCGCTTGTCGTTGGGGTGGTCGTCGAAGGCGATGTTGGCGGCCGTCATTCGCGCGCCCAGGCGCACCAGCGGGCTGATGCGCAGCACCGTGGGCTCGTAGCCCTTGAAGCGCAGCCAGGCCTGGGCACGTTCGCGGGTGATGGAGGTGGGCTCCATCGCATAGGCCAGGGTCTCGATGGCCCACTGGTTGCTCTGCTGGTAGACCTGAGCCCAGGGGTAGGCCACCATGCTGTAGGCCGGCGTGTGCAGCGCGTCCACGCGGCGGTTGTTCTGCAGCACGCCCAGCAGCCTTGTCTGGATGTCGGCGCTGGGGATCACGTAACCGGCCTCGTAGCGGTGGGGGTCGTCCATGAAAAACTCGCCCAGGCCCTGGCGGTAGAGGTCGCCACGGTCGCTGCCGCACTGGTTGAGCTTGTGGACGACCTTCCAGCCGCTGGCGTCGCGGTAGGCAAAGCCCAGGTGGCTCCAGCGCAGGCGGTACTTGCTGAGATCCTGCCCGGCGCGGGCCAGCAGCACCACCTGGACGCCGCTCTTGTCCAGGTCACGCGCGGTGCGTTCGGCCAGGTCCATGGCGCGCTGCACGCTGAAGGCGTCGGGCAGGCGGGCTTCGCAGTTGCGGCCGGCGTGGGCGGGCGTGGCCGCTGCGACCAGGCCGGTCAGCGCGGCGGCAGCCAGGTGTCGTTGCAAGGTGTTCATCGTGTCACCCGTTCGTTGTAGAGCAGCGCCTTGCCGATCTCGTTGGGGATGAAGCAGATGACCTTGCCCGCGGCCGACAACACCCAGCCGGTGCTCATGGCCGTGGCCACCACGGCCGTGCCGGCCACCACCGACACGCCACCCACGACCGTGCTCAACCCGGCGCCGGCCAGCGTGACACTGAAGCGTGCGCCGTCGGACGCGCGCTCCAGCACCCACACCGTGCCTTCGGCCACGGCACTCACCGCCACCACGGTGAAGGCCGCGCCGGCCGACAGCAGGCCTATGGGCGCCGCCACCGACACCGCCACCGGCAGCATGGACAGCGCGCTGCCTTCGGATACGCCGTTGTGGGCCTGCGCGGTGGCCGTCAGGGCCAGGCTCAGGCCCAGCGAGGCGATGAGGTTCTTCATGGAAGGACTCCTTGTTCGGTTGGGTTTCATTGCGAGGCACGGGCTTCGGCTCGGGCCACCGCCAGCGCGTGTTCATGCGCGTCGCGCAGCGTCTTGGCCAGCGTGAAGGCGGCGCTGATCAGGAACAGCCAGCTCACGCCCAGGAATGCCTTGAACGCAGGGTTGATCTCCATGCGCCACAGGCCCCAGGCCGTGAGGCCCATGGCCAGGCCGAAGCCGGCCCAGACCACGGCGCCCCACATAGCCGTGTCGACACGCCGGCCTGCGTTGTCACGGATGTGCTTGGACAGCGCGAAGGCCGCGCTCAGCGTGAACAGGTAGCCCATGAACATGAAGGCGCGGTCCAGGTCCTGGCCGGGCAGCCAGGCCAGGCCGGTGCCGGCCAGCGCTGCGGCGGTGCCGAAGCTCGCCCAGACCTGGAGCTTCCAGGCGCGGGTGTCGGCATGGGGAACGGAAGACGGGGCGGTGTGCATGTCGGTGCGGGTTTTGTTGAACACGGCGCGACTGTGCGCGTGAACGACAAAGGTATCCATCACCTTAGGGAGCGTTGCGTCACCGCGGACATTTGGTATCGTTTATCGATACTTTTTGAGGCCCACCATGAGCAGCACCCGCGACCTGGTCAGCACGCTGAAGGCCGAGCTGCGCCGCGCCGGCATCACCTACGCCCACCTGGCGCAGGAGCTGGGCCTGGCGGAAAGCAGCATCAAGCGCATCTTTGCCAAGGGCGACATGCCGCTGTCGCGCATCGACGAGGTGCTGGCCGTGCTGAAGATGGACTTTGCGGAACTGGCCCGCCTGGTGGCCAACGCCAGCCCGGCGCAGCAGGAGCTGACGCTGGAACAGGAACGCGCCGTGGTGCGCGACCCCAAGCTGCTGCTCACCGCCATCTCGGCGCTGAGCCAGTGGACGGTGGAGCAGATCGTGGCCACCTACGCCCTCAGCAAGCCGCAGGCCGTGGCCTGCCTGCTGGCGCTGGACAAGCTGGGCTTCCTGGAACTGCGGGCCAACAACCGCTACCGCCTGAAGGTGGACAAGACCTTCCGCTGGCGCCCCGGCGGCCCGGTGATGCAGTACTTCCGCACGCACGCCATGACGGACTACTTCAGCGGCGACTTCGGCGATGCGGGCGAACTGCTGATGCTGGTGCACGGGCAGATCACACCGTCGCAGGCGCAACTCTTCAACGAACGCCTGCGCCGCCTGGCGCAGGACTTTGCGCAGCAGCACCTGGCCGACCAGAAGCTGCCCGAGGCCGAACGCTGCGCCTACACGCTGGTGTTCGGCATGCGCAGCTGGCTGTTCGGCGCTTTCCGGCAGTTGCTCAGGCAGCCGGCTTGAGACGAGCCCCTGGGCCGGCGAGCCGGCCGTCCCCCGAGGGGAGCTGGGTTGCCCGGCACAGCCGGATCAACCCAACGCTTCCTTCAGCACGGCGGCGCACAGTGCGACGGCCGAGCGCGCCTCGTCCAGAACGCGGCTCATGGGCAGGAAACCGTGGATCTGGCGCTCGAAGCACACGTACTGGCAAGGCGTGCCAGCGGCGCTGAGCTTGTCGGCGTAGGCGCGGCCTTCATCCACCAGAGGGTCGTAGCCGGCGGTGAGCACCAGCGCCGGCGGCAGCTTGCCGTGGTCGGCAGCCAGCAGCGGCGACGCGCGCCAGTCCGGCCACTGCGCGGGGTCGGGCATGTAGTGGCCGCGGAAGTAGGCGATGGTGTCGGCGGTGAGCACATAGCCCTGGCCGTTCTGGGTGTGCGACGGCGCGGTGCAGCGCATGTCGGTGGCGGGGTAGATGAGCAGCTGGAAGGCCAGCGGTGCATCGCCCGCGTCCCGCAGCGCCAGCGACACCACGGCGGCCAGGTTGCCGCCGGCACTGTCGCCGCCCACCGCCACGCGGCTGGCGTCGATGGCCAGCTCCGCCGCCTGCGCGCGCACCCAGCGGGTGGCTTCGATGCAGTCGTCCACGGCGGCCGGAAAGCGGTGCTCCGGGCCCATGCGGTAGTCCACCGCCACCACGGCCACGCCTGCGCCGTTGCAGAGCTGGCGGCACAACACATCGTGCGTGTCCAGGTCGCCCATGGTCCAGCCGCCACCGTGGAAGTACACCAGCACGGGCAGCACGGCGGCTGCATCGCTGCCGGCCGGGCGGTACAGGCGCAACGGCACGCCACCGGCGCTGGTCAACGCGCGCACCTCGGCCACCACCGGCGGCTCGGGTTGCGAGAAGAAACGCCGCTCCAGGTACATGCGCCGCGCCTCGGCCGGCGTGAGCGTGTGTGTGGGCGGGATCTGGCGCTGCGCCATCAGGGCGATCAGCGCGGCGGCTTGGGGGTCGAGCATGGCGTTGGATGGGCGCAGCGGGTGGGGCAGGCAGTATCGCCGCGCAAAGCCCACCGCCGCGCGGGCGGGCCAACACCACCGGCCGGGCTGACATGGATCAGGAAGGGCGTAAGCTCCCTGCGTCACCATGCCGGGCCGTCCGTCACCGCCGCGACACGTGAAGCCCGCCGCACACACCGCATGAGTTCCACCAACGCCCCAGGCAGCCCCGGCCGCAGCCTGCTGCGGGCCTTGCTCGCCTGGGCGGGTGCCCTGTTTTTTGCCACCCTGCTCATCGGCTACCTGCTGCTGCAGGCGCGCGCCGACGCCCTGCAGGCCGCCCAGACCACGGCCCTCAACTACGCCCGCACGCTGGAAGTGCGCCTGGACTCCACCTTCCGCCGGACCGACTCCGTGCTGCGCACCGTGGCCAACGCCACGCCGCCCAGTGCCCTGGCGCCAGGCGGCGAGCAGCGCGACGGCGAGCGCATCAACCGGCAACTGGACGCCTTGCGCTTCGAGTTCGAGGAAGTGATTGCGCTGCGCCTGATCGACAGCGCCGGCAACGAACGCTACGTGTCCCCGGCCAGCCAGCTGCTCGGCGCCAACTACGCCGACCGCAGCTTCTTCACGGCCTACCAGAAGGACAACCAGGCGCAGCTGCTGTTTTCTGACGTGCTGATCGGCCGCGTGTCGCGCCGGCAGACCATGGTCATGACACGCCCCGTGCGGGATGAGCAGGGCCGTTTTGCGGGCGCGGTGCTGGCACCGCTGGAGCTGGACTACTTCCAGCAGCACTTCAAGCAGCTGGACATCGGCGCCAATGGCGCGGTCTTCCTGCGCCGGGCCGACCAGAACGGCAAGATGGTGCTGCGCTGGCCGCACATCGAGGCCGAGGTCAACCGGCCCATGCCGGCCGACCATCCCATCTGGCAGGGCGTGCATCGTGGCGACCGCGAGGTGCTGAGCCAGTACTTGGCCTTCACCGACGGCGTGCAACGCATCGCCGGCACGGTGAAGATCAAGGGCTACCCCTTCTTCCTGACGGTGGCGCTGAGCCAGAACGACGTGCTGGCGGGGTGGAAGCGCCTGGCCTGGGCCACCTTGCTGATCTGGCTGGCGGCCACCGCCGTGCTGAGCTTCCTGTTCTGGCGCCTGCGGCGTGCGGACTGCCTGCGCACCGAGCTGGAAGCGCGCCTGCGCGAAGCCCAGCGGCTCGAGTCCATGGGCACGCTGGCCGGTGGCATTGCACACGACTTCAACAACATCGTGGCGGCCATCATGGGCAATGCCTCGCTGGCCCGCGACGGCATGGACCCAGGGCACCGGGCGCAGGCCCATCTGGCGCAGATCGTCAAGGCCGGTGCGCGTGCGCGCAGCCTCATCCAGCAGATCCTGGCCTTCAGCCGCCGCCAGGCCCAGGCGCTGCAGGTGCAGGCCCTGCAGCCGGTTCTGCAGGAGTCGCTGTCGCTGCTGCAATCCACGCGCCCGCCGTCCGTCACCCTGCAGGTGGACCTGGCCAGCGAGCCGCTGCACGCGCGCATCGACGCCACGCAGATCCAGCAGGTGCTGATGAACCTGTGCACCAACGCCTGGTACGCCATGCAAGGCAGCGCCGGCACCTTGCGCGTGGCGCTGGAAGCCCTGCAGCTGGAGCAGGCCCAGGAAGGCGCAGGCCCGCCGCTGCAGCCGGGCGCCTACGCGCGGCTGACCGTCAGCGACAGCGGCGTCGGCATGTCGGCCCAAGCGCTGGAACGTGCCTTCGAGCCCTTCTTCACCACCAAGCCCACGGGCATGGGCACCGGGCTGGGCTTGTCGGTGGTGCACGGCATCGTGGCGGCGCATGGCGGCGCCATACGCATCAGCTCGCAGCCCGGCCAGGGTTGCACGGTGACCGTGCTGCTGCCCCTGACAGTCGCGCCTCAAGCGGCGCCGTCTGCCAGCCCACGCCCACCGGACGGTGCAGTTTCACCGGCTGGCAAGGGCGAGCACGTGCTGGTGGTGGATGACGACGAGGTCGTGGGCCAGATGGTGGTGCCGCTGCTGCAGCGTGCGGGCTACCGCGTCACGCTGGTGGGCGACGGGCGCGCGGCCGTGCAGGCGGTGGAAGCCGAGCCCGGCGCCTTCGACATCGTGGTGACCGACTTCAACATGCCGGGCCTGTCCGGCCTGGACGTTGCCGAAGCCGTGTTGCGCCTGCGGCCCGGCCTGCCCGTGGTGCTGAGCACGGGCTACATCACCGACGAACTGATGCAACGCGCCCGCGCGCTGGGCGTGCGCCACGTGATGCAGAAGGAAAACAGCCTGGAAGAACTTGCCCAGCTGGTGCACGAGGCGCTGCACGCATGAGCACCCGCGTCAGCTTTCGCGGGCTGCAGCCCGGCGACCTGGGCTGGGTGGTTGGCCGTCACGGCCAGCTCTACGCGCAGGAGTACGGCTGGGACATGCACTTCGAGGCCCTGGTGGCCCGCATCGCGGCCAGCTACCTGGAGCAGTTGGACCCGGCACGCGAAAACGCCTGGGTGGCCACCGTGGATGGGCAGCCGGCGGGCTGCGTGTTCCTGGTGCAGGCGCGCGACGAGCAGAGCGGCCAAGCCGACCCTGGCGTGGCACAACTGCGCATGCTGCTGGTGGAACCCTGGGCCCGCGGGCGTGGCCTGGGCAAGCAACTGAGCGCGCAGTGCGAGGCCTTCGCACGCGCAACCGGCTACCGGCGCATGCGGCTGTGGACCAACAGCCTGCTGCTGGCGGCGCGGGGCATCTACCAGGCGGCCGGCTACCGGCTGGTGGCCATCGAGCCCCACCACAGCTTCGGCCATGACCTGGTGGGCGAGATCTGGGAAAAGGACCTCGCGTGAGCGCCGGCAGCAACGCGCCCTGCCCCTGCGGCAGTGGCCACGCCTACGCCGCCTGCTGCGGCCGCTGGCACGAGGGCGCGGGACACCTGCAGGCGCCCGACGCCCAGGCGCTCATGCGCAGCCGCTACAGCGCCTACGCGCTGCAGCTCACTTCATACCTGCTGGACACCTGGCACCCCAGCACCCGGCCCGCCGCACCGCTGGTGCTGGAGCCTGGCGTGCGCTGGCTGGGCCTGGAGGTGCGCAGCCACACGGTGCAGGACGCCGACCACGCCGAGGTGCACTTCGTGGCCCGCAGCAAGCTCGGTGGCCGGGCGCACCGGCTGGTGGAGCACAGCCGCTTCGTGCGCGAAGGCGGCCGCTGGTTCTACCTGGACGGCCGCGTCGGCTGAGCGTCCGCCCGCCGCTCAGCGCCAGGCAAACCGCGGCTGGTCGAAATGCGCCACGCGCGTGGCGCGGCCGCACAGCAGCCACTCACGGAACTGGTACAGGAAGGCCGCGGTGGGCGCGGCAATCCAGCTGTCACCCACCGGCATGCGCAGCACCGGGTGCTCGGCGCCCGGCACGGTGTTGAGCAAGGGCGCATCGGCGCGCAGCAACTCCTGCGTGGCGATGCGGTGCACGCTGGCGACCTCCGCTTCGTTGGGCTGCAACACGGGCGCCTCGCCGCCCCACATCAGCACGGGGGTGATGACATAGCCTGAACGCGTGGCGTAGTCGTCCAGGCGGCCCAGCACGGCGGCGCTGTCCAGGTGCAGGCCCACTTCCTCGGCCAGTTCTCGGCGTGCCGCCGCTTCGGGCGTCTCGCCCTCGTCCATGCGGCCGCCCGGCAAGGCCCACTGGCCGGCGTGGCTGTTCAGGCGGGCGGCACGGCGTGTCAGCAGCAGGGCTGGCGCATGGCTCCAGGCCGCCGGGCGGGCCAGGCCGGGCACGTCGGCGCCCAGGCCTTCCTGCACCACCACCAAGGCCACTGCCGCGCGGCGGCGGCCTTCGGTGGGCAGCGGCTGCACCTCAAAACGCGCCAGTTGCTCGCGCAGCTGCTGGGGGTTCAGGCGGGCCTCGTGCGTGGGTGATGTGGGCATGGCAGGCGCAGTGTAGAAGCGGCAGAGCCCCCACAAAGGTGATCGCAGGGCCTGCAGCACCGGCCTATCGTTGCGCCACCTTGAGCCTGGACCCTTCCCTGCTGATCGCCCTGGTGGCGCTGCAATTCGGCGTGCATGCGCTGGGCTGGGCCATGGCGACGGCGCTGTCGCGCGGCTGGGGCAACGCCGAAGCCCAGTTCGCCGCCTTCTGGCTGCTGGCGGCACTGGGCCTGCTGCTGTACGTGCCGGCCTGGGAGTCGGGCAGCGCGCCGCGCAACCTGGCCAGCCTGATGCTGGTGGGCGCCGCGCTGCTGCAGCACCGCGGCATGGTCTTGCACTGGGGTGGCCGGCCGCCGGACAGGCGCTACGCGCTGGCCCTGCTGGCGGCCGCGCTGGCCGTGCTGCTGAGCACGGTGCTGGAGCGCGGCCACGGCCTGCGCGTGGCCACCGTGGCCCTGGCGGGTGGCGTGATGCTGCTGGCCAGCATGCACCTGCTGTGGACCCAGGGCCGCGTCGCGGCACCGCGCTTCGCTGGGGTGGCCGCCGCCGGCCATGGCCTGCTGGCCCTGCTGCTGCTGGCGCGGGCGGTGCAGGCGCTGGGCACGCCCGTGGGGGTGAAGATCGCCATCGACGCACCGGGCCACGGCAACCTGGCCCTGGTGATGGCGGTGCTGGTGACCGGTGGGCTGATCAACCTGGTGCAGATCCAGCTGGTGCTGGGCCGCATGCTGCGCCGGCTGCAGTGGCAGGCGCAAACCGACGAGCTGACGGGCACCGTCAACCGCCGCGGCCTGCTGCAGCAGTTGGAGGTGGTGCACCAGCGTGCCACCGGCAGCGGCCATGGCTATGCGGTGCTGATGGTGGACGTGGACCACTTCAAGGCCGTCAACGACCGCCTGGGCCATGCCGAGGGCGACCGCGTGCTGCAGCACGTGGCGCGCAGCCTGCGCGACGCGCTGCGCACCGGCGACGTGGTGGCGCGCTGGGGCGGCGAGGAGTTCTGCGTGCTGCTGCCGCGCGTGAACGCGGCCGAGGCCCACGCGGTGGCCGTGCGCATGGCCGCACGCATTGCGGCCAGCGGCGAACCGCGTGTGACCGTCAGCGTGGGTGTGGCCGAAGCCTTGGCGCACTGGGAAACCGCGGAGGACGTGATCCGCCGCGCCGACGCTGCGCTCTACTCGGCCAAGCAGGCCGGGCGCAACCGCGTGGTCACCGCGCCATCGGTGCGCGCCGTCGCGCCGCCGTCCGGCCAGGCGGTGCAGGTCGCCTGAGCAGGCAGGCGAAGGCCGCCGGGCCCACAATGGCCGGTTGACCCGCACCGCTGCATGAACCCCGGATTTCTCTACGCCTTGGGCGCCTTCACCATCTGGGGGCTTTTCCCGCTGTACTTCAGGCTGATCCAGCACGTGGCCCCCCTTGAAGTGGTGCTGCAGCGCTCGCTGTGGTCGCTGGTGTTCCTGGGCCTGCTGCTGGCGGGGCTCAAGCGCTGGGCCTGGCTCAAGCAGGTGCTGGCCGCGCCGCGCAAGCTGCCGCTGTTTGCCTTCAGCGCCCTGCTGCTGGCCTGCAACTGGCTGGTCTATGTCTACGCCATCCAGACCCACCAGGTGGTGGAGGCCAGCCTGGGCTACTTCATCAACCCGCTGGTCAACGTGCTGCTGGGCGTGCTGGTGCTGCGCGAGAAGCTCGGCCGCGTGAAGTGGCTGGCCGTGGCGCTGGCCGCCACCGGCGTGGCCTGGCTCACCTGGCAGCTGGGCCGGCTGCCCTGGATTGCCCTGGTGCTGGCGGGCAGCTTCGGCGTCTACGGCCTGGTGCGCAAGACGTCCACCCTGGGCGCGCTGGAAGGCCTGGCGATGGAGACGCTGCTGCTGTCGCCCCTGGTGCTGCCCGTGCTGCTGTGGTGGACGGCCACGCAAGGCGGCGTGTGGGCGCAGGGGGACGCGGTGGCGTCGGCCTGGCTGGTGTTGTCAGGGCCCTTGAGCGCCCTGCCCCTGCTGCTGTTTGCCATGGCGGCGCGGCGGCTGCCGCTGGCCACCGTGGGCCTGGTGCAGTACCTGTCGCCCTCCATCCAGCTGGTGCTGGGCATCTGGGTCTTCCACGAACCCTTCAACGGCGCGCGCCTGGTGGGCTTTGCCTTCATCTGGGCGGGGCTGGCCCTGGTCAGCGCCGAGGCGCTGCGCCAGAGCCTGAAGACCGCGCCGGTCTCAGTGGCGGATGAGGTGGTCAAAGGCTGACAGCGCGGCCTTCGCGCCCTCGCCGGCCGCGATGACGATCTGCTTGTAGGGCACGGTGGTCACGTCACCCGCAGCAAACACGCCGGGCACGCTGGTCTCGCACTTGGCGTCGATCACGATCTCGCCAAAACGGCTCAACTCCACCGTGCCCTTCAGGAAGTCGGTGTTGGGCACCAGGCCGATCTGCACGAACACGCCGGCCAGGTCCACCTGGCGCTCTTCGCCGGACACGCGGTCCTTGAAGCGCAGGCCGTTGACCTTGCTGCCGTCGCCGGTGATCTCGGTGGTCTGCGCGCTGGTGTGGATGCTGACGTTGGGCAGACTCTTGAGCTTGTTGACCAGCACGGCGTCGGCCTTCAGCTGGTCCGCAAACTCCAGCAGGGTGACGTGGGCCACCACGCCGGCCAAGTCGATGGCGGCTTCCACGCCCGAGTTGCCGCCGCCGATGACGGCCACCTTCTTGCCCTTGAACAGCGGGCCGTCGCAGTGCGGGCAGTAGGCCACGCCCTTGGTGCGGTACTCGGCTTCGCCGGGCACGTTGACGTTCTTCCAGCGCGCGCCGGTGGCCAGGATGAGGCTGCGTGTCTTCAACGCCGCACCGTTGTCCAGCGTGACGGTGATGTCACCACCAGCCTGCGCCGCCGGCTCCACGCGGGCCACGCGCTGGCCGTTCATCAGGTCCACCTCGTAGGCGCGCACATGGGCTTCCAGCGCGGCAGCGAACTTGGGGCCTTCGGTTTCCTTCACGGAGATGAAGTTCTCGATGCCCAGGGTGTCCAGCGTCTGGCCGCCGAAGCGCTCGGCCAGGATGCCGGTGCGCACGCCCTTGCGGGCCGCGTACACGGCCGCCGCCGCTCCTGCGGGGCCGCCACCGACGATGAGCACATCAAAGCGTTCCTTGGCGGCCATCTTCGCCGCGTCGCGGCGCGCGGCACCGGTGTCCACCTTGGCCAGGATCTCGGCCAGTTCCATGCGGCCGTTGCCAAACGGCTGGCCGTTCAGGAACACGCTGGGCACGGCCATGATCTGGCGCTGCTCCACCTCGTCCTGGAACAGGCCGCCGTCGATGGCCACGTGCTTCACGCGGGGGTTGAGCACGGCCATGAGGTTGAGCGCCTGCACCACGTCCGGGCAGTTGTGGCAGGTCAGGCTCATCCAGGTTTCAAAGACGAAGTCGCCTTCCAAAGCCTTCACCTGCTCGATCAGCTCGACTTCCACCTTGGGCGGGTAGCCGCCGGCCTGCAGCAGCGCCAGCACCAGCGAGGTGAACTCGTGGCCCATCGGCACCGCGGCGAAGCGCAGGCCCATGTCGGCGCCCTGGCGGGTGATCTGGAATTGCGGGCGGCGCGCTTCCTGGCCGTCGAAGCGGGCGCTGATCTGCGGCGACAGTTCGGCAATCTCCGTCAGCAGCTCGCGCATCTGCTGCGACTCGGCGCGGTCGTCCAGCGAGGCGATCAGTTCCACCGGCTGCGTGATGCGTTCGAGGTAGCCCTTGAGCTGGGCCTTGAGGTTGGCGTCGAGCATGATGGCTAACTCCGAAATTGATAGGTACGTGATCGGGCTGGACACGGCGCGACCGGGCGATCGCCGCGGAACCGGCTTTGCCGGGCCGCTGGCGATGCCCCCTTGAGGGGGAGCGCCGTCAGGCGCTGCGGGGGTGGGTGATCAGATCTTGCCGACCAGGTCCAGCGACGGCGTCAGCGTGGCCGCGCCTTCGTTCCACTTGGCGGGGCAGACCTGGCCCGGGTTCTTGGCCACGTACTGCGCGGCCTTCAGCTTGCGCAGGGTTTCCTTGACGTCGCGGGCGATGGCGTTGTCGTGGATCTCGGCGGTCTTGATCACGCCTTCCGGGTTGATGATGAAGGTGCCGCGCAGCGCCAGGCCTTCTTCGTCGATGTGCACGCCGAAGGCGCGCGTCAGCTGGTGCGTGGGGTCGCCCACCAGCGGGAACTGGGCCTTGCCCACGGCCGGGCTGGTTTCATGCCACACCTTGTGCGCAAAGTGCGTGTCGGTGGTGATGATGTAGACCTCGGTCTCCAGCTTCTGGAATTCCTTGTAGTTCTGGGCGGCGTCTTCCACTTCGGTGGGGCAGTTGAAGGTGAAGGCGGCGGGCATGAAGATGAAGGCCGACCACTGGCCCTTCAGGCTCTGCTCGGTGACTTCGATGAACTTGCCGTTCTTGAACGCCTGGGCCTTGAAGGGCTGGACTTGGGTGTTGATCAGGGACATGGACGACCTTTCAGAGGGGTTGTGAAACTTGGGACACCGGTGGATTCAATAGACACTCTGTCTTGTGAACCCATGATCGATAGTCTAAGACTTACCCTGATGTCCGCTCTTCGATTGAATGAATGACCTTCATTGGCAACTTCAATCGTCACCCCCGGGCCGGCCCCGCCGCCCACTAGCATCGGCCGCATGAATCTGCACGAACTGCCCACCCCCACCGCCCTCATCGACGAGGCCCGCATGGCGCAGAACATCGCGCACATGCAGTCCCGCATCAACCAGTTGGGCGCCCGCCTGCGGCCGCATGTGAAGACGGCCAAGAGCCTGCCGGTGGCGCAGGCGCAGCTGGCCGCCGGCGCACGCGGCATCACGGTCAGCACCTTGAAAGAGGCGGAAGTCTTCTTCGACGCCGGCATCAGCGACATCCTGTACGCCGTGTGCATCGTGGCGCCCAAGCTGGCACAGGCCCGCGCCCTGCGTGAACGGGGCTGCCAACTGAAGGTGGTGGTGGACTCGGTGGCCGCGGCGCAAGCCATCGTGGCCAGCGGACACCCCTTCGAGGTGCTGATCGAGATCGACACCGACGGCCACCGTGCCGGCGTCAAGCCGGAGTCGGGCCTCTTGCTGGACATAGGCCGCACCCTGCACGAGGGCGGCGCGGTGCTGACCGGCGTGATGACCCACGCCGGCGCCAGCTACGAGTGCCGCACACCCGAAGCCCTGCGCGCCATGGCCGAGCAGGAACGCAGCCGTTGCGTGCAGGCCGCCGAACGCCTGCGCGCGGCCGGCCTGCCCTGCCCCGTGGTGAGCGTGGGCAGCACGCCCACGGCGCTGTCGGCCGAGCACCTGACCGGCGTGACCGAGGTGCGCGCCGGCGTCTACGTGTTCCATGACCTGGTGATGGCCGGCGTGGGCGTGTGCGGTTTGCAGGACATCGCGCTGTCCGTGCTGACCACCGTCATCGGCCACCAGGTGGAAAAGGGCTGGGTGCTGGTGGACGCCGGCTGGATGGCCATGAGCCGAGACCGCGGCACCCAGGCGCAGCCCGTGGACCAGGGCTACGGCCTGGTCTGCACCGCAGACGGCACGCCCGTGGGCGACCTCATCATGAGCGGCGCCAACCAGGAACACGGCATCCTGTCCTGGCGCGACAGCCACGTGGACCCGGCGCTGGAGCAGCGCTTCCCCGTGGGCATGCGGCTGCGTGTGCTGCCCAACCACGCCTGCGCCACGGCGGCGCAGTTTCCCCACTACGACGTGCTGCAGGCCGACGGCAAAGCCGGCCGCTGGCCGCGCTTCTACGGCTGGTAGGGATCAGTCCGTGGCCGCGGGGGCGTCCAGCACGGCGCGGTCGCGCCCGCTCGACTTGGCGCGGTACAGCGCACGGTCGGCGCGGTCCAGCAGGGTGTCCACCTGCTGCGTCGCGCTCCCAGGCTCGGCCGCCGTGACCCCCACGCTCACCGTGTAGGCCACAGGCTGGCCGGCCACCACCGCCGGGTGGCCGCGCAGATGCTGCACCAGGCGCTGCGCCACGGCCAGCGCAGGCTCGCGCGCGGTGTCGAACAGCAGCGCCGCGAACTCCTCGCCACCCAGGCGGCCGAACACGTCGCGCTCGCGCATCAGCTCGCGGGCGCAGCGCGCAAAGTGCTTCAGCACCTCGTCGCCCGCCGCGTGGCCCAGCAGGTCGTTGATGGACTTGAAGTGGTCCAGGTCAAACATCAGCAGCGCCAGCGGCTCGCCGCGGCGCTGGGCGGCATGCAGCATGTCCGAGGCGCGCTCCAGGAAGTGGCGGCGGTTGGCCGCGCCCGTGAGCATGTCGGTGTGGGCTTCTTCGGTCAACCGCTCCTGCGAGGCCTTTTGTGCGCTGATGTCCATGCGCGTGCCCACCATGCGCGTGGCGCGCCCTTGCGCGTCGCGCGCCACCACATGGCCGCGGGCCAGGATCCACACCCAATGCCCCGCCTTGTGGCGCATGCGGAACTCGGCCTCGTAGCGCGGCGCCTGCCCCGTCACATGGGCATCCCAGGCCGCCAGGCGCTGCGCCCGGTCGTCCGGGTGGATGAGGTGCTCCCAGTCGTTGAGCACCAGGCTGGCCTCGGCTTCGTCGTAGCCCAGCATGGTGTGCCAGCGCTTGTTGTAGGTGGGGTTGACCCGCCAATGCACCAGGTCCACGTCCCAGAAGGCCAGGTCCGCCCCCAGCATGGCCAGGTCCAGCAGTGCCGTGAGTTCCCGCTGGCGCGCCTGCGCCTGGCTGCGCGCGGTGACGTCACGCCAGCGCACCACCACACCGTGGGGCAAGGCGGAGTCTGACGAGGGCAAGGCCAGCGGCGACACGTGGCGCTCCAGCACGCGCCCGTCCAGCAACTCGTGCTCGTCCAGCACCTGTGGCTCGCGCGTGGCCAGCAGCGATTGCAGGCTGTCGCGGTAGCGCTGCGGGTCCACCAGCTGCTGCGCGGTGTGCTCGCGCAACTCGCGGCTGTCGTCACGCGCCAGCATGTCCGGCGGGAAGTTCCACAAGGCCAGGAAGCGGGCGTTGCGCGCCAGTGCGCGCCCGTCAGGCGCCAGCACGACGATGCCGTCCGGCGCCCCGTCGAAGGTGGCGCGGATCAGGGCATCGCGGTCGGCTGGGTCCATGGGCGCAGGCGCGTGCATCGTTGCCGGACATATCGGCCGCCACCCGGCGGCCTTGAGCAGGCCCTAGATCACTTCAGGCCAGGCGGTATGGAACCACTGCCCGGCCGGCTTGTCCACGCGCTCGTAGGTGTGGGCGCCGAAGAAGTCGCGCTGCGCCTGCAGCAGGTTGGCCGGCAGGCGCGCGGTGCGGTAGCTGTCGTAGTAGGCCAGCGACGCGCTCATGGCGGGCACGGCAATGCCATGGCTCACCGCCAGCGCCACCACCTCGCGCCAGGCCTGCTGGCTGCGGTTGAGCAGCTGCGTGAAAAACGGCGCCATCATCAGGTTGGCCAGGCCCGGGTCGGCCACGTAGGCCTCGGTGATGTGGTTGAGGAAGCGCGCGCGGATGATGCAGCCGCCGCGCCAGATGCGCGCAATGGCGCCGAGGTCCAGCGCCCAGCCCTTCTTCTCGCTCATGCTGCGCATCAGGTCCAGGCCTTGCGTATAACTGATGACCTTGCTGGCGTACAGCGCATCGTGCACCTTGGTCACCAGCTCCTTCTGCGCCATGGACAGCGCCGGCCGCGGACCCTGCAGCACCTGCGAGGCGGCCACGCGCGCGGCCTTCATGGACGACAGCACACGCGCCTCCACCGCGGCGTTGATGGTGCTC
>JACCDS010400374.1_pt1 | contig 22835 bp, 17 predicted proteins | sample 7446441 | NCBI WGS metagenome assembly JACCDS01 (sample SAMN15323445, study PRJNA562643) | freshwater metagenome | isolation source: river surface water | place: USA:Blue River Watershed | collected 2017-08-17 | reverse complement strand
TGATTCGTTTGTCCACTGGAGAAGTTAAGATTGATGTGCATGGTACCGTTTGGTGGAATGAAAAAATAGGTCTAGGGATTTGGTATCAGGGAACAGGATCTGAATTTGGCGATCCAGCCTTATTGATGAGTGCCGAAGTGGCACTCGGACGAAATTTTCGCGTCGGTTATGCTTACGATCTTTTAGGTAAACAGGTAGCTGTAACTACGCCTACTAGCTCAGGAGTTGCTTCGGGATTTCACCAAATTTTCCTCCGCTATGAGATCGATACCGGCAATGGGAAAATTGCAGCGTTTAGACCTTGAGTAATTGTTGGAATATTTTGACTTTGAGAGGATAAAGTTGGAATAATTAAAGATTTTTTTTTAACGCGTTCAAATAGGATTTTTTCGAAAGAAATTTGTGCCTTTATAAGGTAAAAAACCCCAATTTTTTGGGAAGAATTACAAAAGAGTATAGTAAATTGCGAAGATTTTTTCGGACAGAAATAATTACGCTAAACCAAAACAATAACGTTTGAAACTTTTTCTAGTCTTTGGCTAGAATTTTACATTATGGATCCATTTTCCTACGTAGCTAATGCTGATACACAAGTCATTGCCGACTTGTATGAAGCGTACAAACAAGACCCCAATTCCGTAGACAGCTCTTGGAGAGATTTCTTTAAGGGATTCGATTTTTCACAAACCTGGTTAGGTGAAGGAGCACCAGCTGGTCCTGGTTCAGCTGATTCAGCGCATGTGCAGAAAGAAATGGCCGTGATTTCATTAATCAAGGCATTCCGTTCTCGTGGTCACTTATTATCTAAAACAAATCCTGTTCGTGAGCGCAAGGATCGTCAGCCCCGTTTAGGATTAGCTGATTATTCGCTTTCGGATGCTGATTTAGACACTGTTTTTCAAGCGGGTGTTTTCTTAGGTATCGGACCATCTACGTTGCGTAAAATCCAAGAGGCTTTGCATACCATTTATGCTGGTACGATCGGGTTCGAATATTCGTACATCCGCGAGGTAGAAACGAAAGAATGGTTACGCAATAAAATTGAAAAAGAAGCTTTGTCTTTCAATCCAACGATTGAAAAGAAAAAACATATCCTTCAGAAATTAAACGAAGCAGTCGTTTTCGAGAATTTCTTAGGAACAAAATATTTAGGCCAAAAGCGTTTTGGATTGGAAGGTGGCGAATCGACCATAGCTGGTTTAGATGCGATCATCAATAAATCTGCTGATTTAGGTGTGAAAGAAGCCATGATTGGTATGGCACACCGTGGTCGTTTAAACGTATTGGCCAATATTATGCACAAGTCTTACGAAGCGATCTTTGATGGTTTCGAAGGAAATGTGCCTAACGAAATTCATGGTGATGGTGACGTAAAATACCACTTAGGTTATTCTTCGAAACACATTTCACCTAACGGTAGCGAAATCTCATTGAAATTAGCACCGAACCCTTCTCACTTAGAAGCTGTCAATCCATTAGTGGTTGGTTTCTGTCGGGCAACGGCAGATGCTCATTACGAAGGTGATTCTTCTAAAGTGTTGCCTATTTTAATTCACGGAGATGCAGCGGTTGCCGGTCAAGGTATCGTGTATGAAGTGACGCAAATGGCGAAATTGAAAGGTTATTCAACAGGTGGTACCATCCACTTTGTGATTAATAACCAAGTAGGATTTACGACCGATTTTGAAGATGCGCGCTCAGCGATCTATTGCACGGATGTGGCAAAGATTATTGACGCACCTGTATTCCACGTCAATGGAGACGATCCAGAAGCGGTGGTTTTCGTGTCGCGCATTGCGGCGGAATTCCGTCAACAGTTTGGTCGTGATGTATTTGTAGATATGGTTTGTTACCGTCGCAATGGACACAACGAATCAGATGAGCCGCGTTTTACGCAACCTACCTTGTATGCAAACATTACGAATCACCCGAATCCACGTGAGATCTACACGCAGAAATTAATCAAGCAGGGTGAAATCGAAGCGAAGTTAGCGGAGCAAATGGATGCTGAATTTAAGGCTGAATTACAAGCTCGTTTGGATTTGGTTAAACAAAAAGTTCGCCCTCCATACATTCCATTGAAATTAGATAATGCTTGGTCGGCATTGCGTTACTCAAACGAAAAAGACTTCGATAAATCGCCAAAAACGGCTATTTCTCAAGCAGTAGTAGATCAGGTAGCCAAAGCGATTACTACGTTGCCTACAGGTTTTGTTGCCTTGAAGCAAATCGAAAAAGTGATTGCAGATCGTAAGGTATTCTTTGAAAAAGGCGAATTAAACTGGGCTACGGCTGAGTTATTAGCTTATGGTTCCCTATTAGTGGAAGGTAAAGCGGTTCGTTTGTCGGGACAAGATGTTCAACGTGGTACCTTCTCTCACCGCCATGCGGTATTGCATGATGCCAATACGAATGAAAATTACAGTTCTTTAAATCATATTTCGGATAAGCAGGAGCAAGCACAAATCTATAACTCATTATTGTCGGAATACGGCGTATTAGGTTATGAGTTTGGTTATGCTTTAGCGAATCCTAATTCTTTGGTAATCTGGGAAGCGCAGTTTGGTGATTTTGCCAATGGCGCTCAGACGATGATCGACCAATTTGTTTCTTCGCACGAATCGAAGTGGGGGACACAAAATGGTTTGGTCATGTTGTTGCCACACGGTTACGAAGGTCAAGGGCCGGAGCACTCCAATGCACGTCCAGAGCGTTTCTTGCAATTAGCGGCAGAGAATAATATGGTGATTGCGAATTTGACAACACCAGCAAATATATTCCATGCCTTGCGCCGTCAATTAACTTGGGAGTTCCGTAAGCCATTAGTGGTGATGTCGCCTAAGTCAATTTTCCGTCATCCGAAGGTCGTTTCAAAAATGGATGCCTTTACCAAAGGTTCATTCCAAGAAGTGATTGGTGATGAGTACGCAGATAAAGCGAAAGTAAAACGCGTGTTGATCTGTTCAGGTAAAGTGTATTTTGACTTGTTGGATCGTCAAGAAAAAGACAAGCGTAAGGATGTTGCGATTATCCGTTTGGAGCAATTGCATCCATTCCCGACGAAACAAGTGGAAGCTGAATTAGCGAAATACAAATCGGCAGAAATTTTCTACGTGCAGGAAGAACCGGAAAACATGGGCTATTGGTCTTATGTGATTCGTGAATTCGGTTGGTCACGTTTTGCCAAATTAGTCGCACGTAAGAAATCGGCCTCACCGGCGACAGGATTCTTGAAGGTGCATGGAGAGGAGCAAGCAGCATTGATAAACAGAGCATTTGAATAATCGAATATTATGGCTATAGAAATGAAAGTGCCCGCTGTGGGCGAGTCAATCACGGAAGTAACGGTTGCCACTTGGAACAAGAAAGAAGGCGATCACGTGAAATTGGATGAGGTGTTGTGCGAACTTGAGTCGGACAAAGCCACGTTTGAATTGCCAGCTGAGGCTGAAGGTATTTTGCATATAGTTGCAAAAGAAGGCGATGTGTTGCCGATCGGAGCAGTGATTTGCACGATTGAGGCGGGCGGTGCGACCGCATCGGTTACCGTAGCAGACGCCGCACCAGCCGCTGTTGCAGCTCCTGCACCAGCAGCAGCACCTGCTCCTGCAGCAGGGCCAGCAACCGTTTTGGAAGTTAAAGTTCCAGCGGTAGGTGAGTCGATTTCAGAAGTAACCGTTTCGGTTTGGAATAAGAAAACAGGTGATGTTGTTTCATTAGATGAGGTTCTATGCGAATTAGAGTCTGACAAAGCGACCTTCGAATTGCCAGCTGAATCAGCGGGTGTGTTAGAGGTGATTGCTCAGCCAGGTTCTGTGGTAGCTATTGGAGGCTTGTTGGCCAAAATCACCGTAGGTGCTTCGGTCGCAGCAGCACCAGCGGCGGCTCCAGCTCCAGCAGCGGCGCCAGCAGCAGCGGCTTCTTCAGATAATTATGCGGCAGGTCATCCATCTCCAGCAGCATCAAAAATATTAGATGAAAAAGGAATTTCTGCAGCTTCGGTTGCGGGTTCAGGCGTAGGTGGACGTATCACCAAAGAAGATGCGATGGCAGCTTCGAAGCCAGCGGCAGCTGCACCAGCAGCGGCTCCAAGTTCTGCACCAGCGGTAGCTCAAGGAGGAACGCGTCGTGAGAAAATGAGTTCATTGCGTAAAACAGTTGCCCGTCGTTTGGTGGCTGTGAAAAATGAAACGGCTATGTTGACAACCTTCAATGAGGTTGACATGAAGCCGGTCATGGATTTACGTGGAAAATACAAAGATAAATTCAAGGAGAAACATGGCGTGGGCTTAGGCTTTATGTCCTTCTTTACGAAAGCGGTTTGCGTTGCTTTGAAGGAGTTTCCTTCGGTGAATGCGAAGATCGATGGAGACGAAATCGTATTCCATGATTACTGCGATATTTCGATTGCGGTTTCTGCACCTAAAGGTTTGGTTGTTCCTGTGATTCGTTCGGCAGAGAACTTATCTTTAGCTGGTATTGAATCGGAAGTGGTTCGTTTAGCAGGAAAAGCACGTGAGAATAAATTGAGTTTGGAAGAAATGAGCGGAGGAACATTTACGATCACGAATGGTGGGGTATTTGGTTCGATGCTATCAACGCCTATCATCAATGCACCACAAGTAGCGATCTTAGGTATGCACAATATCGTTGAGCGCCCCGTGGTCGTTGACGGTCAAATCGTTGTTCGCCCAATCATGTATTTAGCTTTATCGTATGATCACCGCATCATCGATGGCCGTGAGTCGGTAAGTTTCTTAGTTCGCCTAAAGCAACTATTAGAGGATCCAGCTCGTTTATTATTAGATATTTAATGACTAGAATAGGCCTTGCGGGGCCTATTCGCTTTCAATCGCCTTATGCAAGAATTTGATGTTGTCGTAATTGGTTCGGGTCCTGGAGGATATGTTTCGGCTATCCGGTCGGCCCAATTGGGTTTCAAAGTAGCCATCGTGGAGAAATATGCCGTGATGGGAGGAACTTGTTTGAACGTAGGATGTATTCCTTCGAAAGCATTGTTGGACTCTTCAGAGCATTACCACAATGCGGTGCATACCTTCCAAGATCATGGAATCGATATCGCGAAACCGAAGGTTAATATGGATCAAATGATCAAACGCAAAGCGGGTGTGGTTTCTAATTTGAACGCAGGTATTGCGTATTTGATGAAGAAAAATAAGATCACCACGTTCCATGGTTTGGGCTCATTCGATTCTGCGAAAACAGTTAAAGTGACCAAAGAAGATGGTTCTTCTGAGGTGATTTCAGGAAAGAATATTGTGATTGCGACGGGATCTAAGCCAACGATCCTTCCTTTCATCCCGGTGGATAAAGAGCGTATCATCACGTCGACCGAGGCCTTGAAAATGAAAGAAGTTCCCAAGCACTTAATTGTGATTGGTGCCGGGGTAATCGGAGCTGAATTAGGATCTGTTTACGCACGTTTAGGATCAAAAGTGTCGTTTGTAGAATTTGCGGATAGCATGATCGCAACGATGGATAAGACGATGGGCAAGGAATTGCAAAAGTCGATTGCCAAATTAGGTGCAGATTTTTACTTGTCACACAAAGTGACTGGTGCATCTGTGAAGGGGAAAGAAGTGACGGTGAAAGCACAAGATGCTTCAGGAAAGGATGTGGAGATTAAAGGTGATTATTGCTTGGTGTGCATCGGTCGCCGACCATACACAGATGGTTTGAATTTGGCTGCGGCGGGATTAACGGCCGATGAGCGTGGTCGGATCGCAGTCGATGAGCATACACTTCAAACTTCAGTTCCAGGAATTTATGCCATTGGTGACGTGGTCCGTGGGGCGATGTTAGCACATAAAGCAGAGGAAGAAGGAACATTAGTAGCCGAAGTAATTGCAGGCCAAAAGCCACATATCAATTATAATTTAATTCCAGGAGTTGTTTACACGTGGCCAGAAGTGGCTTCGGTAGGTAAGACGGAACAAGAATTAAAAGCAGCAGGTATTGCTTACAAAGAAGGTTCATTCCCATTCAAAGCATTGGGTCGTGCGATTGCATCGGGCGATGTGGATGGTTTAGCGAAAGTGTTAGCCGATGCTACTACGGATGAAATCCTAGGCGTTCATATCATTGGAGCACGTGCAGCAGATATCATCGCGGAAGCCGTGGTGGCGATGGAATACCGCGCATCGGCAGAAGATGTGGCGCGTATGTCCCACGCACACCCAACGTACACTGAAGCGTTGAAAGAAGCTTGCTTAGCGGCAACTGCGAAGCGGTCGATACATTCTTAGACGTCAGACTCTAGACATTAGACTTTAGAAAAAACAAAAAAGACGCGAATTATGCGTCTTTTTTGTTTTTGTAGAGACGCGATACTTCGCGTCTTTTTCGTTTGTGATTTCAGACGCGAGGTATCGCGTCTCTACAGATTTCATCCAACGTCTAACGTCTAAAGTCTAAAGTCTAACGTCCGATGTCTATTCCACCTTCAAACTTTCTAGATCTATCGTCTTCGCTCTCGTATAGAATCGCCAAGAAAGCAATGCCGACGAGCAGACTAAACTAGCCGTTAATCCCATCCAGATGCCTATGGCGCCGATTCCAGCATTAAACCCCAAATAATAGGAAACGGGAATTCCGATGCCCCAATAAGACAAAACCGTTATTGCCGTGGGAATTTTATAGTCTTGTAAGCCGCGTAATAAACCGAGGGATACAGCTTGTATTCCGTCAAATAATTGGAATATAGCCCCCCAAACCACTAAAGTCACTGCGATGGCGATCACTGGAATTTCTTGCGTATAGCCACGCACCAAATATTCCCGACCAAAGAAAAACACCAAGGCACAAACGCCCATGAAAATCACAGATAAGATTAATGCTGCATGACCTGACCGTTTAATTTCGTTTCTATTTCGTTCACCGATCGCCGTACCCACATTAATTCCTCCAGCTACGGCAATGCCCGTCGCCATCATGTAGGTGATAGAAGCCATGTTGATGGCAACAATGTGAGCCGCCTGTGCTGTGACCGAAATCCAGCCCATCATCACAACGGCCATTCCAAAGGTCGCAATTTCAAAAAATCCCTGCATCCCTGAAGGTATGCCGATGCGCAAAATGTTTTTCTCTAAAACATTCTTAGCTACATGTACATGTCCCTTGCGTAAATAGGGTTTGAATTCATCACGCGTAAATACATAAATAGCTAATGTCCCCGCCATGAATAAGCGCGATAATAAAGTCGAAATACCTGATCCGAATAAACCAAGTGCTGGTAAGCCCCACAATCCATTGATCAACAAGTGATTTCCGAAAACATTTAATGTCAAAGCAATAATGGTAATGGTCATGCCCACCGTCGTCCGTTGCAGTCCATCCATAAAACTCTTTAAAGCGATAAACCAAAAGATGGGAAGTACCGAAATTGAAATCAATGTCAAGAAGGGGAGAGTTAACGCTTTGTTTGCTTGGGTTTGACCAAATAGGTCATAGTTGAGGCCAACAATCCCTGTGATGATAATTGTTACGACACCTAATAAAGTAGCCACACGTAAATTAGCCCTTAATAAATTGCCGCATTCTGTTTTATCACCTTCGGCAACTGCTTTGGAAATCATCGGTGATACGATTTGAATGCAAATGATACCGACAACCGCAATGGTAAAAAAGATGGATCCCGCCATGCCTGAGGCACCTAAACTTTCTGCTGCGCCGCTAGACATTTGGCCTACCTGAATCGTATCGGCCAGGCCCATCAGCATAACGCCCAACTCGCCCACCACAATGGGTAAGGCCAATTGGACGGTCTGTTTAATCTTAGCAAATAAAGACATATTAAATACGTACGATTTCGGCACCGATGGCATTTAAGCGGGTATCAATGTTTTGGTAACCCCGGTCAATTTGCTCAATATTGTCGATGATAGATGTGCCGTTAGCCGACATCGCTGCAATCAATAAAGAAACACCTGCACGAATATCTGGTGACGACATGCGAATGCCTTTCAATGTTTGCTTGCGATCAAAGCCAACAACCGTTGCACGGTGTGGATCGCACAAAATGATTTGTGCGCCCATTTCGATCAAACGATCCACAAAGAATAAACGTGATTCAAACATTTTTTGGTGAATCAATACCGTTCCTTTCGCCTGGATCGCTGTTACTAAAATGATGGACAATAAGTCAGGTGTGAAGCCAGGCCATGGGTGATCGGAAATGGTCAACATTGACCCGTCGATGAAGTTTTCTAATTCGTAATGTTCCTGAGATGGGATGAAAATATCATCACCGCGGAATTCCATTTTAATACCTAATTTCTTGAAAACATCTGGAATGATGCCTAATTCTGGAATTTGGCAGTTTTTGATCGTGATTTCTGATTGCGTCATCACGGCCATGCCGATGAATGAACCGATCTCAATCATATCCGGAAGCATGGTGTGCTCTGTACCGTGAAGGACGTCTACGCCATCGATCACCAACATGTTTGATCCGATACCCGTGATTTTCGCACCCATACGGTTCAACATCTTGCTTAGTTGCTGTAAATAAGGCTCGCAAGCAGCGTTATAGATGGTTGTTTTACCTTTGGCTAATACAGCAGCCATTAAAATATTTGCTGTTCCGGTAACCGAAGCTTCGTCCAATAACATGTACGCACCTTGCAATTGAGAAGCATCTACTTCGTAAATACCACCATCTTCTGGGCTATAATTGAATTTGGCACCTAATTTCATGAAACCGAAAAAGTGGGTATCTAAACGGCGACGGCCAATTTTATCTCCACCTGGGGAAGGAATCCGACCCTTTTTGAAGCGAGCCAAAGTTGGCCCCAACAGCATCACCGATCCACGTAAGGCAGCCGCTTTTTTCTTGTAGGTATCTGATTCTAGGTAGTCGATGTTTACTTGAGATGCATCGAATTCGATACTAGATTCAGACAAACGACGCATGCTCACGCCCATATCGCCTAGTAAATCAATTAATTGATTGACGTCGCGAATGTTTGGAATGTTGTGGATGGTTACAGGCTCAGCTGTTAAAACCACGGCACACAAAATTTGCAATGCTTCGTTTTTCGCTCCTTGCGGAGTGATTTCCCCTTTCATCCGGCGGCCACCGGTTACTTTAAATGATGCCATAGTGCTTACTTATTTTTACGGAAATTATTTCGGTTGTTGTTATTTCTGAAGTTGTTATTCTTCCGGAAATTGTTGTTCCGGTTGTTATTATTGTTGTTCGGATATTCTGGAGCGTTATAGGCATTGCGCGCGTTATTCGCGACTTTGGCATGACCTAAGGTCTCTTGCGAAAGTTCGTCTACAATGCTACCTAATAGGTTTTCCGACATGTCTTTGATATTCTGCCAAATAACTGAATCGTCCACCGAGTCTTTATTCCAAGTCACGTAGAAGCCTTTCATCAAACGGGCGATGTAGGCCACTAGAATCTTTTTGTCTTCTAATTTCTCCTCAGCGATGGCACGCAGAATTAACAATTCTACATTGCGGCCATAATGTTTGAACTTCAAATGATGCTGATTGTACGCTACCTTACGTGGCGCTTTTCCTACAGATTCTGGCGAAGGAGGAGGGAATGGCCCTTGTACGTCTAATGCAAAATTGGACATGATATACAAATCGTCCCAAAGCTTTTTAGAATAATCTTGTTGATTATCCTTCATGTTTGGGTGAATCTGTTTCATAAGTTCCACCATGATAAACGCATATTTCGTCCGTTGTTCACGGTCTTCGATCGTCATGATGTAGTTCACTAATTTTTGTACGCTTGATCCGTATTCTTTCATAAACTATCTAGAAAATGTAAGCCATACCCAAAGGTGTGGAATGGCAATCAGCGCGAAAATAAATACAGCCCAAATGGCCATAACTAAAACGGCGCCTGCCGCGTAATCTTTTATTTTTTTTGCCAATGGATTTTCTCCTGGCGATACTAAATCCGTTATTCTTTCTAAGGCTGTATTGATCAATTCCATGACCCAAACCCCGGCAATGGCTAAACTAATCCATACCCACTCTAAGGCGATGAAGTCAAGTTTGATCCCTACGAAAATCACTAAAATCGTTGAAATCAGATGAATTTTGGCATTATTTTCCTGCTTGATGAGATCTATAATTCCATCGTAGGCATGCCCAATACTTTTGAATGCTTGTTTAAACATCTTAAAATTCAGCCGATTTAGGCGTACGTGGGAACGGAATCACGTCGCGAATATTCGACATGCCCGTAACAAATAAAACTAATCGCTCGAAGCCTAAGCCGAAACCAGCATGAGGGGCAGATCCAAATTGGCGTGTTTCTAAATACCACCAAATCGATTCTTCTTCAATACCCACTTCCTTCGTGCGTTGCAATAATTTGGCATAATCATCCTCCCGCTGTGATCCACCGATAATTTCTCCGATACCTGGGAATAATACGTCCATCGCACGAACAGTCTTGCCGTCTTCGTCCAATTTCATGTAGAATGCCTTGATGTCTTTCGGGTAATTGGTCAGGATGACAGGCTTTTTGAAGTGTTTTTCAACTAACCAGCGCTCATGCTCTGACTGCAAGTCGATGCCCCATTCAACAGGGTATTGGAATTTGCCTTGTTTGTGGGTTTTGGATTGCAAAAGTATGTTGATTGCTTCCGTGTAGGTTAAGCGTTCAAAATCATTTTCCGTCACAAAGCGTAACTTTTCAGTTAAGCTAAGTTCGGATTGCTCTTCTTTTTTCTTGTTTTTTTCTTCCTCTAATAAACGTTTTTCAAGGAAGGCGATGTCGTCTGCGCAATGGTCTAGCGCGTATTTGATGCAGTATTTGGTGAAGTCCTCCGCCAAATTCATGTTATCTTCTAATTCATTAAATGCCACTTCTGGTTCGATCATCCAGAACTCGGCTAAGTGACGTGTCGTGTTCGAGTTTTCCGCACGGAACGTAGGACCAAAGGTATAAACCTTCGATAAAGCCATCGCTCCTAATTCACCTTCTAGTTGGCCCGAAACCGTCAAATTCGTCTCCTTGCCAAAGAAATCTTCTTTGAAATCTACCTTACCATCTTCCGTCATTGGCGGATTGGTCGTAGGCAACGTAGTTACCCGAAACATCTCTCCGGCGCCTTCTGCATCGGATCCTGTAATGATGGGCGTGTGTAAATAGAAGAAACCTTTGTCATTGAAATATGAGTGTACGGCGAATGCTAAGGCATGTCGGACGCGTAAAATGGCCGAAAACGTGTTGGTACGCGGTCTTAAGTGCGCAATCTCGCGTAAGAACTCCAGCGAGTGTTTTTTCGGTTGTAAGGGGTATTTCTCTGGGTCGGCGACGCCGTATACCTGAATATCAGTTACTTGTATTTCAACGGATTGTCCTTGTCCTTGTGAGGGGATGAGGATTCCGGTTAGGGCGATGCATGAGCCGGTGGTTACGAGGCGAAGGGTTTCTTCAGCTACGGTACCGTCGGCAATAACGCCTTGAATATTATGTATGGTTGATCCGTCGTTTAGGGCGACGAAGGCAACGTTGGAAGAAACGCGTTTGGTACGTACCCAACCTTTGGCGGTTATGGTTTGATTACTCGGGGATAATGAAAGTATTTCTTTAATTTGCATGCGATAGAATCTCGTAGTGCCGTTTATTTGGTCACAATAAGCCTCAAAAATACGCACAATTACCGAATTATTTCATTTATTTTTGTAATTAAATACATCGTTTATGCAGGGATTATCCATCAAGCTGTCGCAGCAGCAGAAACTTTCACCGCAGCAGATCCAGTTGATCAAGTTATTGCAAATTCCGACGGCGGAATTGGCGGCGCGTGTGGAAGAGGAATTGGAGCAAAATCCTGCTTTGGAGGAGGGGGTAGATTCAGAGCGTTTTGAGGAGGAGGGAGAACGAGAGACAGTGGATGATTTGGAGCGGGAGGAATTGGAGATTGGGGATTATTTACAAGATGATTATGCGGGGTATAAGATGGCGGGGGATTCCTATGATCCGAATGAGGAGATCCGGGAGCGGCCGATGGCCTCGGTGCCGAGTGCGGAGGAATTTTTATTGATGCAGATTGGCTTTGTGGTGTCGGGTGAGCGGGAGCAGTTGATAGCCGAACAGATCATAGGTTCCTTAGAGGATGATGGGTATTTACGTCGGAATATAGAGAGTATTGTCAATGATTTGGCATTTACGATAGGTTTTGAGACGGATTATGCAGAGGTGGAAGCGGTGCTGTTGAAGATCCAACAATTAGATCCGGCGGGTATTGGGGCGCGGGATTTGCAGGAATGTTTGTCTTTGCAGTTGCATCGTAAATCGGTGGGAGAGGATGCCGCACATGCCTTAGCGATTCAGTTAGTTGACACGTATTTCGATGATTTCTCCAAGCGCCATTATGCTGCCTTGCAGCAAAAATTGGGTGTTGACGAAGCGGCCTTGAAACAAGCCATTGCGGTTATTACGCGTTTGAATCCGAAGCCGGGAGGGACGGAGGCAGGTGAGGTGGCTCCATTTTTACAGCCGGATTTTATTGTGACGCAGGCAGATGGGAAATTGGACATTAAATTAAACGGTAAAAATGCCCCGGAATTGCGTGTGAGTAAGTCGTTTCAGGAGATGTTACAAACCTATGAGAAAGGGAATAAGCAGCAGAAAGATATCAAGGAGGCTGTGACGTTTATCAAACATAAGTTGGACGCCGCATCTTGGTTCATTCAAGCCATCCAACAGCGTCAAGGAACCCTCATGAAAACGATGGAGAGTATTGTGACGAAGCAGTATGATTTTTTCTTGACGGGGGATGATGCGCGTTTGCGTCCGCTGAAGATGAAGGAGATTGCATCGGATATTGCCATGGACATTTCAACGGTCTCGCGGGTAGTCTCGGCGAAGTCGGTGCAAACCGATTTTGGTATGTTTCCGTTAAAATATTTCTTCTCGGAGGGAATTACACATGAGTCGGGGGAGGATTTTTCCACCCGGGAGGTGAAGAATATTTTGCGCGATATCATTGCGTCAGAGCCACATGATGCACCGTATTCGGATGAGGATTTGGAGGGAATTTTATCGGAGCGCGGATTTATTGTGAAGCGACGTACGGTGGCGAAGTATCGGGAGCAGTTGGGGATTGCCGTGGCGCGATTGCGGAGGGAATTGTAAAAATCTTTTTTCTGCAATAAAATACTTATCTTTGGCGTTAGTAACGTAAATCATAAGTATGATTCGTTCGTTTGGTTCTAAGGAAACTCGTAAAATTTGGAATGGTGAGTGCGTCAGGGGTTTGCCACCTGAAATTCAATCCATTGCGAGTATGCTTCATGCTTCAGATAATTTGAATGATTTACGTATTCCTCCTTCAAATCGATTAGAAAAATTGAGTGGAAATTCTATGACATTTTATAGTATTCGAATCAATGATCAATGGAGGATTGTGTTTAATTGGTTAGATGGTATGGCGGAGGAAGTAGAAATTATAGACTATCATTAACAATGGAAAAATTAGCTAATGTTCACCCTGGTGAAGTGTTAAACGAAGAATTTTTAATCCCAATGGGGATATCGGCGTATCGTTTATCGAAGGAATTATATATTCCACAAACGCGAATTTCAGAAATTTTGAAGGGTAAGCGTCGTGTGACCGCAGATACCGCGTTGCGACTTTCCGCTTTTTTTGGCAATTCTGCTAAATTCTGGTTGGGTTTACAAGATGATTATGATGTAGAAGAGGAAATTCGTGCCCAAAAGGATGAGTTTAATTTAATTCAGAAATTTGCCTGATCTTGTAACACAATTTTGGGATCAAAGATATTTCATTCGTTCTTTGATCCCTTTTGTATGTTAATGATAGATGATGTCAACGCAATTATCTGCTGTTCGGCTGATGGTCGCTGAGATGGAATTTTGGTTTTTGGCATCCATGAATTTCTCTACTTCTCTGATGCAGCTGTAGGCGGAACTTAGTCCACACACGTGGCATTTTCCATCGGGCACTGGCTCAGTTTCGGCGTCTGTTTTAATTCCACTTGCCTTCTTTTCAACGATTCCGATCAGTATGGAGTTGTGGAATTTATTATTGGGATCTTTGTCTATGGTCAAAATGGCTTCATATTCTTGGTTCGGATTATTCTTTTTCAAAATATCTAAAGCGTTTACAGCACCGTCGATTTGATCAATGAATCGCCTTTGTAAGGCGGTGGCTCTTAGGTATTCATCTTTTGTGACCGATTTATAAACATTGGTATTTTCTGGATAGCTGGTTTTGGTCGTTAATGGTTTGTCTTTTGCGCAGGATCCAAGAAAGGCTGAAATGGTGATTGCGAAAAAGATTATTTTCGCAAAATTCAATGTGTTATTTTTCATAATTTTTGGGTTAGGTTATAATAACCAAACCTAGGAACAATTAATCGATAACCAACTCAAAAAACTGATAATTTGAAATGGTGGGAAATTCTTTGACTGATAGCTCAATTCGCCTAAAAATCAAATTTTATGCTTAGGCTAGTTTATCGTATCAAGAGTCACATTTTACAGCGGATTCACTTTATTTTTGGCAGGAGAAGTCCTTCATTTAAAGGCAACTAGTGATTATTTTATTTTTTTTCGAGGGAAGACTTTTCAAATTAACAAAGAAATTCTACCTTTGCAGTCCCAACAAGGGAATGGTTGCGTAGCTCAACTGGATAGAGCATCTCACTACGGATGAGAAGGTTTGGGGTTCGAATCCCTACGCGACCACAGAATATTTAAAAAGACCTGCATGTTCATGCAGGTCTTTTTTTGTTTTTATTCTATCTTTAGCTAACCTATTTAAACAACATGAAAATTATATTTACCCTTTGTCTGCTAGCGCCCTCGCTACTTTTTGCGCAAGACATCAAATTACCTACCGGATTTTCAATCTCTGAAATCGGTAAAGAACTAGGCGCTACGCGCCACATCACTGTTTCCAAGCAAGGACATGTCTATGCCAAACTCTCCAAATTAAAAGATGGGAACGGTATCATTTTGTTAAAAGACAAGGATAAAGACGGTGTTTACGAGGAAAAAACCATGTTTGGCACGTACCCTGGAACAGGGATTGGAATCGATGGGGAGTATTTTTATGCGGCTTCCAACAAAGGTGTACATCGCTACGCGCTGAATGCGCAAGGAGAAATCGCTGACCTAAATACCTACGAAACCATCGTGGATGGATTGCCTGATCATGGACGCGATAATGCGAAACCTTTTGTTTTTGATAAAGACCGCAAACATATTTATGTGACCATCGGCTCCTGGAACGATCCTTGCCGTGTACCCGGAACTGGCCAAGGAATGAACCCTTGTGCGATTTTAGATTCAGCGGGAGGGGTTTGGCAATTTGATGCCAATAAATTGAACCAGAAATTTCAAGATGGCGTGCGTTACGCAACAGGTTTGAAAAATGCCGTGGGTATAACCTGGAATACGCAAACAAACACGCTTTTTGCGATGTCACACGGTCGTGGTCAATTTCACGATTTTTACCCACAATACTATACGACACAAATGTCCCAAGAATTGCCAGCCGAAGCGATGTATGAAATCAAAAAAGCTGGCGATGATGGCGGTTGGCCCTATATCTACTACGACCAAAAACAAAATAAAAAAATCGTTGCACCCGAATATGGTGGTGATGGAAAGAAGACAGGTGGCGAAAAAGCCTTGGACCCAACCGTCGCTTTTCCTGCCCATATGGGACCGAATGATATCCTTTTTTACACGGGAAATCAATTCCCGGCCAAATACAAAAATGGAGCTTTCATTGCATTTCACGGACAATCCTCCGAGCTGAAAAAAGGTTACCTCGTAGCCTTCGTTCCATTTAAAAACGGTAAGCCAAGTGGCAAATGGGAAATCTTTGCGGATAATTTTGCTGGTACTGATTTGGTGAAACCAACAGGACCTATCCAACACCGTCCATGTGGCTTAGCTCAAGGACCAGATGGTTCTTTATATGTTAGCGATGATCTAGGTGGTAGTATTTACCGAATCACCTATAAAAAATAAATTGCATCTTTATTCTAAATTTGATGCCTATGCGTGCGCTCGTATTGTTTTTATTGATAATTATGCCAGGTTTTCTGCTCGCGCAAAAACGCTTTGTGCGCATCCAGTTACCGAATGCTAATGAATTAGTTGGCCAATTTCAGTCGGAAGATGATCGAAAAATTCAGCTCCTCGAATTGAATCTAGGTCCCATGCAAGTATTGAAATCACAGATTCAAGCACAAGATGAGCTTGGGAATGCGATTCGCATCGAAATTCAATTGAACGACAATCGCACCATCGTCTGCGAATTACGAGAACTTTCTGCTGATCAGGTTCAAGCATTTAGTAAGGATTTAGGCAATTTAGCTATCTCACGAGCGAATGTTAAATCCCTTCGTTACCTGCCTGTTGTCGCAGGTGGACAGGCCGGAATTCAATTTGACAATCCGCATCCGACACGTTATTTCTTTGGTCCATCTGCCATCCCGCTTAAAAAAGGGGAGCGATATTACCAAAATGCCTATGTTTTAGCAAATAGCGTACAATATGGTATTAACGATAATTTTTCAATAGGAGGGGGGGCTGTGATTCCTTTTGCATTTTTTATTACTCCCAAATGGGGGTATCAAGTCGCTTCCAAATGGCACTTGGGGTATGGAATGTTGGCCGCGACTTCATTCATTAAAGACATGAATTTTGGTTTAGCCGTTGCCTATGGTTCAGCCACGTATGGTACGAAGGAACATAATGTGACCCTCAATGCTGGTTGGGGCGCTGTTAAACAACAAGATCCCAATTCAAGTTATGCATGGCGTGGAGCTCGCCGACCGATGTTTACGATTTCGGCCATGACGCGCATTTCAAATCGTGTGATGCTTGTGACAGAAAATTGGTTGTTCTCGCTAAATGAATATGATTTCCAAACAGAAACCTACACGATGAAAAATCGCGGAATTTTGACCGGAGGTTTTCGATTTATGGGAGAGAAAAATTCATTTGATTTTGGCGTGTTAGTTCCATCGGGTGAGGCTGTTGCTATTCCATATATTGATTATGTATTCAAATTTTAAATATGAAAGCTTTTAAATACATCGCACCCTTTTGCATGTTTGCCTTTGCTTACTTGTCCTTTCATTCCACCGGCTTGGCTTGTTGGGCCGGCTTCCTTTTTACCTTTGCCTTTGTTCCTGGCATTGAACTTATTATCAAACCCGATGCCCGCAATTTAGCCGCTGAGGAAGAGGCTTTAGCCAAAGCAGACAAGCTATACGATTGGATTTTATATGTGGCTTTTGGGTTGCAATTTCTCACGCTCTATTTCTTTTTGGTCAGCATGCAAGAGGACTTGGCCTGGTCCGACCGCCTCGGCCGAATCGCCATGATGGGCTTGTTGGCCGGTATTTTTGGCATTAACCTAGCCCATGAACTAGGACATCGCACGAATAAGGTGGAACAGTTTTTGGCCAAATGCCTTTTACTCACTAGTCTATACATGCACTTTTTTATTGAACACAATAAAGGACATCATACGCACGTGAGTACGCCAGATGATCCTAGCTCCGCCAAATACAAGCAATCGGTTTTCGCGTTTTGGTTGCAAACTTTTCCAGGTACCTTACGGAGTGCTTGGCGGATTGATGCCCAACAAACTAGTTTGTTTATTGTCGTACAAATCCTGTTTTTAGCATTTATCGGCTGGTTTTTTGGGACAATGGTGATGGGCTCCTTCATGGCGGCCGCGCTCATTGGGTCGATTCAATTAGAAACGGTTAACTACATTGAGCATTATGGTTTGTCTCGGGATCGGGTAGAATCAGGCCGTTACGAGCGTGTTAAGCCACACCATTCCTGGAATAGCAATCACATCATGGGGCGCTTATTGTTGTTTGAGTTAAGCCGACATAGCGATCATCACTTTCAAGCATCTCGTAAATATCAGGTATTACGTCATCATGACGATACGCCTCAAATGCCTACGGGATATCCGGGTATGATATTATTGGCCCTTGTTCCACCGATCTGGTTTCGGGTGATGGATGTACAAATGAAACGTTTTGGAGTGTTGCCTAAAACGAACGAACCGCTTTCACCAAGCATTTAAAATCCTTGAAATAGGGGGATTGTAGTCCTGTTTGTAAGTTGTGCGTATAGGCATTATCCTTGTCCACTTCCGAAGAGGTCCAATACCAAGCGGATTGAAAAATACTTCCTCCACCGATTTTCTTGTGGTTTAATTTGGGGTGAATCAAATCAAACTCTTCTTTGGTAGGCAAACGCCAATCATCAAATCCATTTTGCGTTAAATCTTCACACGCTTTTTGCGCTTGTTTGAAATCCAGTTTCCCGATATTTTCAACAGTCGCAATTAATCCATGTCCATTTTTTTCAAAAATGACATAGCCGCCGTTCTTGATGGGAGGAATTCGTTTGTTTGTGCTGCGGTCTGCTTCTTGGCCAAAGGCCGGTGAAATAATCAATAAGCAAAGTATAATTCGAAGCATGCGATAGATGATTACGTAATTTGTTAATTCAAAATTAGAGAAAATAGTATCATAAGGAAATAATATTGTTGATTATACGTTTATACCTCAAGTCAATGTTGAAATAAAATTGTATTTTGCAGCATCAATAACACTCCTTATTCTTTGAATGAAAAAACGTTTTTTTGCCTTTGGTATTTCATTCCTTTTCTTGTTTTTTTCGGCATGGGTGAGTTTGGGCCAACAAACTGCTTTGCCTGCTGATCCAGCCAAAACATTTCGTCAAGCTAATCTCTTTTTTCAATCAAAAAACTTCATCGCGGCACGCGAAGAATTCATTCAATATTTAAATTACCTGCAGCAGCAACCGCGCGAGTCGACAGCAGAAAAAACACAGGTGGAGTATTTCATCGCCATGTGTTCGATTTATACGATGCGACCCGAGGCTGAAATGCAAGCCATTCGTTTTGTGTCAGAGCATCCGGAAAGTCCATTTGCTGCCCTACTCAAACGCGAAATTGGTGTGTTTTACTATGAAACCGGCGATTGGTTACGTGCGATTCGCTATTTGAGTCAAGCCGCGCAAACCAATTTAGAATACACCTATTTCTTAGCCATTTCGCATTATCAAGTCAAGCAATTCAAGGAGGCTTTGGCTTTGTTCAACAATCTTAAATACGAATCTGAAGAGGAATTTTCAATGCCTGCAGCCTATTACGCCGGCGTGATGCATTTCAAGTCGGGGATGTACGACGAGGCAATTGCTGATTTCAAGTTGGCCGCCAAAGACCCAACCTACGGTCCTGAAATTCCTCAATGGATCAGTTCAGCGCTCATGAAGCAAGGTAAAATTGCCGAATTAGAGCAGTTTGTAGAACCTATCTTAGCGGATACGACTGGTAAATATCTGGTGACGGAATTGGCTCTTATCCTCGCTGAGAAGCAATTCGCGAATGCCCAATATGCCAAGGCTGCAGGGAATTATAACATTTTGTTCAAAGCTTCCCCCGCTAAATTTTCACGAACACGCACGTTTAAATTCGCTTTTTCCCTAGCTAAATCGGGTGAGTCAGATCGATCGCTGGCCTTGTTTAAAGGCATTGCGGCGAAGGAAGATTCGGTAGGACAACAAGCCTTACAGATGATGGCGGATATTTATCAGTCACAAAATAAGGTCAAAGAACGTTTAGAAATCTTGGATGCGATTGCAGCGATGCCATATCATCCGATCCTTGCCGAGAATGCATTCATTGCCCGTTGGGAAATATTTAAATCTCAAAAAGATTGGGCCCGTATCATCCAAGAGGTTAAAAAATATCAGGCATCCGACACAAATCCTGCGCATGCGGAATTGTTCGTTGACCTCGCACTTTTCGCGATTCAGCAGACACAAGATGTATCGGCCTTATCTCATTTCATGCTCCACTCACCCGCCGGTAAAGCCAAGTTTCAAGCTCTATATCAATTGATGATGTATGAAAAGGGTGCCCAATATTACGCGTCAAATGACCAAAAACGGTCGATTACCTTCTTGAAACGATCCTTGGAATATCCTCTGAATCAAGAAATGGCCTGGAATGCGCGCTTTGCACAAGCGGAAATCTTAGCGAGAAACAATAAGAATTCGGATGCGATTAAGATCTATATGCCTTTGTTACTGGAGACATCTAAGCCGACGGGATCTTCTGAATTAAGCCAACGGATTCGTTTGAGCTTGGCCCAGTCGTTCACCTACATCACCATGTACGATCGGGCGCAATTGTATTTTGAGGAGTATTTGGCCAATAAAGTAGCGGTTACTAAGACGCCACAAGATTTTAGAAATGCGGCAGAAACGGCAATTGCCAATGGAAAAATTGAGGCAGGTTTAGCCTACTTCGAACAAGCCATTGCCTTAGGACAAGCAGGAACTGACGCACTTATTGAACGAAAAGCAGCCGTGCTGTTTAATGAGCGTCGCTATGCAGAAGCGAATGTAGAATATTTGCGTATTGGTACGTTGTATCCCCAATCACCTTTACGTGATTTAGCAACATTTAAGGCCCATGCAGCGTTGTTTAAATCGCAAAATAAATTGCTTTTTGGAGCGTTGATTGGGTCGCTGACGCAAACTATCCAACAAGCTGCCTCGGGAAATTCGTATCTCGCTCCATCGCTTTTGATGCGTGGACAAACCTATGAAATTACGAATCAATGGAGTTTAGCCTTAGATGATTACATCCGCATCGTGCGTCAATTTGCGGCGGATTCGACCTCAAAAGATGCCTTAATCGGCGCGAGTGAAATACTTAAGCGTGTCGGTCGGGGAGAAGAGGTTTTTGAACTACGTGAAATTTATGCAAAACAACACGGCGAAGAAAAAGGCGACGATGAAGAGCTGTTTGATTTATGTCGGTCTATTTTTGCGGCCGGGAAATACCGCGTCGCTGTACCTGAGTTAGTCAAATTCATATCAAAGTATCCCAAATTTGAGCTGATGGCAGAGGTCAATTGGATGCTTGGCTATGGGACGTATCAAACAAAAGATTGGGGGAACTCGGCTACTTATTTGAAGCGTGTGGTTCAACAAGGCCAGCCGGAAGATAAAAAGTCGGAAGCGCTTTGGTTATTAGCCTTGCTGGAATTAGAGCAAAAAAACACCGAAGCTGCGATCGCGAATCTAACTGCCTTATTACGCGAAACGACTACGCCCGAATTGCATTTGAAGGCATTGGAGAAATTAGTGTCTCTATATGCGCTGACGGATCAACTCGCCAAAGCGGATGTTTGGGTAGATGCGTTAACAAATCTAGCTGAAAAGAATCAATTAACCATCACATTGGCAAATGCGTGGTTGCAAAAGCAAGATGGTAAAAAAGCAGAAACGTATTTCATGCAAGTAGTTGAGCGAGACAGTTCTGATTTAGGAGCCCAAGCCCTTATTCAAATAGCCACGGTTCATTCGCAATCAGGAGATTTTAAAGGTTCTACGGATTTGATAAAGCAGTATTTTAGCCAGGAAGGGGCACGCTATTATGAAGTTGCGGATGCCTGGGTTGGGAAGGCTTATTTGTTGATGGCTGACAACTTCATCGCGTTGAAAAATGGCCGACAAGCCAAAGTCATTTTAGATAGTATTATGTCGAGTATGAGTGATGAAAGCATTCTGCTTCAGGCAAAGAAAAAATTAGAAGAATTAAGTAAATGAGGGGTATAACGTCTATTCTTTTTGTCCTTGCTGCGAGCTTATTTAGCTTGAGTCTGTCCGCACAGGAAATTGACAGATCGGTGATTGTGGTTCCTGGGGGAGCCAAGTCTCTGTGGCAATTAAAGGTATCCGAACGTCAATACCTGCCATTAAAGTCTTTTAAGATGCCTTTGAGCATCAAGGAGATGAAGCAACAAGCCACTAGCCTTACTTGGCCAAATGATTCATTGCCAAGCATTCAAGCGCCACCCGCGCAAGACATGCGTTCCCGCGATACAGCTAAAGTAGCGTTTGGGGAGAAATATGATAATGTGTTTCAAGTAGGTGTGGGAAATTACGGGCATACGTTATTAAACTTTAATGCGAGTCATTCACCTCAAGAAAATAAGTTTATTGGTGTTTATCTGAATCATGATGCCCATGCGCAGGGTCCGGTACAATCAACATTCTCTGCTAGAAGTGAAAATCAAGCGCGTTTGGTTAGTCGGTATTTAGGTACCGTAAATTTCTGGGAGGGAAGTGTGTCTGCGAGCCAACAAGTCAATCACGCGTATGGATTAGCTGAAATTCCGTCCTACGTGAAGGCTGCTGATATCCGACTTACCTATTCCTATTTTAATGTATTGGGTAAGATTTTGAGTGCACGTAAAAATGCCCATTCAGATTATAAGTTGACACTAGATGCGGGATTATTGCAAAATCCAGCTGGATTGTCTGAATTGATTGCTAAGTCTCATTTATTCTATTCGAAAGACTTTTCAGAAAAAGTGAAAGCCCGTTTGGACGCAGATTACATTCATGGAGAATATGTGTCGGCATTAGGGAATAAGCCCCTAATGCGTTCTTTTTATCGACTTAATCCAAGTATGGCTTATGCAAGTTCACGAATTCGTGTGAATGCAGGAATTCTAGTGGCGACAGAACAAGAGGGTGCAAATGCGTTAGCAAAGACGAGTATCTTTCCGCAGTTTGAGTTGGATTTTGGGGCATCTGATTTTATTCACTTGTTTGGAGGAATTGGTGGTGATGTGCAGTTTAACTCGCTCAAATCATTTTTGACGGAAAATCCATGGATGGCAATCCCCCAAAGTTTCACGAATACGAACCAAGTGGGAAATCTATATGGAGGTATTAAAGGGGTAGGTAATAAAAATATCGATTTTGAGATCAAGTATAATTATGCTGA